>Ga0180218_1001035_pt1 | contig 18770 bp, 17 predicted proteins | sample eDN3rd37CKraftBY_FD_151334 | JGI IMG/M metagenome (GOLD analysis project Ga0180218, IMG submission 151334) | Enriched backyard soil microbial communities from Emeryville, California, USA - eDNA 3rd pass 37_C Kraft BY (version 2) (version 2) | ecosystem: Environmental > Terrestrial > Soil >...
TCGCGCATCAGGAAGCTGAAAAGAGTGCCGGCCAGCTCGGCATGGGTGGCCGGCGCGATCTTCCGGTAATCCGGGACCTGGCAGACCTCCCACAGCCGCGCCACAGCCGCCGGATCGCGCGCCATGGCGCGCACCTGCGCATCCCGCGCCAGATGCTCCAGCACCAGAATGTCCTCCGCGACCGGCGCGCGGGTCAGGCCCGGCAGCTTCGGCGCGGCGGACAGCGATGCCTGCAACGCCGCCACCGAGGCCGTGTCCAGCGCCGAGTTGCGCCATTGCAGCAGCTTCACCGGCTCGAAGGCATGGGCCTCGATCTGCTGGACCAGCTCGCTGTCGAAAGGTGGGCAGCGGCCGGTGGTGCCGAAGGTGCCGTCGCGCGAGGCGCGGCCGGCGCGGCCGGCGATCTGGGCGAGTTCGGAGGGGTTCAGCTTCCGATACTGATAACCGTCGAATTTGCGGTCGGACGCGAAGGCGACATGGTCCACGTCGAGATTGAGGCCCATGCCGATGGCATCTGTCGCCACCATGTAATCGACGTCGCCGGACTGGAACAAAGCCACCTGGGCGTTGCGCGTGCGCGGCGACAGCGCGCCCAGCACCACGGCGGCGCCGCCGCTGTGGCGGCGGATCAGTTCGGCGATGGCATAGACCTCGTCCGCCGAGAAGGCGACGATGGCGGAGCGCCGCGGCAGCCGCGTGATTTTCTTCTCGCCGGCGAAAGACAGGTTCGACAGGCGCGGCCGGCTGATGATGTTGGCGCCGGGCAGCAGCCGCTCCACCATCGGCCTCATGGTCGCCGCGCCGAGGATCAGGGTCTCGTCGCGGCCGCGATAGTTCAGGATGCGGTCGGTGAAGACATGGCCGCGCTCGAAATCCGTCGCGAGCTGGATCTCGTCGATGGCGAGAAAGGCGGGATTGAGATCGCGCGGCATCGCCTCGACGGTCGAGACCCAGAAGCGCGGGTTCGGCGGCTTGATCTTTTCCTCGCCGGTGATCAGCGCGACGTCGTTCTCGCCGACGCGCTGCACCAGCTTGTTATAGACCTCCCGGGCCAGCAGCCGCAGCGGCAGGCCGATGACGCCGGAGGAATGCGCCAGCATCCGCTCGATGGCGAGATGGGTCTTGCCGGTGTTGGTCGGTCCGAGAACGGCGGTGACGCCCGCGCCGCGGGCGCGATCGTCGCCTCGCGGGGACGGTCTGGAGAAGGTGATCGCCATCGGTCGTGAAATCGACTTTCATCGGCCCCGGCGGGGCTGGTCACTGATGTCCGGGCCGGCACGCCCGGCGGCGGGCCATTCCGGCACCATACACGCGGAACCGTTTCCACACATGTGCCCGCGCCGAAAGCGGGTCAACCCGCGAAATCCGTCCCGTTTTGCAACAGCCGGCCGATACCGTCTTAAACAGTGGAACGAGTCTGGAACGAAACACGGCCGAATCGCGGACTCTGCGGGAGTCGGGTTTCGTTCACGCCACATATGGCGGAGCATCCGCCTGCACCCCACGAGATGATGATTCGCGGGAGAATCTGCCACCTTTTTTCGGCCGAAACCGTTAATCGCGGACGGACTCGAATCGCCGCCGGAGTCAAGCGGTCGAAGTCAATCAGTCGGAGTTAAGCGCGCGCCGCAGCGGACGGACACCGCCGGGCGGCTTCCCGCTCGGGACCCGAAAAATCACGGGGATTTCGATGCCGTGGCGGTCAGCGGGGAGACCACGAAACTGCTGGCTTCGAGCACGCCGTTCCCGACCGGGGTCGGCACCACCATCTTGAACGGCACGACGACGCGGGTTTCCCCGATCGGGGCGACCCAGATTTCGGCGCCGCGCTGTTCCGCCATCCATTTGATGCCGGCCCGGTCGGGAATATGGCCGGCGATCGGCTTGAACACCACGCCGCAGATCGCGACCGGTCCCTGATAGCCCTTCTGCGCCTTGACCTGCTCGATCCGCTTGAATTCGACATCGAGTTCGTAACGGATGCGTCCATCGAAAATCTGGAGCGTGCGCTGGCATGTCTGCGGGCCGATCACGCTGCCGCTGCCGGGCACCCGCGTCAGCGCCGCCGTCATCGGATCGAGAATGCTGCGCCGGTGGGCCTCCGACACCGGGATGCGCTCCGGGTCCGGCGTCACCGGGGGTTCGACGGACATGGTCCGCACCGCGCCGCCGGCCATGACCATGCGGACCTCGTCCTTGCGGCGGTCGGTCGTCACGTTGGACGTATAGGCCGCCGGCACGAACTGGCCGGAGGCGGTAATGACGCCACGGGCGGCGCTGTTGCCGCGACCGGCGCTGAACATGCGCAGGATGCCCGCCGTCATGCCGCTGGCGGCTGCGGTGAACTTGTCGTCATCGACGGTGACGGTCCAGGCGCCGCGCCCCACCTGCATGCCGGCCAGCGTCGCGGTGTAGGTCGCGTCGAGCTTGGCTTGAGTCTGCGCCTGCGCCTGCGCCTGCGCCTGCGCCTGCGGCACGCCGGCAACCACAAGGGGGAGGACAAGGCCAAATCCGGCCCCCCGTATTGACCCACCGAATGACGTCACGGCCGGACCCTCTTTGAATCGTGTGGCGCTTTGAATCGTGTCGCGGTTCGAGCAGATGGCTGTCGAATCAAGGACTTGCTCTATTGTAAGCGATCCGGGCCGGAATACGCGACAGTGGCCCGGCACCACCGGCGTCCACCGGGCCCTTCGCACAGGACCCGCGGCCGCCATCATGCCGCCCGATATTCTCCGGCTTCATGACGCCATCAAGGCAGCCGGTGCTGGAAACTCCGTTGAAACCCGGCGAATTGCCCGGCCCGTGGCGGTGTGCGTCTTGACGATGCGGCCACCTGCCACTATAGGTCCGCGGTCCCCGTCAGGGGTTAAATCCATTCCGGATCATATCCGTTTGCCCGCGTCCTTCGGGATGCGGCCCGCGCGAAAGATTTCGATCGAAAGATTTCGCCAGTTCAGGTTTCGAAAGGTCTCGCTATGTCGCGGCGCTGCGAACTCACCGGCAAGGGCCCCCAGGTCGGCCACAAGGTGAGCCATTCCAACCACAAGACCAAGCGGCGCTTTCTGCCGAATCTGGTCAACGTGACCCTGAGTTCGGATTCGCTTCAGCGCAACGTGCGCCTGCGCATCTCCGCCAACGCCCTCAAGAGCGTCGATCATCGCGGCGGGCTCGATGCCTTCCTGCTCAAGGCGCATGACGAGGAACTGTCTGTCCGCGCGCTGGACCTGAAGCGTCAGGTCTCCAAGAAGCGGGCGGAAGCGCCGGCGGAAGCGGAAGCCGCATCCGACTGATTCCCGGCAACGGGTCTGATTTCGTGAAAGGCCGGGCTCACGCCCGGTCTTTTGCTTTTGGGAAGAACTGCAAGCGTGCCGCTTTCCGGGATCATGCTTTTGCCTGAGCATGATCTGATCCGAAAACCGGTGCCCACTTTCCGGGATCATGCTCTATTCGCCCGGCAGCGCGAATTGCAGCAGCAGCGTCCGTTGCAGCATCGAGAAATTGTCGTCCGAGATCATCGTCAGCACGACTGTGCCGGCGGCGTCGCGATGCACGGCGAGCCCTTCCATGTTGTCGATATGGTAGCCGAGGTCAGCCTCGAACAGCACGGGACCGTCCACCGTGCGCCCCGGCGCGATATCCTGCTGCGCGAGCCGGCGCAGGCGGATGCCGAGCCCGGAAAGCCATGAGAATTTCCGTTCGAGAATCAGCACGTCGCCGCCCGGCAACAGGGCAGCATCGCTGATGTCGTAATTCTCCGTCCGCCGCACGCTGAAAGCGCCCGGCTTCGGCCCGCCCAGCAGCAGCGCCCGCAGGTTGCGCGCCTCGTCCAGCGACCCCTCGGAAAAGACCACCAGCGCGCCTGAGAGGGGGTGAGTCCCCTTGGGCACCGCCACCAGCCCTTCGATGCCGCGATTGTTGCGCAGGTTGCGGAACGACGCCGGCAGCCCCACGGTCCGCGCGCGGGCCGCCATGCCGTCACGCCCGAAGTCGAACCGCACGATCCGGTGGACGCGTTCGATGCCGGCATACAGTGTGTCGCCATCGGCCGTCAGCGACTCGGTGTCGTACCAGCCGCGCCGCGTCAGCGGCGCGCCATCCGGCCCCAGCACCGGCGCCATCTGCGCATTGGCGATCCCGGCCGGCCGCTCACCGTCATGAACGATCTCGCCGGTCAGCCACCAGGCCCGGTCGCTGATGGCGACGAAACGGCGGCCATCCGCCGCCATGACGAGGCCCGAGAAGCCGCCGAACGGCTTGGCCGCCGAAGTCAGCGCCAGCCCCCCGCGAAACAGCAGCTTGCCGAACTGCCGGCGTGCCGGATCGCGCGGATCGAAGGCCGTGATCGGCGTCGCCGTGATGGAGATGTCGGCCGGCGCTTCCGGCCCGGCGACGACGGGCCGGCTGGCCGAATTCTGCGCTGACGTCTGGGGCGAGGTCTGCGCGAAAGTCTGCGCCATGGCCGCCGGGAGCCCAAGCCCCACAGCGGCGGCCGCCAGCGCAGCCACGGCAAAACCCAGGCACAAAGTGGCCGGTAGCCGGGACCGCACCCGGCCGCGAATCTTCGGCAACGTCGGGCCCGGCCTATTCATGTCCGGCTCGTTCATGGCCGGGATATTCGTGTCCACAATGGCGTCGGCCCGCGCCGCGGGCCGGCCTCAGGCCACGCGCCGCCGCCGGCCCCGCGAGACGGGCTCGCCCACTCCATTGTCATCGAACAGCTCCGCCAGTTTCTCGGTCATCGCACCGCCGAGTTCCTCGGCATCGACGATCGTAACCGCCCGGCGATAATAGCGTGTGACGTCATGGCCGATGCCGATGGCGATCAGTTCGACCGGCGAACGGGTCTCGATGTCCTCGATCACCCAGCGCAGATGGCGTTCGAGGTAGTTGCCCGGATTGACCGACAGGGTGGAGTCGTCCACCGGCGCGCCGTCGGAGATCATCATCAGGATCTTGCGCTGCTCGGGCCGGGCCAGCAGGCGCTGATGCGCCCAGTTCAGCGCCTCGCCGTCGATATTCTCCTTCAGCAGGCCCTCGCGCATCATCAGGCCGAGGTTGCGCCGCGCGCGCCGCCACGGCGCGTCCGCTGCCTTGTAGATGATGTGGCGCAGGTCGTTGAGCCGCCCGGGATTGGCCGGCTTGCCGGCGGCCAGCCACGCCTCGCGGGACGAGCCGCCCTTCCAGGCCCGGGTGGTGAAGCCGAGGATTTCGACCTTCACGCCGCAGCGCTCCAGCGTCCGCGCCAGGATATCCGCACAGGTCGCCGCGACAGTGATCGGCCGCCCGCGCATGGAGCCGGAATTGTCCATCAGCAGCGTCACGACCGTGTCGCGGAAATTGGTGTCCTTCTCGCGTTTGAAGGACAGCGGATGCATGGGATCGAGCACGACGCGGGACAGCCGCGCCGGATCGAGCATGCCTTCTTCAAGGTCGAATTCCCAGGCGCGGTTCTGCTGCGCCATCAGCCGCCGTTGCAGCCGGTTGGCGAGCCGCGCGACGACGCCTTGCAGGTTCGAGAGCTGCTTGTCGAGATAGCTGCGCAGCCGGTCGAGTTCCTCCGGTTCGCACAGATCCTCGGCGCCCACGGTTTCATCGAAACGGGGGGCATAGACCTTGTAGTCCGGGCCGCGCGGCTCGTTGGCGCCCGGGCGATGGGGCCGGCGCTGCTCGCCCGGCACTTCCGCCTCGCCCATCTCCATGTCGTCCATCATGTCGGCATCCATGGATTCCATGGATTCCGACGCGGCCTCGGCGGATTCCTCGGCCGAAGCCTCGGTCTGTTCCGGCTGGGCCTGGGCGTCCGGATTCTGGGAGTCCTCGTTCTGGTCTCCGGAATCCTGATCCTCGTTCTGGTCGTCGCCCTCGCTGTCCTCGGTGTCTTCGGACTCGGCGCTGCGATCCTCGCCCATGTCGAGCGAGGTGAGCAGGTCCTTGACCACGTCGCCGAAGCGCTCCTGATCCTCGACCAGTTCCTCCAGCCGGTTGAGATTGCGCCCGGCCCGGTCCTCGATGACCGGCCGCCACAGATCGACGAGACGGCGCGCGGCCGGCGGCGGCGCAAGGCCGGTCAGCCGCTCGCGCACCATCATGGCCACAGCTTCCTCGATCGGCGCTTCGGACCGTTCGGTGATGTCGTCGTATTTGCCGCGGTGATACTTGTCGTCCAGCATCGCGGTGAGGTTGCTGGCGACACCCATCATGCGCCGCGAGCCGATGGCCTCCACCCGCGCCTGCTCGACCGCCTCGAACACCGCCCGCGCCTGCTGGCCGCCCGGCGTCATGCGCCGGTGCACGGCCGGATCGTGACAGGCCAGCTTGAGTGCCATGGAATCCGCATGCCCCCGGACGATGGCCACATCCTCGGCCGAAAGACGCCGCGCCGGCTCCGGCAGGCGGGCCTTGTTGCCGGCGATGCCGGGCCGCTCGGCCGCGAAAGCGACTTCGAGGTCCGGCTTGCGGGCGATCGAGCGCATGCAGGTCGCCACCGCGCGCTTGAAGGGCTCGGTCGGGCTTTCCTTGGGTTGGGAACGGGGACGCTGGTTGGACGCCATGGGGTGCTCTGTTCAGTGCTCTTTATTCCGGGACCAACCCGCCCTATCTTTCGGGAACCAGGCAGGAAGCATAGACCATGGCCGATCCGGAAAACCAGACATTGCGGCTGCTGCGCGATATCCGTAACGATATCAAACGGCTCGATGGCAAGGTCGACCATGTCCATGACGACCTCAGCCAGCGCATCAAAAATCTCCAGCAGGCCATGATCGGCGAGAGCGTCCTCGGCCGCTATACCGTGGCCGAGGTCGAGGAGCGGCTTGAGATGATCGAGAAACGGCTCGCCGCCCTCGAACAGCACTGAGCCTCAGCTCAGCGCCATGTTCGCAGTGCTCTCCGGCAGCTCGACGCCGAAGCAGCGCTGGTAGAATTCGGCGATGATCGGCCGTTCCAGCTCGTCGCATTTGTTGAGGAACGTCACCCGGAAGGCGAAGCCCACATCCTGGAAGATGTCGGCATTCTCCGCCCAGGTGATGACCGTGCGCGGGCTCATCACCGTGGAGATGTCGCCGTTCATGAAAGCGTTGCGGGTCAGGTCCGCGACGCGCACCATGCGGCCGACGATCGCCTTGCCTTCCTCGGTGCGGTAGTGCCGCGCCTTGGACAGCACGATCTGCACCTCGTTGTCGTGGGGCAGATAGTTCAGCGTGGTGACAATGGACCAGCGGTCCATCTGCGCCTGGTTGATCTGCTGGGTGCCATGATAGAGGCCGGAGGTGTCACCGAGGCCGACCGTGTTGGCGGTCGCGAACAGGCGGAAGGCCGGATGCGGCTTGATGACCCGGCTCTGATCCAACAGCGTCAGGCGGCCGGAGGATTCCAGCACGCGCTGGATCACGAACATCACGTCCGGGCGGCCGGCGTCGTATTCGTCGAAACACAGGGCGATGTTGTTCTGATAGGCCCAGGGCAGGATGCCGTCGCGGAATTCCGTGACCTGGAGGCCGTCCTTGACCACGATGGCGTCCTTGCCGATCAGGTCGATACGGCTGATGTGGCTGTCGAGGTTGACGCGCACGCAGGGCCAGTTCAGCCGCGAGGCGACCTGTTCGACGTGGCTGGACTTTCCAGTGCCGTGATAGCCCGTAACCATGACGCGGCGGTTTTTGGCGAAGCCGGCGAGAATGGCCATCGTGGTCGGCCGGTCGAACAGATAATCCGGGTCCGGGTCGGGGACATATTCGTTCGGCTCGGCATAGGCCGGCACCGTCATGTCGCTGTCGATCCCGAAGACCTGCCGGACCGAGACTTGCATATCCGGCATTCCGGCGACGGCTTCATTTGCGGCAGTCATTGATCCTCCAGGAGGGCCTTATCCGCACAGACTCCTCGAAACAGGCGAAAATGCGATAATGTTGATGATGTCAGCCTAGCAGAAAGGCCCGGCAGGATGAAAGCCGTCACGGCCGCCATGCGGGCCGTGCATGGCTGAGAGCGCCCACGACGCCAGCCGGCGTCAGCCCATCCCGATGGATTTGAGATAATTATACGCCTGAATGATCTCGATCAGCCGGTCCTCGGTGGACCGGTCGCCGCCATTGGTGTCCGGGTGGTGGCGCTTCACGAGGTCCTTGAACTTGGCCTTCACTTCCGGCGCGGTCACGCCGGGCTCCAGCCCCATGGTGTCGAGCGCCTTGCGCTGGGCGTTGCCGACCACCGGGCGCTCGGGCGCCGCGCGCTGCTGGCGCGCCCCGCCGCCACGCAGCAGATCGAACGGATCGTCGAACTGCCGCTGCTCCTTGCGGAACCGGGCCGCGCCGGAGCGCTCGCTGGCCTGCCCGGTGCCGCCCTGCCCCATCTTCCAGGTCGGCCGGTGGCCGATCATGGCGTCCTTCTGGTATTTCAGCACATCGTCGGGGCTCATGCCGGCGAAGTAGTTATAGGACTGGTTATACTCCCGCGCATGGGCGAGGCAGTAGTTCCAGTAGTCCTTTTCGAGACCCCGGCCCTTGGGCGCGCGATTGGTCGCAGCCTCCTGGCAGCCCGGCCATTCGCAGGTCGGCGCGGCCGCGGTCCGCGCCCGGCGATCCCGGTCGGGTTTGACGCGAATACCGTCGAAGAGCGGAGAGTCGAATTTCATGACAGCCCACATATGCGACCGCCGGCCCGTCACGTTCAAGTCTTGACAGACAGCAAAGCACACTCGCGGCAAAGCATGCTTGCGGCAAGGCGCATCTCGCCGCGTCGCCTTGACCCAGCGCCCGCGCAGATCCTATCGATGACGCCATGCATATCCATGACATCCTGACCCGGAAGCTCACCGCGGCCTTCGCGCCGGCCAGCCTGACGGTCGTGGACGAATCCCATCTCCATGCCGGCCACGCCGGACACCGGCCCGGCGGCGAATCCCATTTCCGCGTGACGATCGTGTCGGACGCCTTCGGCGGCAGGAGCCGGGTCGAGCGCCACCGCATGGTCAATGCGGCGCTGGCCGAGGAACTGGCCGGCGGCATCCATGCGCTGGCGATCCAGGCCCGGACGCCGGAAGAAGCGGCCCGCTGAGCGGCCTCCCGTTCACGAAGGCGGCGGCTCCGGAGGATTGACCCGCAGCGCCATCAGCCGGTTGCGGTCCTTGCGCAGCACGCGGAAGCGGTAGCCGTGGAAGGTGAAAATCTGTCCCGGCTCCGGGATCAGCCGCGCCTCGTGGATCACGAGGCCGGCGACGGTCGTGGCCTCCTCGTCCGGCATCCGCCAGTGCATGGCGCGGTTGAGGTCGCGGATCGGCACGCCGCCGTCCACCGTCACGGAGCCGTCCGGATGCGTGCGCAGACCGGGCACCTCGACATCATATTCGTCGGCGATGTCGCCGACGATCTCCTCGAGAATGTCCTCCAGCGTGACGAGGCCCATGACCTCGCCATACTCGTCCACGACCAGCGCCAGCGGCGTGCGCCGGCGGCGGAACGCCTTGAGCTGCTCGTCGAGCGGCCGCAGGTCGGGCACGAACCAGGGCGCCCGCGACGCCGCGGCGATGTCCACCTTGTCGAAGTCTCCGCCGGCAGCCTGAACGGCGCGGACGAGGTCCTTGGCATGGACCACGCCGACGATATTCTCCGGCGTGCCGCGCCAGAGCGGCACGCGGGTCACGGATGCCGCCAGAACCTCCCGCACCAGCATCGCCGGCGGCAGGTCGGCATTGGCGGTGATCATCTCGGTGCGGTGGATCATCACATCGCCGACGGTGAGTTCGCGCAGCGCCAGCACCCCGGCGAGCATGTCGCGGTCCACGCCTTCCGTCTTGCGCACCAGCAGGCTCGCGGCCATCGCCGGGCTGTCCGCGGCGCGGACGGTGGCGGCCGGCTCGCCACGGAAGCCGGCCAGCCGCAGCAGACATTCGGCAACACGCCGGGCGGCGTCATGGATCGGCGTCGCGACATTCGCCAGCGCCGCAACGGGACCCGCCAGCCGCATCGCCATGCGCTCCGGCGCGGCCAGCGCCGCCATGCGCGGCAGCACCTCGGCCACGCCGATCAGCAGCGTCACGGCCGCCACGCCGCCGACCATGCCCCACAGCCCGAAATGCATGTCCATGGTCGCCACCACCAGCGCGACGGCGGCGATCTTCATGAGGTTGCTGCCGAGCATGATGGCGTCGAGCGTGCGGCGCGGGGCGTCCAGCAGCCGGATCACGCAAGCCGCCTCGCTGCTGCCCTTCTTCTCGAGGCGATACATCCGCGCCCGGGAGCAGGCCGCGAGCGCGGCCTCGGCGCCCGCGAGCACGGCGGACAGCAGAAGGCAGGGAATGACGACAACCAGCGCGAGCCAGTCGGCGGGGGTCATCGCGCTGCAAGCTTCTCTGTCAGGAAGGCGCGGATCGCGGCCGGATCGACATCGTCGGCCACGAAAGCGTCTCCCAGCGCGCGAACGAGAATGAAGGTCAGCTTGCCGCGCTTCACCTTCTTGTCCTGCGCGATCAGATCCATCAGCAGGTCCACGCCGGGAGCCTCGCCGGCAAGATCTCCGACGCGGACCGGCAGGCCGGCGCGGGCAAGATGCGCGACCGCGCGCTCCATGTCGGCGGCTGGACACAAGCCCTGACGGACGGAGAATTCGAAGGCCAGCGCCATGCCGAGCGCGACGGCGTCGCCATGGAGCAACTCGCCGCCGAAGCCCGCCGCCGCCTCGAAGGCGTGCCCGAAGGTGTGGCCGAGGTTGAGCAGCGCCCTGTCGCCCGTCTCGCGCTCGTCGCGGGCGACGATGGCGGCCTTGGCCCGGCAGCTCACGGCGATGGCATGCTCGCGCGCCGGACCGCCGGCGAAGACCTCCTGCCAGTTCGCCTCCAGCCAGTCGAAGAAGGCGGCATCGCCCAGCAGGCCGTATTTGACGACCTCGGCATAGCCGGCGCGGAACTGCTCCGGCGGCAGGGTGTCGAGCGCCGCCGTGTCGGCCAGCACCAGCACCGGCTGATGGAACGCGCCGATGAGATTCTTGCCCTGGGGGGAGTCGATCGCGGTCTTGCCGCCGACCGAGGAATCGACCTGCGCCAGCAGCGTGGTCGGCACCTGCACATAATCCACGCCGCGCTTCACCAGCGCCGCCGCGAAGCCGGCAAGGTCGCCGATGACGCCGCCGCCGAGGGCGATGACGAGATCGCGCCGCTCGATCCGGCCGGCGATGACCGCCTCGCAGACCTGCTCGATGCCGCGCCAGCTCTTGGAGCCCTCGCCCGGCGCGACGACGACCTCCACCGCATCGACGCCCGCCGCCGCGAGCGAGGCCCGCGCGGTGCCGAGATGCAGGCCCGCCACATTGGCGTCCGTCACCAGCGCCGCCCGCGCCCCGGGCCGCAACGCCGCGACCCGCGCGCCGAGCGAAGCCAGCACGTCGCGGCCGATGACGATGTCATAGGCGCGCTCGCCAAGCGCCACGTCCACGACGGTCGGGGCGCGGGGGGTCGGCTGCACGGTCATGGCAGAAGGCTTTCCTGAAGTCTGGCGCGGGGATACGCCGCCGGCGGGATCGACCCCGCCGACGAGCACGTCGATGATCTCGTCCACGATCTTCTCGTGGGGGACGTCGCGCGAATGAACGGTGAAACGCGCATCCGCATAGACCGGATAACGCTCCTCGATGAGATTGCGCAGGGTGGCCGCCGGATCATCGGTCATCAGCAGCGGCCGGTCGCCGCGCCGCTTGATGCGCTTGAGCAGAATCTCGGCCTCGGCCTTGAGCCACACCGAGATGCCCTTGGCCGCGATGACCGTGCGGGTCTCGGCGTTCATGAAGGCACCGCCGCCGGTGGCGAGCACCTGCGGCCCGCCGTCCAGCAGGCGGGCGATGACGCGGGCCTCGCCGGTGCGGAAATAAGGCTCGCCATGCTTGGCGAAGATGTCTGGAATGGTCATCCCCGCCGCGGCCTCGATCTCGTTGTCGGCGTCCACGAAGGGCAGGCCGAGCCGTGCGGCGAGGCGGCGTCCGACCGAGGACTTGCCCGCCCCCATCATGCCGACCAGCACGATGGAGCGCACGCCCAGCCGCCCCACGAGGGTTCCGGCAGCGGTCCTGTCCGGCGGCGCCGTTTCCGGCTCTGGATGGATGGCGTTCTGGATCACGATGAGGCGAGGATTCCCACAAACCACCCGCCGAGACAACCGGGCGTCTCCGGCGCGGGGCGTTTCCACGTCTTCCGCGCCCTCCCCCGGTCCGGGCGGGTTGTCTCCGCGATACGAACATGGTCGAAGGAGGCAGCGCGCATCGGACGGTCCGGCCGCGCCTCCCGAGGTTGAAAAGAACTCAAGACGGCCAGATGCCCAGCCTTCTGCGCTTCCTTTTTGTGATCGGCGTGCTGGCCGGCCTCGTCTATGGCGGGATGCTGGCGCTCGTCACCCTGTTCGAGCCGCAGCCGCGCGAGATCACCATCGTCGTGCCGCCGGACCGGTTCATGAAACGTTGAGGCCGGCCGCCTAGGCTGATTTCCTGTCCTCGCCGTGCCGGAACCGCGGACCCAGAATGCCAGACCGCTCTGCCAGCGCCCCTGCCGCGCCCTTGTCCGGCTCCTCGTCCGGCCCGGTCCGCCTGTTTCTCGACATGCTGGCGGCCGAGCGCGGCGCGAGCCGCAACACCCTCGCCGCCTATGCCCGCGACCTTGAGGATTTCGCGGATTTCGTGGGGCACGACCTCGCCGCCGCCGGCACCGACGCCATCCGGGACTATCTCACGGACCTCGACCGCCGCGGCTTCAAGGCCACCTCCGTGGCGCGGCGGCTGTCCGCCATCCGCCAGTTCTATCGTTTTCTGTATGCTGAGGGCCTGCGCGGGGACGACCCCGCCGCCGTGCTGGAAGGTCCCCGCCGGGGCCGCGCCCTGCCGAAAGTGCTGACCGTCGCGGAAGTGGACCGGCTGCTGGCTGCCGCCCGGGCCGGGCTCGACGCACCGGAGGCGACGCCGGCGCAGCGGATGCGCGCGGCCCGCCTCGCCTGCCTGCTGGAGCTGCTCTACGCGACGGGCCTGCGCATCTCCGAACTCATCGCGCTGCCTCGCACAGCGGCAAGGGCCAGCGCCGCCATGCTCACCGTGCGCGGCAAGGGCGACAAGGAACGGCTGGTGCCGCTCAACGACGCCGCCAAACGCGCCATGACGGACTATCTCGCCCTGCGCGCGGAGGCCGGAAAAGATGCTGCCGGCAAGGCCGCAGCCGACTGGCTGTTTCCCTCTTTCGGCGAGGACGGCCACCTGACCCGCCAGCATGTCGGGCGGGACCTGAAGGACCTCGCCCTGCGCGCCGGGCTCGACCCGCGCCGCGTCAGCCCCCATGTGCTGCGCCACGCCTTCGCCAGCCACCTGCTGCACAACGGGGCGGACCTGCGCATCGTCCAGACCCTGCTCGGCCATGCCGACATCGCCACCACCCAGATCTACACCCATGTGATCGAGGACCGGCTGAAAGCGATGGTTCGCGATCTCCACCCGCTCGCGGAGGGGTGAAAAGCTGCCCATCATGCCGTATATGTCTCCATCATGACGTGTTCCGAAGTCTTTCCCGCGCCGTCCCCGCGCGACCTGCCCCTCCCGCCACTCCGGACGGGAGCACGATAACGCATGCGGACCTATCTCGATTTCGAAAAGCCGGTCGCGGATCTTGAGGCGCGCGTCGAGGAACTGCGCGGGCTTCAGAACAGCGACAGTGGCGAGGGCATGTCCAGCGAGATCGCGCGGCTCGAAGCCAACGCAGCCGCGGCGCTCAGGGACCTCTACGGCGTGCTGACGCCGTGGCAGAAGACGCAGGTGGCGCGCCATCCGCAGCGGCCCCATTGCCTCGACTATATCGCCGGCCTCATCACCGACTTCACGCCGCTGGCCGGCGACCGCAAGTATGGCGACGACGACGCCATCGTCGGCGGCTTCGGCCGCTTCCGGGGCGAGAGCATCTGCGTCATCGGCCAGGAGAAAGGCGCCACCACCGAGACCCGCCTGAAGCACAATTTCGGCATGGCCCGGCCGGCTGATGGAGATGGCGGACCGTTTCGCCATCCCCGTGCTGGCGCTGGTCGACACCGCCGGGGCCTTTCCCGGCATCGACGCGGAGGAGCGCGGACAGGCAGAAGCCATCGCCCGCAGCACCGATGCCGGGCTCGGCCTCGGGGTGCCGAATGTCGCGGTGATCCTTGGTGAAGGCGGCTCGGGCGGGGCCATCGCGCTCGCCACCGCCAATCGCGTGCTGATGCTCGAACACGCCATCTACAGCGTGATCTCGCCCGAAGGCGCGGCCTCGATCCTGTGGCGCGACACCAGCAAGGCCCAGGACGCCGCCACCAACATGAAGATCACCGCCGAGGACCTTGCCCGGTTCGGCGTGATCGACCAGATCGTCGCGGAGCCCGCCGGCGGCGCGCACCGCAACCCCGAGGCGGCCATTGCCGCAACCGGCGAAGCCGTGGCGGCCGCACTGGCGGACCTTGCAACCCTCGACCGCGACGGTCTGCGCCGCCAGCGGCGCGAGAAATTCCTCGCCATCGGCCGCAAGCTCGGCTGAACCGTCCCGCACAGGCCGCGCACGTCTTCACGGGCCGCAACTGGCGCGACCCCGCGCCGCCGTGGTTGCGCCGTTTTGGCTGCGCTGGCGAAGCGCAGAGAACCCGTCCCGGCAATGCAGCCTTGCCCGAAAACCGGTTTCCACTTTCCGCGCGCATGGCCTAACCTTGGCGTGAAGGCCCGCAGCGACGGACCGTCACACGCATCTGCAACGGAGAGAACCATGCCCATCAAGGTCGGCGATCGCATTCCCAGTTCCCGCCTGCGCGTCTCGACGCCGGAAGGCCCGGCCTGGAAGACCACGGAAGAACTGTTCAAGGGCAAGAAGGTCGCGCTGTTCGCGGTGCCGGGCGCTTTCACGCCGACATGCAGCAACCAGCATCTGCCGTCCGTGGTGCAGAATGCCGACGCGCTGCGCGCCAAGGGCGTGGACGTGGTCGCGCTCACCGCCGTCAACGACCCGATGGTGCTGGGTGCCTGGCAGAAGGCGAACGGTGCCGAAGGCGTCGACTTCTATTCGGACGGCAACGGCGAATTCGCCAAGGCCATCGATCTGACGCTGGATGCCTCCGGCGGCGGCCTCGGCATCCGCTCGCAGCGTTATTCCATGCTGGTGGATGACGGCGTGGTGAAGCAGCTCAACGTCGAGCAGCCCGGCAAATTCGAGGTCTCCAGCGGCGAGGCGATGCTCAAGCAGCTCTGAGACGGCGCGGCGGCAACGCCACGTCCTTGTTCGACAATCAGCCCCCGTTCCGGTTCACCGGGCGGGGGCTTTTTTTATCGACACTCTTTTTCGCTGTTTTCGCCGGCGGTTGATTCTGCGGCAGCAGCGTTCCTGTTGCTTTGTTCGCGCATGATCTTGTCCGAAAACCGGTGCCCACTTTTCGGGATCATGCGCCCGCTGCGCCGGCCCGGATCGCCGCGATGCCGTCGCGCGCGAGCTGGTCCGCCCGCTCGTTCAGTTCATGACCGGCATGGCCCTTGACCCAGTGCCATTCAACCCGGTGCCGTGCCAACGCTTCGTCGAGCCTGCGCCACAGGTCCTCGTTCTTCACCGGCTTCTTATCCGCCGTGCGCCAGCCGTTCTTCTTCCAGCCGTGAATCCACGTCATGATCCCGTTCCGCACATACTGGCTGTCGGTATAGAGATCGACACGGCACGGGAGTTTCAGCGTCTCCAGCGCAGCAATCGCCGCCATCAGCTCCATGCGGTTGTTGGTGGTGTGCGCTTCCCCGCCCTTGAGTTCGCGCTCGGTCACGGCGCCGTCCCGCGCCGTGAAAGCGAGGATCGCGCCCCAGCCGCCGGGGCCGGGATTGCCGGAGCAGGCCCCGTCCGTATGGATCACCACATGCGGCTCGCTCACGCCGCGATCTCCGCCGCATCCATGCCGTAGTCGCGTGCGCTCGCCACCGTGCGATGGAAGCGCAGCTTGCGGACATATTCCAGCGGGTCCTTCGGCCGCACCAGCGCGCCGGGCGGCACGTCGAGCCAGTCCACCAGCCGCGTCAGCAGGAAGCGCAAAGCCGCGCCCCGCGCCAGCAGCGGCAGCGCCGCAACCTCGCGCGGCTCCAGCGCCCGCACCTTGCCATAAGCCTGCAACAGCGCGCGGCCCTTGGTGACGTTGAAGGAGTGATCCGGCTCGAAGCACCAGGCGTTGAGGCAGATCGCGATGTCATAGGCCAGCGCATCGGTGCAGGCGAAATAGAAGTCGATCAGTCCGGAGAGCGTGTCGCCGAGGAAAAATACATTGTCCGGAAACAGGTCGGCGTGGATCACGCCCTGCGGCAGGTCCGCCGGCCAGATCGCTGCCACATGGGCGAGTTCCTCGGCCAGAAAGGCGGCAAGGCCGGGCTGCACATTGTCGGCGCGGGCGTGGCTCATGCCGTAGAGCATGCGCCATCCATCGACCGATAGGGCGTTCGGACGGGTCATCGGAAAGTCGCGGCCTGCCAGATGAAGCTGTCCCAGCGCCGCGCCCAGTTCGGCGCAATGGGCCGCCGACGGCTTTCGCACCCACATGCCGTCGAGGAAGGTGAAGATCGCGGCCGGACGGCCGGCGAGTTCGCCGAGAACCTCGCCCTGCAAGGTGCGGATCGGCAGCGGGCAGTTCAGCCCGCGCGCGGCCAGATGCTCCATCAGGCCGAGAAAGAACGGCAGGTCCCCGCGCGCCACCCGCCGCTCATAGAGCGTCAGGATATAGGTGCCCTTGCTGGTATGGACGAGAAAGTTGGAATTCTCGACGCCCTCGGCGATGCCCTTGGACGAGAGCAATTCGCCGATGTCGTAGCCGGTCAGGAAGCAGGCGAGATCCTCGCCGGGGACATCGGTATAGACTGCCATTCTTTCCGCCTGTGAACCTCGCCGGTCCCGTCCTGAAGCTCAAATGTGTTACGACGACGATGCCGCTTCGCGCAACGCGCGCGGCAGCGGAAAGAACATATCCTCCTGCACGGAGGACACGGTCTCGACCCGCACGTCGTAGCGCAGCGCGAAGGCGTCGATCACTTCCTCCACCAGCACTTCCGGCGCGGACGCGCCCGCCGTCACGCCGAGCGAGGCGATATCCCCGAACATGGCCCAGTCGATCTCGTCCGCGCGCTGCACCAGCGCGACGCGCGCGCAGCCCTCGCGCTCCGCGACCTCCTTGAGCCGCTGGGAATTCGACGAATTCGGCGCGCCGACAACGACCATGCCGTCCACCCGCGGCGCGACGGCCTTCACCGCGTCCTGCCGGTTGGTCGTGGCATAGCAGATGTCCTCGCGATGGGGGCCGACGATGTCCGGAAACCGCCGCTTCAGCGCCGCCACCATGGCCGCGGTGTCCTCCACGGAAAGGGTGGTCTGGGTCGCATAGGCGAGCGCCTGCGGATCCGCCGGCGTCATCGCCTCGACGTCTTTCACCGTTTCCACCAGCGTCGCGGCGCCGTCCGGAAGCTGCCCCATGGTGCCGACCACTTCCGGATGCCCGGCATGGCCGATCAGCACCACATGGCGGCCGCGGCGATGGTGCAGTTCCGCCTCCCGATGCACCTTCGTCACCAGCGGGCAGGTGGCGTCCAGCGCGAGGAAATTCCGCTGGCGCGCTTCGTCCGGCACGGATTTCGGCACGCCATGGGCGGAAAAGATCACCGGCGCGTCGGTGTCCGGAATCTCGTCGAGTTCCTCGACGAAAATCGCTCCCTTGGCGCGCAGGCTCTCCACCACGTAGCGGTTGTGGACGATCTCGTGGCGGACATAGACCGGCGCGCCATAGAGCGCCAGCGCCCGCTCCACCGAATCGATCGCCCGCACCACGCCGGCGCAGAAGCCACGCGGCGAGCACAGCAGCACCCGCAGAGGCGGCTTGGCCGGCGGGTTGGGCAGAGCGTTTTCAGGCGCGGCGGGCGAAATCATGGGCACGCTTCGGTTCCGACAGTCGTTCCGGGATCGCCCCGGCAGGTCGTTCCGGGGGCATTCCGGATTTGAGCCTGTCTATCATATGGGGCCCGCGAAGCCATTGCGCGCCGGGGGTCTCGCCCCTTATATTCGCGCCAATTCCCCGTCATCGCCGATGACACCGGCTCCGCCCCTGGGTGGGCGGAGCACGAAGGAGATGTATCCCATGAGCAACGCCCCGCTGATGCCGAAAGCGACCGCCGTCTGGCTTGTCGACAACACGGCCCTCAGCTTCGATCAGGTCGCGGAGTTCTGCAAGCTGCACCCGCTGGAGGTGCGCGCGATCGCGGACGGCGATTCTGCACAGGGCATCAAGGGCCTCGACCCGATTTCCACTGGCCAGCTCACGCGCGACGAGATCGCAAGGGGCGAGGCGGATTCCAGCTACCGGCTGAAGCTGCTGGAATCCAGCGTCCGCCTGCCGGAAAAGAAGGGCAAGAAAGGCCCGCGCTACACGCCGGTGTCGCGCCGGCAGGACCGCCCCAATGCGATCCTCTGGCTGGTGCGCAACCATCCGGAACTCAAGGACGCGCAGATCATGCGGCTGGTCGGCACGACCAAGGCCACGATCCAGGCGATCCGTGACCGCACCCACTGGAACGCCGCAACCCTGTCGCCGCTCGACCCGGTGACGCTCGGCCTGTGCACCCAGATCGATCTCGATTTCGAGGTGTCCCGCGCCGCCAAGGAGCGGCCGCTGGAAGTCCAGAGCGGCACCACGCTGCTGCCGGCCTCCGAGACCACCGCCCTGCGGGACGAGCCCGAGGACCACTCCCCGGCCGCCGACAAGGCCCGCGAGGATGCCGAC
>Ga0180218_1001036_pt1 | contig 18741 bp, 17 predicted proteins | sample eDN3rd37CKraftBY_FD_151334 | JGI IMG/M metagenome (GOLD analysis project Ga0180218, IMG submission 151334) | Enriched backyard soil microbial communities from Emeryville, California, USA - eDNA 3rd pass 37_C Kraft BY (version 2) (version 2) | ecosystem: Environmental > Terrestrial > Soil >...
GTTTTTGAGCAGCAGTTGCGGGCGGCTCCGAAACCAAAGCGTCGGATTTTCCGGCGGAATCTGTGATTTCACGCGCTCGCGGCCGGCGGAAAGCAGCCGGCTTTGTATGGCGTAACGACGAGGCGAAGACGATGGCCAATACCCCCAAGATGAAGGATCCGACCGAGGTGGCGCTGTCCGCCATCCAGGAAGCCCTGAACGTGCGGGCCACCGATCTTCCCGCGGCCGGGAACGGCCATCCGCTGCCCCCGCCCGGCCTGCCGGGGTCCTCCCACGCTCCCGAAGTGCAGCCGGACAACGGCTGGTTCCCCGGCCGGCGGACCGACGACGAGCCGCAGCTCTTCGACGAGGATGCCGAGACCGATATCCCGCTCCGGCGGCCCGCCAACGACGACCGGGAATCCATCGGCCAGGTGCTGCGCTCGCTCCAGCAGCGGCCAAGCGCAAACGCCTATGTCTTCGCGACGATTTTCGCCATCGTCTGGGTCGGCGTCAGCCTCGGCCTCGGCTTTGCCTATGCCAGCGAGCTGCAAGCCGCCTTCACCGGCAGCCCCGCCATGCTCGTCGCCGTCGCGGCCTTCGTGGCGACCCCGCTCATCCTGTTCTTCGCGCTGGCGCATATCGCATGGCGCTCGCAGGAAATGCGGACGATCGGCCAGGCCATGGCCACCGTCGCCATGCGGCTCTCCGAGCCGGAGACGGCGGCGCACGAATCCGTCGTGTCGGTGGGTCAGGCGATCCGCCGCGAGGTCGCCGCCATGGGCGACGGCGTCGAGCGCGCGCTCGCCCGCGCCTCCGAACTCGAAACCCTGGTCTCGAACGAGGTCGCGGCGCTGGAGCGCGCCTATAACGACAACGAGCTGCGCATCCGCGACCTGCTCCAGGACATGGCCACCCAGCGCGAAACCCTTGTGTCGCAGGCCGATCTTGTCCGCCAGGCCATCGCCGGCGTCCACCTCGACCTCGGCCAGGACATCTCCTCGATCAGCGAGATGATCACCGACCGTATCCAGGATTCCGCGCGGCGCATCGCCGAGGATCTGGCCGACAAGGGCGAGCACATCACCCGCGCGCTGGGCGAAGCCGGCGACTCCATGATCGGCGCCCTGGGCGAACGCGGCGGCGACCTGCTGGAACGCCTCCAGGCGACCAGCGGCCAGACCCGCAGCGAGATCGCCGCCACCGCCGACCGCATGATCGAAACGCTGGCGGAGCGCAGCAACGATATTCTCGGCCGCCTGGAAAGCACCAACACCCTCGCCTCCTCGACGCTTGCCGACAGCACCGAACGCTTCATCACGGCGCTTGGTGGACGCAGCCAGGAAATCGCCATCCGGCTGGACGAGGCCAACAACCTCACTGTCAATGCCATCGCCGATGGCGCGGCGCGGTATGTGGAAGCCCTCTCCGGCCGCAGCGACGAGGCCGTGGCCCGCATCGAGGAAGCCAACTCCGTCACTGCCTCCACCCTCGCGGCGAGCGCCGACCGGTTCATCGAACTCCTGAACGACCGGGGCGGCGATCTCATCCAGCGGCTGGAGAATACCGGTTCCTTCACCGGCTCCGCGATCAGCGAAACCACCGAGCGCATGATCGAACAGCTCGGCGAACGCAGCGAGGTGATCCTGCAACGGCTGGACAACGCCGGCACGCAGACCACCCATGCGATGTCCGACACCGCAGCGCGCATGGTCGACATGCTGAACGAACGCAGCGGCGAGATCGTCGAACGCCTCGAAAGCACCAGTTCGACGACCACGAGCGCCATCGCATCGGCTGCGGACCGCCTCGTCGATACGCTCGGCGTGCATGGCGGCGATATCCTGCAACGCCTGGAGGAGACCGGGACGCGCACCAGCCGCGCCATCACCGAGGCCACCGAGGGCCTGACATCGAGCCTCAACTTCAAGACCGACCACATCCACGCCGAATTCGAGACGCTGGCGGACAACCTCCAGAGCGCGATGTCCTCCCGCCTCGACACCGTCACCGACAATTTCGCGCGGCGTTCGGAAGCCGTCGTCGAGATGATGGCCGGCCGCTCCGAGCAGATCACCGAGGTGGTGGTCGATACCGGCACGCGGCTCGCAGAGGTCATCGTCAACCGCATCGAGGACGCCAACAGCACCCTGCGCTCCGTGGGCGACTCGCTGGTGACGGACCTGACGATGCGCGGCGGCGAGGTGGTCGCCAACATCGAGCAGACCAGCGCGCGTATCGCCGACATCATCGTGGAGCGCGGCGACAATGTCGCAACGACATTCCGCGACAGCGCACAGAATCTCGCGGATGCCATCGACGGCAAGAGCGACGCCATCGGCCATCTGCTGACAACGCGCCTCCAGGCTTTCGAGGACATGTTCAACCAGAACGGCGGCGAACTTGCCGAACGCCTCGGCCGCGACTCCTCCATGCTCGGCGAACTCATCACGCGCCATCTCGGCGAGTTCGACCGGACCGTGAAGACCTATGGCTCGGAGCTGGTGGACCGCCTGAGCGACCGCACCCAGGACGTGGCGGACGCCATCCGCAACTATGTCGATAACTTCGACAGCCGCGTCGCCGTGCGCACCAGCGAGATGTCGACAGACCTCGACCAGAAGCTCATCCGCTTCCAGGAGAGCCTGGACAGCCGCACCGAAAGCCTCAACGAAGCCCTCGGCACCCGCGTGCTGGACATCGCCAAGACGCTGGGCGAAGGCGGCAAGGAAGTGATCGCCGCCCTCGACAAGCGCATCGCCGACGTGACGGAGGTGATCGACACGCGCGGGGCCCATCTCGCCGAAACCGTGGGCGTCAAGATCGACGAGATCGACCGGACGCTCGGCCATCGCGCCCTCGAAGTCGCCAACAATCTGGACAGCCGGATGGGCCGTTTCGAGGACCTGCTGGTCGGCCGTGCGGAAGAAGTCACCGAGCAGATCGAATCGCGCACCCGCGCCGCCGCGGACCTTCTGTCCGGCCGGCTCGAACAGCTCAATCACGCCATCACCGAGAATGCCGGCGCTGTGGAGCGCACCCTCTCCGCTCTCTCCGCGACCACCGGCGAGACGATGCGCGACAGCGCCCAGGACATCGAGCGCCGTCTCACGGCGGTCTCCACCGGGGTCAGCGCCACGATCCGCACCAACGCCAACGAAGTCGAGCGCACGCTGCTCCAGATGAGCGTCGAAATGACGCGCAACTTCTCCGGCCATGCGGACGAATTCGTCGGCAAGGCGAGCGAAGCCATCGTCGCCATCAACGACCGCGCGGAGCAGATGACCCGCATTCTGGACGAAGGCAGCCATGGGCTGGTCGAGGCCCTCACCGGCAAGAGCCAGGAATTCGCCAGCGAGGTCGGCCGCGTCACGGACAACGCCGTGAAGGCGATCGAAGCCAAGGGCTTCACCTTCACGCAGTCCATGATGGACAACAGCGAGGGCATCGCGCGGCTCATCAACGAAGCCAGCGAGCGGGCCACCGGCACGATCTCGCAGTCGCTGAAGGACCTCCAGGTGCTCACGGAGGAATCCGCGACCGCGGCTTCGACCACCGTGACCCGCACGATGCGCGAACTGCACGAAGCCAGCCGTTCGGCCATCGAACAGTCCAAGCAGACCGCGACCGCCGCCGTGCAGGAAATGATGGAGACGCACGGCATGCTGCGCTCCGACACCACCGCTCTGTTCGAGCGCCTGCGCGAGGCCAACATCCTTCTCCAGGAAGTCCTCAGCGGTGCCCAGGAGAATATGAACGGCATCGAGAACACCCTGGTCCGCCGGGTGTCCGAATTCGTCACGGCCATGAACGAGGTCGCCGAAAAGAGCGGCAACGCCAACAACCACATGACCGAGCAGGCCATGTCGTTCCGTGCGGTCACGTCCAAGGTGCTTTCGGACCTGTCGCAGCTCGCCGTGCAGTTCGAGGTGCATGGACGCTCGCTGGCAGATGCGGTGGAACTGATCGACCAGAGCAACCGGCGGACGGAAGATACCCTGTCCGAGCGGCGCGTCTCGCTCGACTCCCTCATCGCCACCCTCGATATCCGCACGGAGGACCTGGAGCAGCGCCTCAAGCGCCTCTCCACCCTGCTGGATTCCTCGCTGGAAGGCGCGACCGGCCGGGCCCGCGAGATCGCCAGCCTCGTCTCCGACACGGCGACGGAAGGCTCTCGCGCCCTCAGCGAGCAATACGAAGCCATCCGCTCGATCTCCGACGAGCAGCGCGAGCGCATGCTGGACTCGATGCGCGGCATGTATGCCCAGACCTCCGGCGAAGCCGAGGAAATGCTCGGCCAGTCTGCCGCCCGCTTCACGGAGATCATGGAGGGGCTGCGGCAGATGGCCGGCGAGATGCAGCGCGAGCTGGACACCACGCGCGCCGAACTGCGCCGGGGTATCCTTGAGCTCCCGCAGGAAACCGCCGAAAGCGCCTCGCAGATGCGCCGCGTGATCGTGGAGCAGATCGAGGCGCTGGCCGAGCTCAACCGGATCGTCGCCCGCCACGGCCGCGGCTTCGACGCGGTGGAGCCGACGCGGCGCGCCGTCCGCGAGGATGACGCTTCCGCCTATGCCACTGCCGGCGCCGTGTCCCGGCAGGCGTCACCCCGTCCCGCGCCCCGCCAGCCCGAGCAGAGCCCCCAGCGCGAGCCCGAGCGCCGGCACGCGCCGGAACGGCAGGTCCTGACGCCCCCCGCCCCGCGACGGCCGGAACCCGCCGCCCAGGCGGAGGACAACCGCACCGGCTGGCTCAGCGAACTACTGACGCGCGCATCCCAGGACGAACAGCCGGAAGCAGAACCGCGACACGGACGCACCGCCATCCGTCCGGCACCGGCCGAGAACCGGCAGCCGCTGGGTCACGGCATTGAGTCGCTGGATTCGCTGGCGGTCGATATCGCCCGCATGATCGACCATGACGTGGCGGGAGAACTGTGGGAACGCCACCGCCGCGGCGAGCGGAACGTCTTCAGCCGCCGGCTCTATACCCTTCAGGGCCAGAAGGCATTCGACGATATCCGCGGCAAGTATCGGCAGGACCGCGACTTCCGGCAGACCGTCGAGCGCTACATCAACGAGTTCGAGCGTCTGCTCGATGATGTGTCCCAGGACGACAGGGGGCCGGCCGTGGTCCGGACCTACCTCGCTTCGGAAACCGGCAAGGTCTACACCATGCTGGCCCATGCGGCGGGCCGCCTCGACTGAGGCAACCCGTCAGCCATCATCATCCCACATGAACGAAGCAGGGCGCCCATCGGGCGCCCTGCTGATTCCAGGATGTCAGGAACTACCGGCTAAAAGGACGATCGATCTGCCGATGCCGGCGGGCTGTCTTTCGCCCCAACCGCTGCACCAGCTGTCTTTCGCCCCAACCGCTGCACCACAGGCAAGGCCGATCTCAAGCGAGGGCCGCGCGCTCAGACGAGAGCCGTGGCCCACAGCACCATTTCGGTGACCATGCGGCCGAATGCCTGATCGATGGCCGCGACCGCCGGCCCCGCCCCGCCGGCGCCGACCGGCACACGCACCCGGAAGACCCGCGCCGCGACGATGCGGCCGCTGCGCTCGGAAACGATCTTGGCCGCGATCTCGACCTCGGCGACATTCTCGCCCGAGACCGACATCTGAAACGCACGGACATCCGTAAGAAGCTGATAGTCCGCGGCGAGCCGCTCTCCGGGCCGGCCGACCGAGCGCAACCGGTTCGCATTCTCGAACGCCTGCACCATGCGGGCCTGAAGCAGCCGCGGCAGCCGGTCGCTCCATTGGACATCGGGAAGCTGGGTGACCTCGCCGCTCGCGGAGCGGACCATGACCTTCTCGCTGTCGAGAATGGACACAGCGGTCGGCTCCACCACGATCAACTGCCCGCGGGGAGCGCGGCCCGATGACGGGAAGTCGCGCGGCGCGGTCAGATCAAAAGCCGTAGGCGGCGACGAGAACAGCCCTCCGCCGCAGGCGGACACCGTCAGCCCGGCCGTCACGACCAGCATTCCCCGGAGAAAAGGCCCCACGCCCGCTCGCTTCACCACAATTCCTTCGCCCCGCGGAAATCAGCCGGACCGATCCGATGTTGGCGGATGCGATCCATCTCCGAGCTTCCTGCGGATATCATCGCGCCCGACATCCCGTTGTCTGGCGTCGGACTCATGCCTCAGCGCCGCCCATTGTAGTTCGGCACGTTGTTACCGCCCCCAAATAGCAGCCGCTGCGGATTGCGGTCAAAGTTCCGCACCGCCCGGTCAAGCTCGCTCAGCGTTCTACGCGCTTCCGCCGACAGATTTTCGACCTCACGCGTCCCGGACGCCGTGAAGCGGTTCAGGCCCGCGGTCAGTTCCGCCGTGCGCTTGTCGAGGGATTCGGCAAGCTGGCGGATCGAGCGGGCGGCCTGCTGAATTTCGCCGTTGCCTTCGGGGCCACCGGCCAGATTGTCGATGCCCGCCATGATCCGGTCGAAACGCTCCGAATTGCCGGCGAGCGTTCCGGTCACGGTTTCCAGATTCTTGATCGACGCGGCCAGCGAACCCCGGTTCTCCGACAGGAACTGGTCCATTGTGGTCGTCATGGTCTGGAGGTTGCGGATCGAGGCGCCGAAGGAGGTCTGATTGTCCTGAACGAAAGCATCGAGCCGCGTGATCAGTTCCCGCGCCGCCTCGGTGACGTCGCGACTCAGCGCGGGATCGGCTTTCAGCAGCGGCGGCCGGCCGTCCGCGGAGGTCAGCGGTTCGCGGGTGAGCGTGCCGCCGGTCATGGACATGGCGGCGATGCCGGTGAGTCCCTGAAACGACAGCCCGATCTGGGTATCGTTGCGGATCGGGGTTCTGGCATTGACGCCAATGGTGGCGATGACCTGGCGGGTATTGGCGGGATCGAGTTCAAGGCGAGTCACCTCGCCCACCCGGATACCGTTGAACTGCACGGCGCTGCCGGTGCGCAGGCCGGCCACCGGCCCCTCGAACAGCACGCGATAGAACGCCCGCTCGCTCTTGTCGCCCAGTTGCTGAAACCAGTAGACGAATCCCGCCGCGCCCAGCAGCGCGGCAAGGGTGAAAAGCCCGATGAGAACGTAGTTGGCCCTGGTTTCCATCAAACACTCCGGCCGCCGTTATACATCAAGAGAACCGCAGGGTCTGTCATTTCCGGGCATCACCTGCCGCCGGTCGCTTCCCCAGCGAATGGGCACGTTCTCCGTGGAAATAGGACCGCATCCACGGATGCTCGGACGCCAGCATGGCCGACATGGGGCCGGCGGCGATGATCTTGCGGTCCGCCAGCACGGCGATCCGGTCGCAGACGGTGTTCAGGGTGTCCAGATCATGGGTGACCATGAACACCGTGAGTCCCAGCGTCTGCTGGAGGGTCCGGATCAACTGATCGAAATCCCCGGCGCTGATGGGATCCAGCCCGGCGGTAGGCTCGTCCAGAAACACAATCTGCGGGTCCAGCGCGAGCGCCCGCGCCAGCGCCACGCGCTTGACCATGCCTCCGGAAAGCTGTGACGGCGATTTCTCGCATACGTCCGGCGGCAGACCGACCATGGCGAGCTTGGCCACGGCGATCTCGTCCATCAGGCGCTCGGAGATGTCGAGATATTCCCGCATCGGAAACTGAACATTCTCGCGCACCGTCAGCGAGGAAAACAGCGCGCCCTGCTGGAACAGAACGCCCCAGCGCCGCTCCACCTCCCGCCGTTCGGCGACGGAGACCGCGCCCATATCCACATCCAGCACCTCGATCCGCCCCCGACGCCGCGGCACGAGGCCGATGATCGTCCGCAGCAGCACGGACTTGCCCGCGCCGGAGCCACCGACGAAGCCGAGCACCTCTCCGCGGTAAACATCGAGGTCGATGTCGTTGAGGATCACCGTGTCGCCGAAGCCGACCACGATATTGCGGGCGCGGATGACGATGTCCTGCGGCGCGTCCGTCATGTCATATCCCCAGCGTGGCGAACACGATGGCGAACACGCCGTCCATCACGATGACCAGGAAGATGGCCTTGACCACCGATGCGGTGGTCTGCGACCCCAGCGACTGGGCGCTGCCCTGCACGCGCATGCCCTCGTTGCAGGCGACGATGCCGATCACCAGCGCCATGAACGGCGCTTTCGTCAGGCCGACCAGGAAATGGTCGATGGAGATCGCTTCCTTGAGGCGGGAGAGAAACACCTCGGGCGCGATGCCGCCATAGAGCCAGGCGACGAGGCCGCCGCCATAAAGCGCGGACATGGAGCCGAGGAATGTCAGCACCGGCACGGCGATCAGCAGCGCGACCATGCGCGGCAGGATGAGAACCTCAACGGGATCGAGCCCCATCGTGCGCAGGGCGTCGATTTCCTCGCGCATCTTCATGGTGCCGAGTTCGGCCGTATAGGCGCTGCCGGACCGACCCGCGACCATGATGCAGACGATCAGGACGCCGATCTCGCGCAGCACCAGCACGCCGACCATGTCCACCACGAAGACGCCGGCCCCGAAGCGGCTGAAATGAAAGATGCCCTGCTGGGCGATGATCGCGCCGATCAGGAAGGTGATGAGCAGCACGATCGGCACCGCCCGCCAGCCGACCCGCTCAAGATGATGGATGGTCGAGGTGAGGCGGAAGGTCTGCGGCCGCGTCAGCAGGGTGCCCGCGACGACCACCACATTGCCCAGCATGTTGACGAGCATCACCACGGAACTCGCCATTTCGACCATTGCGGCCCCGATCAGCGCGAGCGCCCGCGCAGGCCCGGATGGCCGCGCCGGAGGACGCGCGGCTTTCGTCTCGACCGGACGCAACTCGTCGATCAACGCCTGATAATCGTCGGTCATGCCAACAAAGGACGTCCGGGCGCCCGCGGTCCCGAAGGCGCGCTCCATGCGCTCGATCAGCCAGGCGCCGAAGGTATCCAGCCGCTCCAGCCCGCGCAGATCGAACACCACCTCGTCAGCCCCGGCGTGCCGGGCCGCCGCGTCGACCAGCGGTTCGACCAGATGGGCATATTCGGCGGTCCAGGAGCCGGCGGGCGCAAGCTGCAACCTGCCGCCGGCTTTGGCGGTGTGAAGCGCCACCGTGTGCGCCATGGCTCCGCCGGTCGTCAAACCATCCCCCTGACTGCGCCTTGAGCCATTCGACACCCGCCGTAGAGTCTCCGCTATATAGCCTCTGCCTCCTGCAATGGCTGCAATTTTTACGGCCGCAATTTCAAGGCTGATCATCATGGCGCTGACCGTCTCCGCCCAAATCGAACGCTGGCCCATCGCCGGGACTTTCTCGATCAGCCGCGGCGCAAAGACGGAGGCCGTGGTCGTGGTCGCGCAGCTCACGGACGGGGTTGTCACGGGGCGCGGGGAATGCGTGCCCTACGCCCGCTATGGCGAAACGCCCGAGAGCGTGCTGGCCGCCATCGAAGCCACGGCTCCCGCCATCGCAGCCGGGCTCGGCCGGGACGGCCTGCAAGCCCGCCTGCCGGCGGGGGCCGCCCGCAACGCGCTGGACTGCGCCTTGTGGGACTATGGCGCCAAGCGCTCGGGGCTCACTGTCGCAGAGATCGCGGGTCTGTCGCCGGTATCGCCATGCCCGACGGCCTATACGATTTCCATCGGCTCCCCCGAGGCCATGGCCGAAGCGGCGGCCGCGGCCGAAGCGCGGCCCCTGCTCAAGATCAAGCTGGGACAGGACGGCGACCCTGCACGAATCGCCGCGGTGCGCCGGGCCGCGCCGCGCGCGGAACTGATCGTCGACGCCAACGAGGGCTGGACCGCTGGAAACCTTGCGGAAAATCTCGCGGCCTGCGCCGCCGCCGGCGTGACGCTGATCGAACAACCGCTGCCGGCGGGACAGGATGCCGCGCTGGCCGGGATGGACCGGCCGATCCCCATCTGCGCGGACGAAAGCGTCCACGACCGGAGCACCTTGCCGGCGCTGCGCGACCGCTACGACGCCATCAACATCAAGCTGGACAAGACCGGCGGGCTGACCGAGGCGCTGGCGCTGGCGGACGCAGCGCGGAAGCTGGATTTCGCCATCATGGTCGGCTGCATGGTCGGGACTTCGCTCGCCATGGCGCCGGCACTTCACCTCGCGGCCGGGGCACGGGTGATCGATCTCGACGGCCCGCTGCTGCTTGCGCGGGACCGTCCCGAGGGACTCGACTATCACGGCAGCATCGTTCAGCCGCCGTCCCCGCTTCTGTGGGGATGAAGCCGGGACGCAAAGGTGCTTCGACACCGTTCAAAATTCACATCCGCAGTTCAAACTATGTTTGTCGAATGCGACTCGATTTGATTTAATCGGACCGGGACGGGCAGCGACAAGACTGCCTGCAACGGGGGATGGGTCATGACACGACCGGTGCTGCTGGCCTGCGTCATGCTGGTGCTGGGAAGCGTCGCTGCTGAAGCCGCCACCGTGCGCATCGTCGAGGATCGCGGCGGCCGTATCGGCAACTATGTCCGCGACTATACCGCCTTGAAACATTCCGACGAGCGCGTCGCCATCGATGGCCCCTGCCTGTCCGCCTGCACGCTCATCCTCGGCTTCGTCCCCCGCGAACGCATCTGCGTGACCCGGCAGGCCCGGCTCGGGTTCCATGCCGCCTGGAATCCGGGCGCCAATGGCGCGACGACGATCAGCGACGCGGGAACCCGCTTCCTCATGGATGTTTATCCCGGCCATGTGCGCAGTTGGCTTGCGCGCAAGGGCGGCCTGTCCCGCCAGATGGTCTATCTCGAAGGCCGCGAACTCGTCGCCATGTATCCGCGCTGCCGCTGAACGGCATCGGCCTCGTCGGGATGACGCCCGGCACCGCCGCCGGTAACATAATGGTGCGATTCGGTTGACCGCTCGCAGGGGCTGCGTGGTGTGGCCTCCCGGGATTGATCTGCTCCATGCCGCATTCAGGCCCTTCGGATATCGCACCCGTGACCGGGGATGCCGACCTGTTTGCGGCGCTCGTGACAGCGCTCTCGGCCAGCGCGCGGGGACGATGGTTCCTGAATGAATATGCCCGCCGCACCCGCAGCGACGAAATCGGGCGTCTTCTCGATGCCGTCGGCCAATTGGAGCGCATGGCGGCGGAAGCTTCTGCCTCCGCCGTGACAAGGGCTGTACCGGAGCCAGCCGCGCCCACGGCGGCAATACATCCGGCTTCAGAGGGGCCGGTTGACGCGCTGGCCAACGAAATCCGCGCGCTCACGGCAGCGGTGCAGGATGCCACACGCGCGCAGAACGCCGGAATTGAACGTCTCGACGCAATTTCTGCGGCGCTCCAGCACCTGACGGCGTCTCCGGCTCGGCAGCACATTCAGGAGCCGGCAACGCCCGTTCCCGATGAGCCTCGGATATCCTCCGACGATTCACCGGTCGCTGTCTCTGCGGAGCCAACCGTCAGCACTCACGATGCGGAGATACTGGCCGGTAACGCGGCGCAGCCAGCCAACCCGTCCCGGCCGGACGCCGACGCGCCTGCGGATACGGAACACGCGCTCGAAATCGAGAACGACCAGTTCACGGCCGCACCGCACGCCGGAACCGCAGCGTCCGATATATCCTTTCCTCGCGCAGCCGGCCGCGCGCGCCATGCCGATGCGCTCGCTCCCATCATGGCGCTTTCGGACATCGAGCGTCTCGCGCTGTTCAGCTAGCGAAGCCGGACCCGCAAGCCAGCCGTCAGGCAGATTCGTGGATCAGATCGGCGAACATCCGGGCATCGACATTCCCACCGGACAGAACCGCCACGGCAACCTGATTGCTGATATCGACGAGCCCCGTCATCAACGCCGCCAGCGCGATCGCACCGCCCGGCTCCAGCACCAGCCGCAGATTGCGGAAGGCGAAACGCATCGCCTCCATGACCGCGTGATCATCCACCGCAATGACGGTTTCGATGAGTTCGCGATTGACCGCAAAAGTCAGTTCTCCCGGAGCCGTTGACATCAGCGCATCGCAGATGGAGCCGGACGAACACTCGTTCCGCTCCCGCCGGCCGCTCGCAAAGGAGCGGGCATGATCGTCGAACCCCTGCGGCTCCACCATCACCATACGGGCGAAGGGCGCGCGCGCCCGCACCGCCAGCGCGATGCCGGCCATGAGCCCCCCGCCGGATGCAGGGACGAGAACGACATCAGGCGCAAGGCCGAGCTCCCCAAGATCGTCCATGATCTCCCGGCCTGCGGTGCCCTGCCCGGCCATGATCTGAGGATGATCGAATGGCGGCACGAGGGTCGCTTCCCGCTGCATGGCGATGACCCGCGCGATGGCCTCCCGGTCCTCGGTGTTGCGATCATACAGAACGACTTCCGCGCCATAAGCCGCCGTGCCCTCCCGCTTCGCCAGCGGGGCATCGGCCGGCATCACGATCACGGCCGGCATGTCCAGCCGCCGGGCGGCAGCGGCGACGCCCTGTGCGTGGTTGCCCGAAGAGAAAGCGACAACGCCGGCCCTGCGCCGCTCGGGCGGGATCTGCGACAGCATGTTGAATGCGCCGCGAAACTTGAACGAGCCGGTCAGTTGCAGCGATTCGGCCTTGAGAAAAACCTGACCGCCGGTCAGCCGGTCGAGCATCGGGTTTCTCAGCAGCGGCGTATGCACGACGACGCCATGCAGGCGCTTCGCCGCCTCGTCGATATCGCGCGCGGTCGGAAGGTCGGAAAGGCTTTCGATAGTCATCCGGCCATGGTGCGCCAGCCGCACCGGCTTGCGCAAGCCTGCCGCTCAGGCAGCGACCAGTCTGCGGAATCGCGCCAGCGTATAGACACCCAGCGGACGCAGACGCCGACGCTCGACGAGCCGGACCCCGCCGTGAGCGGCAGCCCAGCGTTCAAGGCGGCCGAACGGAAATTCCGGCCGCAACCCCACGCCATGGGCATATGGCGCGGACCAGCGCTCCAGCGCCGCGAGCACGCCCTGCTCCGAATAGAAATGATTGACGAGGATGATCTCGCCGCCCGGCCGCACCACCCGAACGCATTCGTTCATCACCTGCTCGGGATCGGCCACCAGCGTGATGACGAATTGCGCAACAACGCTGTCGAAGCTGCCATCGTCGAACTGAAGATCGTGGGCATCCATCGCCCGCAGGTCGACCACATGGGGATACCGGCCGGTGGCGAGCTTGGTTCGCGCCTGCTCCACCATGGGTTCGGAAAAGTCGATGCCCGTCACCGCGGAACCCGAATCATAGTCACCAAAGGACAGCCCCGTGCCGACGCCGACCTCGAGGATGCGCCCGCCGATCTGACGGGCGGCGGCGGCGGCGGCGCGCCGGCCCGGCTCCATCACGGGACCGCACACCGCATCATAAACCGGCGCCCAGCGCGCATAGGCGCGCGCCATCACATCCCGCCGGGGATCGGAAAACGTGGACGCGGAAACGGGCATGTTTGCCCTCCAGTGTTCAGAAGACGAGGGTATTCAGGCCACGCGGCGCAGCAGCCGGGGCTCGGCCACGGGAGTCATATCCCGCGACCAGTCGATGATCTCGAAACGGCCGTCGTGATGTTCGACAACTGCCGTGCAGCTCTCCACCCAATCGCCACAGTTGATGTAGCGGATGCCGAGCCGGTCATCGATCACCGCGTGATGGATGTGACCGCAGATCACGCCATCGGCGTCATGGCGCTTTGCTTCCATGGCGAGCGTCTTTTCGAACTCGCCAATGAAGTTCACCGCGTTCTTCACCTTCAGCTTGGCCCATTGGGACAGCGACCAGTAGGGGAAGCCGAGCCGAAGCCTGGCGGCGTTGAACACGCGGTTGAGCGCAATCGCGAAATCGTAAGCCTTGTCGCCAAGCAACGCGAGCCACCGGGCCTGGGTGACCACAAAGTCGAACAGATCCCCATGGATAACCAGATAACGGCGGCCATCCGGCCCCTCGTGTATGGTTTGATCCATCACCTCGATGCCGCCGAAATGCGTGCCGAGAAAGTCGCGCAGGAACTCGTCGTGATTGCCCGGGATATAAGTGATGCGCGTTCCCTTGCGCGCCGCCCGCAACAGCTTCTGGACCACATCGTTGTGGGATTGCGGCCAGTACCATCCGCTTTTCAATTGCCAGCCATCGACGATGTCACCGACGAGATACATTCGTTCCGCTTCATGATGGCGGAGAAAATCCAGAAGCCGGTCCGCGCGGCATCCTTTAGTCCCGAGATGAACGTCTGAGATGAAAAGCGTGCGATAGCGTCGTGGCTGTTCGGTCATATCCGGTTCCGAATCCGTGAGGGATCCTGTTGCCCGGATAGCTCGCTTCGATTGCATTTCGGTGACAGCAGCGGCGGCGCGTCAGTTCCACCGTCAGGACAAGGCAAGACATGAGATTGTCATGCGGCAATCATATACGCCTTTGCCATGCCTCTTCCTGATATCGCGATTGCCGCGCTCGCGGCCTTCTCCGTGAGTTCCCTCGTCATCCATCTCGCGAGCGTCGCAATCGCCATGCGGCGGGGCCGGCCGCCGCGGTCGCCGTTGAAGGCGCCACCGGGCACACCGGCGGTGAGCATCGTTCGGCCGGTCTGCGGGCTCGACCATCGCCTGACCGAAACGCTCGGCTCGTCGTTTCAGCTCGCCTATCCGGATTACGAAATCCTGTTCTGCGCGGCATCCGCCGGCGATCCGGCCATCCCGATCGTGCAGCGACTCATCTCGGCCCATCCGGGCGTGAAGGCGCGGCTGCTCGTGGGAGACGACCGTGTCAGCGTCAATCCCAAGCTCAACAACTGCGTCAAGGGCTGGGTCGCGGCCACGTCATCCTGGATCGTGCTCGCCGATGCCAATGTGCTGATGCCGCCGGACTACATCCAGCGGATGCTCGCCGCCTGGACGCCCGGCACCGGGCTGGTCTGCTCCCCGCCTGTCGGAACGGACATGACAGGATTGTGGAGCGAGATCGAAGGCGCGTTTCTCAACGGCTATCAGGCGCGCTGGCAGTATGTCGCCGATGCGCTGGGTCTTGGCTTCGCGCAAGGCAAGTCGATGCTATGGCATCGCGACATACTGGAGAGCGCCGGCGGCATCAGCATGCTGGGACAAGAGGTCGCCGAAGATGCAGCGGCCACGAAGCTGGTCCGCCAGCGAGGCTTGCGCGTGCGGCTGGTGCAGGGCCCGTTCTCCCAGCCGCTAGGCCAGCGAAGTCTGTCGACCGTCTGGCGACGGCAGCAGCGTTGGGCGCAGTTGCGCCGGGCGAGCTTCCCCCTGCTTTATCTGCCCGAACTGCTGGCGGGCCCGCTTCTGCCATTCCTCGCCGCGCTGGTGGCGGCGAGCGCATCCGGCCAGTCCGCTCTCGTTGCAGGGGCCGGACTGGCTGTAGCGTGGTACGGCAGCGAACTTGCCCTCGCCCGGGTCTGCGGCTGGCCGCTGTCCTGGCGCAGTCCGATCGCCATGATCTGCCGCGACCTGCTGCTGCCGGCGCTTTACGTGCAGGGCTGGCGGGATACCGGCTTCGAGTGGCGCGGCAACGCGATGCGCGCCGACAATACACTGGCGACACCCGCTCATCGCGGCGCTGAGTGACGCTCCGCCGATTGACCCCGGCCGATCAGGGCGAATAGATGCTTCCTCCCGTCGTCGCCTGCGGAGGATTGTTCATGGATTTTGGAATTGCCGGACGGCGCGCCATCGTCTGCGCCTCGTCGAGCGGCCTTGGCCGCGCCTGCGCGCAGGCTCTGGCGGAAGCCGGCTGCGAGGTCGTTATCAACGGCCGCAATGCGGAGAAACTGGACGCCACCGCCCAACACATCCGCGCGACAACAAATGCAAAGGTGACCGCGGTCGTTGCGGACCTCGCATCGGCGGAAGGGCAGGCCGCCCTGCTTGCCGCCTGCCCGGACCCGGACATACTGGTGAACAACAACGCCGGCCCGCCAATGCGGGATTTCCGTGAACTGTCCCGCGAGCAGATCGTTCAGGGTCTCACCGCGAATATGATCATCGCCGTCGAGATGATTCAGAAAGTCATCGATCCCATGATCGAGCGCCGCTTCGGACGGATCGTCAATATCACATCCGGCGGCGTGAAGGCGCCGCTGGCGGGGCTCGACCTCTCCGCCGGCGCACGCGCGGGGCTGACGGCTTTCCTGTCCGGCGTGGCGCGGCAGGTCGCCCCGCACAATGTCACCATCAACTACCTGCTGCCCGGTGCCATCGAGACCGACCGCCTGGTCTCCAATTTCACCCATATCGCAAAGACGAAGGGCATCTCCATCGAGGCCGCAAAGGCGGAGCGCGAAGCCAGCATTCCCGCCAAACGCTTCGGCCAGCCGGAAGAATTGGGGGCCGCCTGCGCGTTTCTCTGCTCGAACCAGGCCGCCTATATCACGGCGCAGAACATCCTGATCGACGGCGGCGCCTATCCCGGCACGTTCGGCTGAGAGTTTTCCCGAAACCCGTCCGGGCTGCCGCTGCGCAAGCCGCGGCCCGGACGAAGGGCCGGATCATCCCCACCACTTATGGAAATGATGCACCGGACCGGCGCCGTGTCCGATCGTCAGGCGGTCCGACGCCGCCAGCGCCTCGGTGAGATACACCTTGGCCTCACTGACGGCGGCAGACAGATCGTGGCCCAGCGCAAGGCCGGCGGCAATCGCCGAAGACAGCGTGCAGCCGGTGCCATGGGTGTTGGGCGTGTCGATCCGGTTCGCGGCGAGGCGAACCTCCGCATCCTGCGTGATGAGAATATCCACGCTTTCGGCCCCGGCAGCATGGCCGCCCTTGACGACCACGGCCTGCGGCCCGAGGGCGCAGAGCCGCCGCGCCTGATCCTTCATCTCGCTTTCCGTCCGCGCGACAGGCGCGCCAAGCAGCGCCGCCGCTTCCGGCAGGTTAGGCGTGATCACCATCGCCTTCGGCAGCAGGACATCGCGCAGCACGGCAACGGCATCCTCCGAAATCAGCCGATCGCCGGAGGTCGCGACCATGACGGGATCGAGAACGACGCGCTGCTGCCCGTGGCGGGACAGTCCCTCCGCGACCGCCTCGATCACCGCCGGCTGGGACAGCATGCCGATCTTGACCGCGCCGACATCGAGATCGGAAAAAACAGCATCCATCTGGGCCACGACGAAGTCCGCCGGCACGTCATGGATCGCCGTCACGCCCCGGGTGTTCTGGGCCGTGAGCGCGGCGATGACCGACGCTCCGTAAACGCCGAGGGCCGAAAACGTCTTGAGGTCTGCCTGAATGCCGGCGCCGCCGCCCGAATCCGAGCCCGCGATGGTGAGCGCGAGGGGGGTTTTCATGCCCGTTCCCGGGCGCTGACCGCGCGATCGACGATGGCGCGAAGCGCCTGCGTGGCGGCCTTGGGATCGCTCGCCAGCGACAGCGCGGAAATGACCGCCACGCCATCCGCGCCCGCGGCGATGACATCGGCGGCGTTGGAACTGTCGATCCCCGCGATCGCCCCCACCGGCATCCCCGGCTTGCGCCCGCGGATGATGGCCGCCAGTGCGCCAAAGCCGGACACGCCGACCGGCGGCTCCGGATTGTTCTTGGACGTAGTGACGAAAACCCCGCCGATACAGACATAGTCAAGAATATCCAGCGGCGCCGTTTCGGCCTGCTGCTGCGTCTTGATCGACAGGCCGATGATCGCGTCCGGCCCAAGCAGACGTCGCGCATCCTCGGCGGCGATGTCATCCCAGCCGATATGCACGCCGTCCGCCTCCGCCGCGAGGGCGACATCCACCCGGTCGTTGATCAGCAGCGGCACGCCGGCCGTGCCGATAGCAGCCCGGATCGCCCGGGCGGACGCCGCCATGTCCCGCGTCGAGGATGTCTTGTCGCGAAGCTGAAGCAGGCTCGCGCCGCCCTGCACCAGTTGGGTGGCGAGCGCATCGAGCGGTCGCCCCCCGGAATGGTCCGGGCCGACGAGCGCATAGACGGAAAGATCGACGGCGTTCACCTGGGGTCTCCTCATGTCAGCCTGTTGTCCACGCCGGCACGCTGCGGCGCGCCGCTGGGAGCGGCCCCGCGCGCAAGGCAGCAGGCTGTCCCGCCATGAAAGCGGACACGGCAGCGCACCTGACCGGCGGCATCCGGACGCTTTGATGTGATGATATCGACGGCAGCGCGCGGCATGCGCATCTCAGCTCCCTCCGCCGGTATGACCCGGATCAGGTTCTATGGGTTGGCTTTCGCCTCTCAGCCCTTTCGGACACCCCAAGAGATTGCAGGCCGGCAGGATAGTCGGCCGCCGCTGGCGAAGCAAATCGCCAGCTTCGGCGGAGTGCCGCGCGTCGGGGGTGCCGTCGCTGCGGGCGCGGCCGTTACACCCGCCGCAGCATCCGCCGCCATCGTCCGGCCGGTTCCGCGCCTCTTGCCAGCTTCACCGCATTTTGCTGTCTAGGGCGCAGTAGCAGGAAGCACGCCATGGTTCCGTTTTTCGTCCAGATCAAATGCCATCTCGGCAAATCCTACCAGGTGGCCAACGCCATCGCCGACGCGGAGATCGCTTCGGAAATCTATTCCACCGCCGGCGAGTTCGATCTGCTGGTCAAATTCTACGTCGAGGACGGGACCGACATCGGCCATTTCGTGAACGAGAAGGTCCAGCAGATTCCGGGCATTCAGGACACGCGCACGATCATCACCTTCAAGGCTTTCTGACCGGCAGGAGCAAGGCCGCAGCAGGCCGCTAGCGGCCGGCCGGGCGGCGTGGCGCGGCCGCCTTCCGCTCCCGCCAGATGACATACAGATTCGCCCCCACCACGACCGCCGCGCCGGCGAGAACGAGCACCCCCGGCACCTCCGAGAACGCCAAGTATCCCAGAATCACGGCCCAAA
>Ga0180218_1001037_pt1 | contig 18736 bp, 21 predicted proteins | sample eDN3rd37CKraftBY_FD_151334 | JGI IMG/M metagenome (GOLD analysis project Ga0180218, IMG submission 151334) | Enriched backyard soil microbial communities from Emeryville, California, USA - eDNA 3rd pass 37_C Kraft BY (version 2) (version 2) | ecosystem: Environmental > Terrestrial > Soil >...
CAGCATCACGGCTTCGAGACCCCCGAAGGGGGTGACACAGTCGAGGACTCGTCCTGCACCCGAAGCGTCGGTGTGGGACACGGTCGAGCCCGCAACATCGCACGATGGTGTGGTGGGTAGCCGTGAGGGACGTGGATCTTCACCGCCTGCCACGTGAGTGGCAGGAAGTATCAGATTTACGTAGACGCTCACGCGATGCCCCGCACCGGCACCGGACGGACGACGTCGAGCAGGCGCATCAGCTGCGCTTCGACCTCCGGGCGGTCACGCACGGGGTCGTCGCTGTGTGCGAGGTAGAGCATCGCTTCCTCGATCGCGGCGAGCAACAGGTGTGCCATCACGGGCGAGGGTTCCGACAGATCCCCGTTCTCGCGAGCGATCGCCCTCAGCGAATGCTCGATCCGGCGGATCGACGTGTGGCGGTGGGTTTCGCGGACCTCCGTCCACCCGAGCACCGCCGGTGCCTCGATGAGCAGCAACCTGCGGGTCGCGGGAGCGTACACCGTATCCAACGTCGCCAGGATCGCGCGGCTGAAACTCTCCCACTCGGACGTCTCGGGATCCTGCTTCCCCAGGGTCTCCTCGGCCTCGAGCTGGATGCGCTCGATAACACCCCGGAACAGCTCGCGCTTGTTCGCGAAGTGGTGGTACAGCGCACCGCGGGTCACCCCTGCTTGCACCACGATCTCCTCGGTGGCGGCAGCGGCGTAGCCGTCCCTGAGGAAGATCTCCTGAGCGGCGTCGAGCAGCGCAGCGCGCGTGCGCACCGCGTCTCGAACACGCCCGGAGTTCTCGTGTTTGTCGGACAATTTCTCTCCCCTGTCTTATCTGTTACCCGATCTAACGTCCCCCCCGGGCGTTTCGGCGCGTCGCGCTCAGAGAATCGGAGCCGGCGTGTACTTCGCTGCCTCCGGATACCTCGCGACGAGGTCGTTCACACTCTCGACCACGGACGCGACCTGCGCTTCGGCCGCCCCCACGAACGCAGAGCGGTCGGCGAGCGCGGCCTCGAGCGCCGTGCGGTCGAGCGGCAGCCGCTCGTCGGCGGCGAGGCGATCCAGCAGATCCGGTTCGCGCCCCTCCTCGCGCATCGCGAGCGCCACCGCCACCGCGTGTTCCTTGATCACCTCGTGGGCGGTTTCCCGCCCGACCCCGGCACGCACCGCCGCCATCAGCACCTTCGTGGTGGCGAGGAACGGCAGGTACCGGTTGAGTTCCTTCTCGATCACCGCCGGGTACGCACCGAACTCGGCGAGCACCGTCAGGAACGTCTCCGTCTGGCCGTCGACGGCGAAGAACGCGTCGGGCAGCGCAACGCGGCGCACCACCGAGCAGAATACGTCGCCCTCGTTCCATTGGGCGCCGGCCAGCTCGGCGGCCATCGACGCGTAGCCGCGCAGTACCACCTGCAGACCGTTGACGCGCTCGCACGAACGCGTGTTCATCTTGTGCGGCATGGCCGAGGACCCGACCTGGCCGGGCTGGAAGCCCTCGGTGACCAGCTCGTGCCCGGCCATCAGCCGGATCGTGTGGGCCAGCGACGACGGACCGGCGCCGACCTGAACGAGCGCGGAGAGCACGTCGTGGTCCAGCGACCGCGGGTACACCTGGCCGACGCTGGTGAAGACGTGCGAGAAACCGAGGTGCTCGGCGACCTTCCGTTCGAGCTGCTCGAGCTTGCCCGCGTCCCCGTCGAGCAGGTCGAGCATGTCCTGGGCGGTGCCCATCGGGCCCTTGATGCCGCGCAGCGGGTAGCGGTCGATGAGCTCCTGCAGCCGCGTCAGCGCGATGAGCAACTCGTCGGCGGCCGACGCGAACCGCTTGCCGAGGGTCGTGGCCTGCGCCGCGACGTTGTGGGAGCGGCCGGCCATGACCACGGTGGAGTACTCGGCGGCCCGCTCGGCGAGCCGCGCCGCGATCGCGACACCGTGCGCGTGCACGTGCTCGAGCGACCGCAGCACCTGCAGCTGCTCGACGTTCTCGGTGAGATCGCGGCTGGTCATGCCCTTGTGCACGTGCTCGTGCCCGGCGAGCGCGTTGAACTCCTCGATGCGAGCCTTCACGTCGTGCCGGGTGACGCGCTCGCGAGCGGCGATCGAGTCGAGGTCCACGTTCTCGAGGACCCGCTCGTAGTCGGCCAGAGCCTCGGCCGGAACGTCGATACCCAGCTCGGCCTGTGCCCGCAGCACCGCCAGCCACAGCTGCCGTTCGAGCACGATCTTGTGCTGCGGTGACCACAGTTCCCGAAGCTCGGGGCTGGCATAACGGGTGGCAAGGACGTTCGGGATCAGGCTCACAACCGCACAGTTTACGGGTCGGGACTCACCGGATCGGTGTCGGCAGGCGGCGCGACGCTCCCGACGACGTCGAGCAGGAGCCCGCGGGCCAATCCGCGCGGATCGGGGTCGAGCTCGCCGAGAGCTCCCAGGACGGCTCCGTCGACAGCCGCCACGAGCCTGCGGATCTGCGTCGGATCGACGGTGCGGCCGCAGCGTTCCAGCAGGTCGGTGAGCAATTCGTCGACGATCCGCCGAGCGTGCAGCTGGACGTCGCGCAGCTCGGTGTGACGCGCGGTCGCAACGCACCGCTCGTACCGGGAGATCAGCTGCTCACGCTCGAGCTCACCGACACCGCGGGGCCCCACCAGCAGGTCGATGATCAGTTCGGCGGTCGACTCGAGACTGCGGCGGCACGGGGTCACCTCCTCGACACGGGCCCGCATCTCCTCCAACTCCCGGCACGAGTTGTGCTGGAACGCGCACACCACCAGCTCGTCGAGGGATTCGAAGTAGTAGGTCGTGGAGGCGAGCGGCAGGCCCGCCCGGTTCGCGACAGCGCGGTGACGGACGGCGTCGATACCGCCCTCGAGGATGAGCTCGGCTGCCGATTCGACGAGCGCCTGGCGGCGCCGCTCGCCTTTCGGTGTGGCAGCTGTCGTCACACTGTCATCGTGACAGTCTCGGCCGCTCCACCAGGGGAGAACGGCCGGAAGCACGACATCGCCCTAGGTGTGCTGCCCGGGCACGGGGTGCCGTCAGGAGGGCTGCAGCCAGGCGTGCAAGCGGTCCAGCGCCTGCTCGATGTCGGCGGTCGCACCGGCAAACGACAGGCGCACCGTCTCGTCGCCGCGGACGGTGTCGAAGTCGATGCCCGGAGCGAGCGCGACCCCGGTGTCGTGCAGCAGCCGCGAGCACCACGCAGTGGACGTCTCACCGGGTCGCAGCAGGTGCGCGATGTCCGCGTACACGTAGAACGCGCCGTCGGCGGGCGCGAGCTTCGTGATCCCCATCGCGGGCAGTCCCGCCAGCAGCAGATCCCGGTTCCGGGCGTAGCGCTCGACGTGCCCGTCCAGCTCGGCGCGGGCCTCGGCACCGAATGCCTCGGTCGCCGCGTACTGGGAGATCGCCGGAGGGCACACCGTCATGTTCGAGGCGAGCCGTTGCAGCGCGCGCTGCAGCGACTGCGGCACCAGAATCCAGCCGAGCCGCCAGCCGGTCATCGAGAAGTACTTCGACACCGATCCGACGACCACCGATTCGCGGGACGTCGCCCAGGCGGTCGACGTGGCCGGTGTGCCCGGGGTGGCGAACTCGATGCCGTGATAGATCTCGTCGGAGATCAGCAGGGCACCGTGGTCGTCGCACCAGCGGGCGAGCGCGGCCAGTTCCTCCGGCTCGATCATGGTGCCGGTCGGGTTGGCGGGGCTCGCGACGATCAGACCCGCCGGTGGGGTGTCGAGCGCCTCGAGCATCGCGACGGTCGGCTGGTAGCGGGTGTCCGGACCGCAGTCCAGCTCGACCACGTTGCAGCCGAGCGCCGCGAGCGTGTTGCGGTACGCCGGATATCCGGGCCGCGCGACGACGACGGTGTCACCGGGGTCGAACGCGGCGAGGAACAACAGCGTGAACGCACCCGACGATCCGGTGGTGACCACGACGTCGTCGGCGTCGACGTCGATGCCGTAGCGGTCGCGGTGGTAGGCGGCGATCGCCTCGCGCAGCGGCAGGATCCCGAAGGTCTCGGTGTAGCCGAGCAGTTCGTCGTCGATCGCACGGTGGGTCGCGCGCAGCACCGGCGCGGGCGCCGGCGTCGACGGCTGCCCGGCCGCCAGCGACAGCACGTCGCCGTGGGTGCGCTGACGTTCGGCCGCGGCCTTCCACACATCCATGACGTGGAAGGTTTCGATGTTCGATCGTCGGGATTCGTTACGCACGGATCCGACGGTAGTCCCTCACCTTCCGGTGGCGGACGATCGGTTACCGCCCGCCCCCGGACAGCAGGTCAGACGGTGATGCGGCCCTCGACGGCGGCGAGCCCGATGTCGGTGCGGAAATGCCCACCGGGCAGCTTGATTCCGGCGAGTGTCGCGTACGCCTGGTCGCGGGCCGCGCTGAGATCGGCACCCACACCGACCACGCTGAGCACCCGGCCACCGGCCGAGACGATCGCGCCGGACTCGTTGCGCTTGGTGCCGGCGTGCAGCACGCCCTCGGCGTCGGCGCCGGCGCCGGTGATGACGTCGCCGGTGCGGGGGCTGGCCGGGTAGTACTCGGCGGCCAGCACGACCGTCACGGCAGCACCGTCGCGCCAGCGCAGCGGCGGCAGCTCCGCGAGGGTGCCGTTGGCGGTGGCGGCGAGCGCCTCACCGAGCGGGGACTCGAGCAGCGCGAGAACGGCCTGCGTCTCGGGGTCGCCGAAGCGGCAGTTGAATTCGACGACCGCGGGGCCGTCCTTGCCGATCGCCAGACCGGCGTACAGCAGCCCGGAGAAGCCGCAGCCACGGTTCACGAGTTCCGCGGCGACCGGCCGGACGACCTCCTCGACGATGACGTCGACGGTCTCGGCGGGCAGCCACGGCAGCGGCGTGTACGCGCCCATGCCGCCGGTGTTGGGTCCGGTGTCCCCGTCACCGACGCGCTTGTGGTCCTGGGCCGGCAGCAGCGGAACGACGGTTTCGCCGTCGACCAGGCAGAACAGCGAGACCTCGGGGCCGTCGAGGAACGATTCGAGCAGGACCGGGTGCCCGTTCTCGAGGATCTCGGCGGCGTGATCGCGCGCGACGGCGCGATCGGCGGTGACGACCACGCCCTTGCCGGCGGCGAGTCCGTCGTCCTTGACGACCCAGGTCGGACCGAAGCGATCCAGCGCCTCGTCGAGCACGCCGGGCGAATCGACGACCTCGCTGTGCGCGGTCCGCACCCCCGCGGTATTCATGACGTCCTTGGCGAACGCCTTCGATCCCTCGATGCGGGCGGCGGCGGCGGACGGGCCGAAGCATGCGATGCCCGCGGCACGCACCGCGTCGGCGACACCGAGCACCAGCGGGACCTCGGGGCCGATCACGACGAGGTCGACGTTCTGTTCCTTCGCGAGCGCGACGACCTGCTCGGCGGAGGCGGCGTCGACCGGGAACTGTTCGGCGATCTGAGCGATTCCGGCGTTGCCGGGTGCGGCGAGGACCGCGGTCACCCCCGGGTCGCGGGACAGAGCCAGGACGAGAGCATGTTCACGGGCACCGGAGCCGATAACGAGTACGCGCACGCAGGACAGACTACGGGACTGCCCGGTGCCACGGTTTCAGCCGGGCGGACCGTCGGATCCGCTCGCCGAAAGTCATCCGCCGACGGTTTATCCGTTGGCGGGTGTCCGTCTGCTCAGCGGATACCTCGGCGCCTATCCTCCCCGACATGGCTTCCGTATTCAGCATGATCATCGCCGGCGACCTGCCGGGTCGCTTCGTGTGGCAGGACGACGACGTCGTCGCGTTCCTCACCATCAACCCGATCAACCCGGGCCACGTGCTCGTGGTCCCCCGCGAGGAGGTGGACCACTGGCAGAACGTCGACGACGAACTCTGGGCCGAGGTCAACGGCGTCGCCCGCATCATCGGCCGTGCCGTGTGCGCAGCGTACGACTCCCCGCGCGCGGGCCTGCTCATCGCCGGACTCGAGGTTCCGCACCTGCACCTGCACGTGTTCCCCGCCTACGACCTGGGCGACTTCGACATCTCGAAGGCCGAGCGCGACCCGTCGCCGGAGGCCCTCGACGAGGCCCGCGACAAGATCCGCGCGGCGCTGCGGGAACTGGGCTACGGCGCCAACGTCCCGGACTGAGCGTCCCGGACCTCGGGTGCGAGGTCGCTCGCCGGGACCTGCGGCGTACCGTGCGGGTCGGCCAGGAACTGCGCCAGGTGCACCCACGCCGTGGTGCGCGCGGTGGGCCCGGTGAGCAGACCGAGGTGACTGCCGGGCGCGGTCGCGAACCGGACCGCCGCGTTCGGCAGGACACCGGTGATCGCTTCGACGGCCGGGACCGGCGCCAGGACGTCCTCGGTTCCGGCCAGCGCGAGCACCGGAACGGTGACCGCGGCGAGGTCGATCGTGCGCTCCCCGAACCGCGCCTTCCCGGAGGCGAGGTCGTTGGCGACGGTCAGGCGCATGCCCATCTCGTGGAACAACCGTCCCGGATAACCGAACATGCCGGCCTGGAACCGGTCGATCGATTCCATGCGGGCCAGTCGGTCGGCGTCGGCGATGTTCAGGGCGATGAACCACGGCCGCAACAGTTCCCGCTCGAGAGCGGTCGCGCGGTAGCCGATCTGCACGAGTGGTGCCGGGACACCGCCGAGGACGCGTGACACCCCGGCCAGGACGGGATCACCGACGTATCGTCCCGCGAGCCGCGCGACCGCGAGCAGCGGGATCCGCGCGTAGTCGATCGGCGTGCCGAACGCGGCGATCGACCGGATCGGGAGCTCCGGGTGCGCGGCGGCGGTGAGCAGGCAGAGCGTCCCGCCGAGGCTCCATGCGACGAGGTCGACCTCGCGGTTGCCGCTCAGCTCGGAGACCCGGTGGATCGCTTCGGGCACGATGTCGTCGATCCACACCTCGAATCCGAGGTCGCGGTCGTCGACGTTCATCGGCCCGTAGTCGAGGACGTAGACGCTGCGGCCGAGCTCGACGAGGTACTGCACCACGCTCTGGTCGGGCATCAGGTCGTAGCAGCTCGACGGCGCAGCGAGCGGGGTGACGAGCAGGACCGGGGCCCCGGCATCCTCCGGGCCGAATCGGCGCAGGGTGCGGTGCGGGCCGTCGCCGACGACCACCGACGGGGTGCGGTGCGGCGGCGCGATCCCGTCGCCCGCGAACAACGACCAGGTGTTGCGGGCCGCGCCGAACGCAGCGCCGGCCGCACTGCGTGCCATGTCGGTGATGCCCATGCTCGGTTTGCCTCCAGCGTCGTGCGGCCTGTTCCGCAGACACCGTAGCGGGCAACTTACCGAGAAGTCAGTCCACCTGCCGCCGCGGCAGCAGCACGCGGAACGTCGCGCCCCTGCCGACCTCGCTGTCGACGTCGACGGTGCCGCCGTGCGCGGCGACCAGTGCCGCGACGATGGACAGACCCAGGCCGCTGCCGCCGGACGCGCGGGTCCGCGAGGTGTCGGTCCGGTAGAAGCGTTCGAACACCCGCTCCCGGTCCTCTTCGGCAAGTCCCGGTCCGGTGTCCGCGACCTCGAGCACGGCGTCCTCACCGACGGTGCCGACCCGCACGGTCACCGACGCATCGGCCGGGGTGTGCGTGAGCGCATTGGCGACGAGATTGTCGACGACCTGCCGCAGTCGCACCACGTCGCCGAGCACTTCGGGGGTGCCCGGTCCGTCGATGACCTCGAGCCCGATCGTGCGGTCCGGCGCGACGGCGCGGGCACCGTGCACGGCGTCGGCGGCGAGGGCCAGCAGGTCCACGGGCTTCTGCTCGAGGGGCCGCTGCGCGTCGAGACGGGCCAGCATGAGCAGGTCCTCGACGAGGACTCCCATGCGGCGCGATTCGTTCTCGATCCGGGTCATCAGCAGATCCGTGTCGCGGCTGGCCCCCTGCCGGTACAGCTCGGAGAACCCGCGGATCGTGGTCAGCGGGGTGCGCAGCTCGTGCCCCGCGTCGGCGACGAACCGGCGCATCTTCTCCTCCGAGCGGCGCGCCGACTCCTCGGACGCGGCGGTCGCCGCGAACGCCGACTGGATCTGCGCGAGCATCGAGTTCAGAGCCACGGACAATTGCCCCACCTCGGTGCGCGGATCACGCTCCGGCACACGTTCGTGCAGGTCACCGCCCGCAATCGCGACCGCGGTGCGTTCCACCTCCCGGAGCGGGCGCAGGCTGCGCCGGACCACGAAGTAGCCGGCGACGCCCAGCACGACCAGCACCGCGGTGCCGATTCCGAGCTGCAGGACGACGAGTCGCCCGACCGTCTCCCCGATCTCCTCCAGGCTCATCGCGACGGTGGTGGTGCCGCCGTCGGGGTTGGAGGTGGTCAGCACCCGCCACCGGGGGCCGGAGCCGCCGACGGACCCGACGGTCACCGGTTCCGGCGTGGGCGCGCCCGGCAGTGCCGGGGCCGCCGACCGATCGTTGATCGTGACCCGCGCCGTGCCGTCCGGGTTCAGGACCTGCACGTAGAACAGGCTCGGCGGCCGGTCCGGACCCACCGCCGGAGGCGGCGGATCCGGACGGGTGCCGAGCGGCCTGGCCCAGCCGTGCGCGGCGTCGTGCAGGTCGCGGTCGATCCGGCTCAGCAGCGACCCCTGCAGGGACGAGGTCACCGCGATCCCGGACGCGAGCAGCCCGAGCCCCGACAGCACGAGCAGCGCGGCGACGAGGGTGAATCGCAGCGGCAGGGCGGGCAGGCGACGCATCTACTTCGGCTCGCGCATCACGTATCCGACGCCACGCAGCGTGTGGATGAGCGGCCGGTCGCCGGTGTCGATCTTGCGCCGCAGGTAGGACACGTACGACTCGACGACCCCCATCTCGCCACCGAAGTCGTAGTTCCACACGTGGTCGAGGATGCGCGGTTTGCTGAGCACCGTGCCCGCGTTGATCATGAAGTACCGCAGCAGGGTGAACTCGGTGGGCGAGAGCGACACCGGCTGTCCGGCCTTCCACACCTCGTGGGTCTCGTCGTCGAGTTCGATGTCGGCGAAGGTGATGCGCGACGACCGGTCCTCCTCGGACACCTTCCCGGCGCGGCGCAGGATCGTGCGCACGCGCGCGATGACCTCCTCGAGGCTGAACGGCTTGGTGACGTAGTCGTCCGCACCGAGCGTCAGGCCCGACACCTTGTCCTCGACGGAGTCCTTCGCGGTGAGGAACAGCACGGGGGCGTCGATGCCGTCGGCGCGCAGACGACGCAACATCCCGAACCCGTCCATGCCGGGCATCATCACGTCGAGGATCACCGCGTCCGGACGGAAGGAGCGGGCCCGGTCGAGGCCCTCCGTGCCGTTCGACGCGGTCGCGACCTCGAACCCCTGGAACTTCAGGCTCACTGCGAGCAGTTCGACGATGTTCGGCTCGTCGTCGACGATCAGGATTCGCGCTTCGGGAACGGTCACGTAACCCATTGTCTCGGGTGCGGCTGTCCGGTCGCTGACTGCTTCCTGTGAGAACGCTGGGAGTGCAGACTCGGGCATTGCGGACTCGGGCGGGCGGTGACGGGCGCGCCTCACACAGCTGTCGGACCCCGGTGTTAACAATGAGGGCATGTCGTGCTCCGCCTGCCTCGCCGACCTGGACCACTGCCACGGAACCCTCGTGGTGCATGCGATTGTCGAGATCGAATGCACCGACCCCGACTGCACCGACCTCGCGTCGGTCCGCCACAGCCTGATCATCGACTGCTCGGAACTGTCGGGTGGCTGCGGCTGCACCGAGCTGCGAGTGTCCGCGACGGCGCTGCGGGCGTCCTGACCTCGGGCCGCCGCGAAAAAGTTCGCTAGACTACAGACCGTCGATCGACACCCGGACGAGCGCACCGTACCCGGCCAGCGACAAGACGGTGCAGCGGAGCTCGTCATGGCATGGATCGTTCTCGTCTTCTCCGGTGTCCTCGAAGCGGTGTGGGCCACCGCGCTCAGCCGCTCGGCCGGATTCACCCGCCTCGGACCGTCCGTCCTCTTCGTCGTCGCCCTGCTGGTCAGCATGGCCGGCCTCGCGTACGCGATGCGCACGTTGCCGGTCGGCACGTCGTACGCGGTCTGGGTCGGGATCGGGGCGGCGCTGACCGTCGGATTCGCGATGGTCACCGGCGGTGAGGCCGTATCGGTGGCCAAGATCCTCCTCATCCTCGGAATCGTCGGGTGCGTCATCGGATTGAAGGCGCTCCACTAGGGCATGTCTCCCAATCCCCATTTCGGCGCACCCGTCGCCCAATCGCCGCCCTGCTGCGTTGTCGTTGGCGCCGATACAACCCCGGTATCGGCTTCTCCTCCCTCTTGCAGGACGACGATTGTTTCGCCAGGTGCATCCGAGAAGGATCAGGAGACACGCCTGGACCGGTTTCTCGTGTGTCCTGTGGTTACAGTGAATCCATGAATCTGGCGTCCGCGCTCGCATTCCCGCTCCGGGTCGGTCTGACCGCGGCGGACACCGCCCTCGGGATCGCGGAGTCCGTCATCGGCACGGTCCGCGTGGCCGTCTCCCCGGCCACCTACGAGACGCTCGGCGCGGTCGGCCTCACCGATACCCGCGGAACCCTGGGACTGCTGCAGCAGGTGTCGGAGCTCGCGTCGGACAACCGCCCGCTCGGGCACGCGTTGCGACCGGGTGGTCCGCTCGACCGGCTGCTCGCGCCCGGCGGCGCCGTCGACCGGCTCACCGCCCCCGACGGTCTCCTCGAGAGACTGCTCGTGCCGGGAGGAGCCCTCGACCGGATCACCGCGCCCGGCGGCCCGCTGGATCGGGTCCTGGCCGACGACGGTGCCCTCGACCGCCTGCTCTCCGAGGGTGGTCTGCTCGATCGGCTCACCGCACCCGACGGTCCGCTCGAGCGACTGCTGGCCCGCGACGGCGCCGTCGAACGGCTGCTCGCTCCCGGCGGCATTGTCGACACCGCGATCAAGCCCGGCGGTGTCGTGGAACGCGCGCTCACGGAGGGCGGTGTCCTCGACGTCCTGCTGTCCGAACGCGGCGCGCTCGAACGACTGCTCGCCGAGGGTGGCCCGCTCGACCAGATCGTGTCGCTGTCCGAGACCCTCGCGCAGCTGACCCCAGGCATCCAGCAGATGCACCTGAGCATCGACCTGCTGCAGGAAACGGTGGAACTGCTGCGCGGTGCGGTGGGACCTCTCGGCGACCTCGCGGGCAAGCTGCCGGGCCGCTGGCTGCGCAGCGGTGGCGCTTCCGGAAAGGGGGAACTCCCGCCCGGCTGACGCGCGTCGTCAGCCGCAGAACGAACAGACATCCGCACACGTCCAGGCCGTGTGCGGATGTCGTTTTGATGCCCGGATCGGCACTCCGACCGATCGTGGAGCCCCCTGTCGGGATTGAACCGACCTTACAGATCTCACCTGCCAGGGCCAACACCGATAGTCGCAGGAAAACCCATCTGCCAGGTGTCAGGAGATGTCGTCAGATGTGGGCGAATGTGGCGAGATTGTGGGCAAATTGTGGGCACAGATGGACAGCATGATCATCTGTGTGATTCGATGCCCCCGCATGAATGAAAAAGCCCGCCGCGAGATTAGGGCCTCGCGACGGGCGGATGTCCGACTAGCCAAGGAGTCGAACGTGTCTCAGCATACCCATGCCCACCCGCAGGGTGGTATCCGCCGCGGCCCTCGCCTGGCCGACAATTTCAGCGTCCTGTCGAACGCTGTTCTCAACGACGACCGCCTCAGCTTCCGTGCCCGCGGCGTCCTCGCCTGGCTGCTGTCCAAGCCAGCCGACTGGCGCGTCCGCTCGGAAGCGATCGCCGGCCAGTCCCCGACCGAGGGCCGCGAAGCGATCCGCACCGCGATGCGCGAGCTCGTGGAGCTCGGTTACCTCATCCGCGAGAAGGTCCAGGACGAACAGGGCCGATGGTCCACCATCCAAACCGTCTACGAGGAGCCCCGCACCAGCGGAGATACCCCGGCCCCGCCGAAGCCCAGGAAATCGAACTCCGGGCAGGCGCGCGACGGGAAAACGGGCGCGTTTACAAAGGATGAATCACCAAGGACTGAGACCAACAACAACCCGGCTCAGGCGCCCACCTCACTTGGAGCCGTCCTCGAGTCGGTGTCGTCGTCGGAGATCGCCCGAGAAGAACTCCAGCGCAATGCCGACAACATCGCCGACCTCGAGGCCGCGACGCTCGCCGAAGGCCTGCCCGCCTCCTACGCGCGGATCAAGCCCGCGCAGAAGACCGAGCTGCTGAAGTTGATCGACCGGCACGGCATCGACCGACTTGTCCAGACCGCCGTGCGTGCGCACCGACCCGAAAACCCAACCATGCACGTCCACGGATGGATCCGCCTGTGGCAGTCCCTGTCGACGTCCCACGCTTCCCGCAAGGACGAAACACCCGGGCCTCCCCCGATGTCCGAAGTCCGCGGCGACAACGGCTGCGGCAACTGCGAACACGGATGGGTCCTCGGCCCCGACCGGCGGCCCATCGAACCAGCCGTGCGGTGCACCCACGGCCGAGCCAAGGCCACCGCCGCATGACCGGCACGTTCGCCGACGCCCCTGTCGCCACGCAACTCCGTGCGCTCGCTGGACAACTGCGCCACGACGCCGTCCTCACCAACCTCGACACCCCCGAGACCGCCGGCTGCCGCCTGCGCCACTACGCCGAACTCCTCGACCAGGCCGCCGCAGCGCTCACCACCCAGGAGACCCCGTGACCACACCCAGCACCTACCTGCTGTCGCGGCACACCGTCGCAGTCGCACTCGCCGCTGTCGCCGCTGTCGCGGTCGCCGCTTCCGCGTTCACCCGTAGCTTCTCGGCACTGTCCGATCTCGCCGTGATGCATCAGTGGCCGGCCACCGAGGCGTGGATCCTGCCGATCGCCCTCGACGGCATGATCGTCGTCCCGACTGTCGCGGCTGTTGTGCGACGTTCCGCCCGCTGGTACGCCTGGTTCCTCCTCGTCGCAGGCACGATCCTGTCGTGCGCCGGCAACGGCGTCCACGCCTGGCTCACCACGACGTCGCACATCGCTGTCGCACTCGCCGTCATCCCACCGCTCGTCACCCTCGCCGCGGTGCACCTGACGATCCTGCTCGCGCGACAGGCCAGCGACACCGCGACAGCACCGGCCAGCGACACTGCGCCCGAGCCGATCCGCGCGACAGTCCCTGCCAACACCGACCGCGATGACCGTACGGATACGACGCCCGCGCGACCGGTGACCCGGCTCCGTGTCGCACCCGAGACAGCCCCACGACCTGCTGCGACACCGCGACAGGATCACTCCCCCGCGACACCAAAGGCGAACGCGACAGACGACGAACTGAAGACCGTCGCGATCCGTCGCGTTGTCGAGGAAGGCAAGACGGTCCGCGCGACAGGCGCCGAACTTGGCGTCTCGAAGGACAAGGTGCAGCGCTGGGTTACCGCGCACCGCGCGACACTCGAACGCGCGACAGTCGCAGTCTGACCGCACCCCGTCGCGGCCCCGCACACCCGCGGGGCCGCGACACCTCGTAACGCACCGACCTGCAGATCGGATGATCCGGACATGAGACTTCGCACCGTCGCCCTTGCCCCCGCTGTCGCCCTATTACTCGCCGCGTGCGGGAGCGGAGAATCAGAGAACGCCGCGACGACAGCATCGACCGCGACCACGGAGTCCGCTACTACCGCACCATCCCCCGAGCTGATCCCCATCGGCACATCCTTCGAGGCCCAGGACCGAAACGGGCGGACCCTCGGCACAGTCACGATCCTCGACATCGAGAAGAACCCGGTGTGCACCGACGACTACGGCACGCCGGCGCCGGCGGACGGCACTTACGTCGCGGTCCAGGCCCGCGTCGAAACTCCCGCGGACTACGACGCGACGAGCTTCGTACGGACGACCGAGCGGGACTTCTCCGTGATCACCACAGATGGAGTGACGAAGTCGGTTTTCGTCAACTCTGACCTGTGCATTGCGGATCGGGACAACTTCGACAGGGCATTCGATGCCTCGTCGATCTACGAGGGCTGGGTGCTTCTCGACGCCCCGGACCCCAACGGCACTCTTGTCTACCGACCGCAGCATTCGATCCAGGGCCCGACGTACCGAGTGGCAGACCTGTCGGCCGCGCGCGATAGTGGCGGTGCACCCGCCCCTGCTGCGTCGGTAGCGACCACGACCACCTCGGTCTCCGTCACCACGCAACCGACGACCGAAGCTCAGACCCCTGCAGTGGCGCCGGCAGGCAATCCCCCGGTCGGGTACACCGGAGCTCCGATCGGTGATCCGCAGCCGCTTGTCGGGAAGACCATCGACTACTGCATGGATCCGTCGGTGTCGCAGACCGGCACGACGCAGTTCACCGACGGCACCACCGGCTGGACCCAAGAGTGCTCCGATCAGTGGAACTCCTGAGATGACGAGATGCGCCCCACCTCGCGTAGAGGTGGGGCGCTTTTCTGTCGCAGTGCGCTATGCGGCCATGAACGTCGAGACGACGTAGGCGGCGTGGTTGTCGAGGCTGACGCGGCCCCTGTCGTAGGCGAGCGTCTGACGGATGTCGGAGTGTCGCGCTGCGAGCTGCACCTGTCGCAGCGGCACTTTCGCGTCGAGAGCCGCGACAACGAAGGTGTGTCGCAGCGTGTGACATGAGACAGGCTTGCCGATACCGGCATGTCGCGCGAGACGCTTCACGACACGATCCGCGGATCGTCGCGTCATCCGAGAGCCGTCGCGTCGCAACAGCAGCGGACCGCGACGACGTTCGCCGGCGGCGCGCTCCATCGAGCGCAGCACCGGAACGGGTAGCGGGATCGAAGCGGACTTGGTGCCCTTGCCGGTGAAGCGCACGACGCGGTGCCCACGCTCGGTGTCCTGAAAGTCCTCGACGTTGATCGAGCATGCTTCCGAGACACGCAGACCGAGCAGACCGAGCATCGCGACGAGCGCCTCGTCGGCCGGCGTGGACTGCCGCGCCGTGAACATCAGCGACTGGAAGTCCTGCCGCTCGAGACCGATCTTCTTCGTCAGGTCCGTCGTCCACCTCGGCATCTTCACGTTGACGGCCGGCGACTTGTCGATCACGCCGTCCTCCTGCATGAGCCAGAAGAACACGCGCAGGCACACCAAACGGCGATGCACAGTGGCCGGCGCATTGCCTCGTTCGATCTCGAGGTACCGCGCCCACAACTCGATGTGCGCGCGTTCGATGCCGAAGATCGGGTCGAGCCCGTAGCCGCGGCACCACTGGAACCACAGGCGCATGTCGGTCTCGTAGGCGGTGAAGGACTGTCCGGTGTAGCGGGCGAGGAATCCCGCCACCAGCAGATCGTGCTTGGTCATCTGCCGGGGCGGGAGAACCTCTGTCGGGGTAGCGTCATGCACGGTCATCACTCCATTACGGGTGGCGTGGTGGCAAGGCCCCGGCCGGTGCTCGAATCACCGGTGCGGGGCCGATCTTGTTTGACGCTTCCGGAAGCTACTCCCGGTTCCTGAGAGCAGCCTTGTAACTGATACGGCGGGTGCTATCTTACCTACTCGACATGTGGCGCCCATCGCGTGGGGCCTCGCGCTTGACAAGATTCATCGCACCGACGGTGACCGCGACGACGGACGGAACGATGACCAAGACATTGGTATCGGAGTACGTGACCAGGACGTACGAGATGGTGCCGAACAGCAGCCCGATCACCATCAAAACGAGGCTGAAGACGTCGAGGCGGCGCCGCGAGTGCGGCTTAAGAGGTGCCGTCACCTGCCCTCCTCCTATGGTTCTCAACCTTCAGTACAGTCCATGTAGTCCGTGCGCGCCCGTTCTTCACAATTTTATCGGCGCGGATCCGCAGCTGAAAGATGTCGCTGCTGCTGATCGCGAGTCCTTCAGCAACGCGTCGAAGGAAATCCGCGTCATCGACTGTAGCCTTCCGTGTCTGACCGGCCGCCCTCACCTTCCACCTCGTCGGGTCACCGAAGTCGATCGCCTGCATCTGCCCGTCAACCTCAAACGTCTCCTCCGACTCCTCGACCTCGTCGGTCGGCGCGACACTGTCGAAATCGGCGCGTGTGAGGACAAACTCATCGGAGGGAGGCGTCTCCTCATCCTCGCTCGACGGTGCTCCGCTGACATCGAGTGTCGACACCCGATCATCACCCAGAGGCGCCATGATCTCCCTCAACTGCTTCTTGCGGCGATGCTTGCGCTTGTTCAATTCTTCCCAGACCGGTCTCGAGACCTCCTGGACAGTGTCGTCCTGCCACATGATCTTGACGTTGCCGTTCTCGAGGTGCTCGAAGTCCTGAACTTCGGCTCGCATGGACTTGGTAGCCAAATTGATGAGGGTAGCCACCGACGGGATGCCTGTTACCGCAGCGACGCCTTCCCAGTTCTCACCCGCCATGCGGATCGCTTCGATGATGAACGAACCCTCCTGCGGGGGCCGCACCAACATCACAGAGTCGGCAGGCCCCTCGTCGTGGAAGGCGCCAGCTTTGTCGAAGTCGCTGACAAAGCTGGCCAACCCTTGAAGTACCTGAGCGACATCCGCTGCCCGCAGTTCGTGAAGGTCGGTACCCGACTTCTCGTCCCCATCGAAGCGCAGTGTGACCGAATCGAGAACTTTACGCGTGTCTGCCATTCGCGAATCGTAGCGACAGATCTCACATTCGCCCCGCGGAGGTAAGACGACGAAAGCACCCCACCTCCGAAGAGGTGGGGCGCTGTTCGTGATCCGGAGCGCGGCCGGCGAACTCCTGTGCCGCGTCGTTTGTCCACGTCGACGGCATCCGTACCGGATGATCGCGACAGACCTGTACAGTCAGTCGAACTTCCGGAACAACCCGTGCATATCATCGGTTGACCTTGGCGACGGGAAGGAACGAAGAGGAGGTGCCCATGAGCAACGCAACCCCGCGGGAAGCAGCCCGTGAAATGCGGATGCGTTACTGGAACGACAGCATGGGCAATATCCCTTTCCCTGTCGACCCCTGGGAGATCGCCGACCGGATCGGGATCCGGGTGCAGCCCGCACCGCTCAACAACAACCTTGCTGGATTCATCATCCGCGAAGATGCCGACGCGCCCACGGAGATCTACGTCAACGAGCAGGACCATGCGGTCCGGCAGCGATTCACCGTCGCCCACGAACTCGGCCACTTCTTCCGGCACAAGGACGACGAAGATGAACTCGGGTTCGTTGACGAGCGCGCAGAGCTGGCGCAGGCCGGCACCGACCCCGAAGAAATCTGGGCGAACCAGTTTGCCGCCGAACTGCTGATGCCCGCCGCCATCGTGAAGAAATGGTGGGCGGAAGGGATGTCGGTCGGCGAGCTCCGCCGACGTTTCGACGTGTCATCACCAGCGATCAACAACCGACTGTCCAGTCTCGGGCTCATCTAGCCCATGCTGAACCGGGAAGCCGACGACGAGGTCGACGGCAAGCTGCAGCGCGCCGGCCAGATCGAGTCACGGTTCAAATCGAGGCCACCGCTCGACGGCGGAACGCCGGACTCGCCCGACGCCAACGGCGGTGGTGACCTCGACGACCCGGAGTCTTCTGAGGAAAACCGCGACGAGGATTCCCGGAGCGCGATCCTTGCCGCAAAGATTCGCCTGCAGACGATCAAGGCCCAGAACCGTGAGCAGGACATCGAACTCCGAAAGACGCTCGCGGGCTGGTCGATCAAGTTCGTGGGCGGACAGCTTGTCGCTTCGAACATCTTCTTCTTGATCTATCTTTGCGCCAACAAGACTGACATGGACCCTGCGGTGATGGTGGCCTGGCTGGGTGCGTCGGTGATCGAGGTGATCGGCATCCTTCTCGTGATCGCTCGCAGCTTGTTCCCGGTGAAGAAGAACGGATCCAACGGGAGCGACAACGGCGGCGGTTAGCCTGGTTCGTTCGGCGGATGCGGGACACCAGGCCCAGTTGTTACCTAACGAAATTAGCTGTGGGACAAGAGGCTTCGCGGACCGGCCCCTACCAATCCGGGTGGCTTTTGTGATCTAATCCAGCGGTCGCCGCCCATCCCCTGCGCGGCGATCCAGGCCCCGTCGGCACCCCCCGCATCCGCCGACGGGGCCTGCTTCTATCTCGAGGGTCTACCGCGATCGCGGAAAATCCTGTAATCATTGGACGCAGGTCCAGCACGTCCGAGCAGACAGGGGATGCTCGGAAGTCGCTGGACCCATTCACTTATGCCCCTGCGCTGGCAGTGCTCCGCCTCATCGGGAGGAAGCGGAGCACCGAATCGGCTACCCCTTGACGCAACACGTGCAGCCAGTTGCAGCCACCGACGGTCCCGGGCGGTGAGGCCCTGCCAGAATGCGAAAGCGCGCCCCGCCTCCAGCGTCGGGGGGAGGCGGGGCGCTTGGGAGCCGTGGCGACCGATCGGGGGTGGGTCTCCACGGCCACTGGGCATATCGGACAGAACAGACTGAGCGTTACGGAATCGCCGGGTCGACGTCCTAGTCCCAGTACAGGAAGGTGTTTGTTGCGCCGGCGAGCACGTTCCGCTCGTTCGCGGTCGTCGCCGCGTGATACGCCTCGACCCACACCTGGTCGCCGTCGTGCAGCGTCGTCGGGAACGACAGACCCAGATCCTTCACCGTGCTCAGGCCCGACTGCGTGTTGATGGCGACCTGGCTGCCGTTGACCATCAGACGTGCCCGGCGCTCGACGAAGATCGCCCCGGTGTTGAACGTGACGCGAGCTGTGATCGTGGTCGCGCCGGTGCCTTCGGCGATGAGGGCACCGCCGGATTCGACGGTGTCCGGGTAGCCGGAGCGCACGGTCCAGC
>Ga0180218_1001039_pt1 | contig 18659 bp, 23 predicted proteins | sample eDN3rd37CKraftBY_FD_151334 | JGI IMG/M metagenome (GOLD analysis project Ga0180218, IMG submission 151334) | Enriched backyard soil microbial communities from Emeryville, California, USA - eDNA 3rd pass 37_C Kraft BY (version 2) (version 2) | ecosystem: Environmental > Terrestrial > Soil >...
CGCGAGGATGGAACGGACCCGCCCCCGGTCGAGGCCGGCGCGGTCGATGAGGGAGGCGGCTGAGGATTTGTCGGTCATGTCCCCGAACATAGTGCCGGAAGCCGCAAATCAACAGTCATTCCGGAGCGCGGGCGAAGTCCGAGCGGACCAGCCGGGATTTCGACTCTACCACTCCCTCTCCCTCATGCGAGCCTGCTCCCGCCAGCGCCGTGATCCGCGGCTGCCGCGTGGTGGCAGTTCTTCCTCGCGCGGCCGCTCGCGGTTGGCGAGAAAATCCTCGACTGCCGCGCGCGGGGCGCGGGACAGGTCCACGCCGCCCAAACACAGTTCTCCGATCGGCCGTGGCGGCTGCTCCGGCGCGATCTCGCCCCCTGGCGTTTCGCCGCGTCGCCGCTTCGGCCGGCGCCTGGGATTGGCGGCGAGCCGCGCCATGTTGAGCAGCTCCAGCGCCTCGCCGAGCTTAGCGGGATCGACGCACGCGCTGGCTTCAAGTTCGCGGACATGGCGCTCGGCGAGCGCGTGGAGGCGCGCCCCGAGCATCCGGCGCTTGAGCTTCGCGGTGGCGCGCGGGGTCGGGATCGTGTCGCACGCGCGGGGCGCAAACGGCGGCCGCTTCCAGCCCCCGTCGCGCGCCCAGTTGGAAATGCTGCCGGTGCTGACGCCGGTGCGGGCTGCGATCTGACGGTAATTCAGCGTGCTCTGCTCAATGAGGCGGCGGACCGCCGCGACCGTAGCGTCGGTGTGCGGCTGCCGCGGCCCGTACCGCCCGACCACCGCGGCCGGGTCGTCATGATCGGGCCGCACGCGGAGCCGTGCGATCGGAGAATGAGGGGCAAAGGGATAAAGGCGCATGAGAGGAATATAAACCTATATGCGGTTATCGCAAGGGCGCCGCCGAGGTTTCACTGTGCGGGCAGGCCGGCCGGATTCCTGGCCTCAATGAAAAAAGGCCGGGCTCACGGCCCGGCCTCCAGCACGGTGTCCGGGGCAGGCTGGTCTAGGGCAGCTTGTCGAAGCCCTCTCCGAAGCCCTTCAGCGCCATCGGGAAGCCAATCCCCTCTTCCGGGGTCTGGAAAATGATGAAAGTTGCGGTCTGCCCGCCGCGGAGCTGTTTCATCAGATTGTCGTCCATCACCACCTCGGCGACGCAGCCATTCGGCAGGCAGCGCACGAATCCGGCGCGGCCGACATCGGTCGTGTCGATCTTGAGACCGAGGCCCGACGGCAGAAGCACCCCGAGTGGGGCGATCACCCGCATCAGGCGGCTCTTGTTGTCCGCCGTTTTCAGCACGATGACGGTCAGGCCGATATTGGCCCGGTCCTCGGCGGTGACGCTCTGGATCAGTGCGCATTGCTCCGCCTGAGCGCCGGGGGGCGTGTCGCAGCGGATCTGCCAGTCGCCATGGACCGATTTCACAGCACCCTGCGCACCGGCATGGCCGGTCTGCAATCCCAGGATGGCGAGAATTCCGGCGAGACGGACTATCCTGGCAAACCAAGCATGTTGTGAAATCGGCATGTCACCGTCCGGGCTGATGAAGGCCTTGTTGGCTGGCGTCGGCGATTCCGTCGAATCGCCGTTTGCGGTGGATAGAGCAGCGTGGCACCACGCGCGCCGGGCGCTGTCAAGCGTGGACCGGCGGCGTGAAAAGCGCACTTTTCAGGCCGAAAAAGGACATTCTCCGCTCGGTTGCCGGATAGGCTGAATGTCTCATTATTTCAATGTGCAGGCGCATTGCGAGGCGGGCGGAATTATGGTTTGAGAAGCCGGGATTTTCCCAGAAATCCTGGCGCGCATCGCCATTTCCGCAAGCCACAATTGGCCTGGCGATTCCGCGCCTACAGGCTGCCGCCACCCCTGACGGGCCCGGCTGGCGGCCAAAACGGCCGATTTGTCGAAGGAGCGAAGACGAGATGCGGGTGCAGAAACTCTTGGTCGCGGCAGCAAGTGCGGCGGCAGCCCTGATCCCGATGAAGGCAATGGCCGGACTTGGACAGCCCTCGCCCTGGCAGATCAAATTCCAGGAGGCCGCCACCCCGATCATGGAACAGATCACGTGGTTTCACGACTTCCTGCTCGTGATCATCACGCTGATCACCGTCTTCGTGCTGGCGCTGCTCCTGATCGTCATCTTCAAGTTCAACGCGCGCGCCAATCCGGTTCCTTCCAAGACCACCCACAACACGCTGATCGAGGTGGTCTGGACCGTGGTCCCGGTGATCATCCTCGTCGCGATCGCAATTCCGTCCTTCCGCCTGCTGTTCAACCAGCTCACGATCCCTGCCGCCGATGTCACCATCAAGGCGACCGGCAAGCAGTGGTTCTGGACCTACGATTATCCGGACAACGGCTTCAGCTTCGATTCGCTGATGCTGCAGGACAAGGACCGCAAGCCCGATCAGCCGCGCCTGCTCGCGGTCGACAACGAGATCGTGGTTCCGGTCAACAAGGTGATCCGCATGCAGGTCATCGGCGCCGATGTGATCCACGCATTCGCCGTGCCGTCCTTCGGCATCAAGATCGACGCCGTGCCGGGCCGCCTGAACGAAACCTGGTTCCGCGCCACACGCGAGGGCATCTACTACGGTCAATGCTCCGAACTGTGCGGCAAGGATCACGCCTATATGCCGATTACGGTCCGCGTCGTGAATGACCGCGATTACGCATCCTGGCTCGATCAGGCGAAGAAGAAGTTTGCATACAAGCCTTCGTCGGAAGACGGCATTGCCGTCGCCTCGAAGGACGCTCCGAACGCTCAATAAGCGCGGCTAACCGCCGGACTAGAACGACTGAAGGGTAAGACCATGGCAGCCACGCCGCATACCGACGCCCACGCCGACCACCATGCGCACGATGCGCATGACCATCCGACCGGTTGGCGGCGGTACGTCTATTCGACCAACCACAAAGACATCGGCACGATGTACCTGATCTTCGCGATCATCGCGGGCGTCATCGGCGGCATCCTGTCGATCGCGATGCGGCTCGAGCTGCAGCAGCCGGGCATGCAGATCTTCCACGACGCGCATATGTTCAATGTCTTCACGACCGCGCACGGCCTGATCATGATCTTCTTCATGGTCATGCCGGCGATGATCGGCGGCTTCGGCAACTGGATCGTGCCGCTGATGATCGGCGCGCCGGACATGGCGTTCCCGCGCATGAACAACATCTCGTTCTGGCTGCTCCCCGCCTCGTTCGCGCTGCTGCTGATCTCGCTGTTCGTAGAAGGCGAGCCGGGCGCTCCCGGCGTCGGCGGCGGCTGGACGCTCTATGCCCCGCTCTCGACGACGGGCCATCCCGGGCCGGCTGTCGACTTCGCCATCCTGGCGCTGCACATCGCAGGCGCCTCGTCGATCCTCGGCGCGATCAACTTCATCACCACCATCTTCAACATGCGCGCGCCGGGCATGACCCTGCACAAGATGCCGCTGTTCGTGTGGGCGATCTTGGTGACCGTGTTCCTGCTGCTGCTGTCGCTTCCTGTGCTCGCCGGCGCGATCACCATGCTGCTGACGGACCGCAATTTCGGCACCACGTTCTTCTCGCCTGACGGCGGTGGCGACCCGATCCTCTACCAGCACCTGTTCTGGTTCTTCGGCCATCCGGAAGTGTACATCCTGATCCTGCCGGGCTTCGGCATTGCGAGCCAGATTATCGCCACCTTCGCCCGCAAGCCGGTCTTCGGTTATCTCGGCATGGCTTACGCCATGGTCGCGATCGGCGGCATCGGCTTCGTCGTGTGGGCGCACCACATGTACACGGTCGGCATGAACACCTCGACGCAGGCCTATTTCGTCGCGGCCACCATGGTGATCGCGGTTCCGACCGGCGTGAAGATCTTCTCCTGGATCGCCACGATGTGGGGCGGCTCGATCGAGTTCCGTACGCCCATGCTCTGGGCGGTCGGCATGATCTTCCTGTTCACCGTCGGCGGCGTCACCGGCGTCGTGCTCGCCAATGCCGGCGTCGATCGTTCAATGCACGACACCTACTACGTGGTCGCGCACTTCCACTACGTTCTGTCGATGGGCGCGGTCTTCACGATCTTCGCGGGCTGGTACTACTGGTTCCCGAAGATCACCGGCTACATGTACAACGAGACCATCGGAAAGCTGCACTTCTGGGTGACGTTCATCGGCGTCAACATCCTGTTCTTCCCGCAGCACTTCCTCGGCCTCGCCGGCATGCCGCGCCGTATCGCGGACTATCCGGACGCCTATTCGGGCTGGAACTACGTGTCCTCGATCGGTTCCTACATCTCGGCAATCGGCCTGCTGATCTTCTTCTACGGTCTCATCGTCGCCTTCAGCCGCAAGGAAAAGGCTGCGGACAATCCGTGGGGACCTGGTGCAACGACCCTGGAATGGACCCTGTCCTCTCCTCCTCCGTTCCATCAGTTCGAAATCCTGCCGAAGGTGAAGTGACCTTCCGTCTGGTGATCTGCTGACAATGTCGACCCGAACCGATACTGCGCCCCTGCACTCGCCGCTCTCCGCGGCGGATGCGGGCGCGCGCGTCGGTTCGGACGCCTTCACTCCCAGCCTTGCGACGCCGCGCGACTATTTCTCGCTGCTGAAGCCGCGGCTGATGTCTCTGGTGGTCTTCACCGCACTCACCGGCATGGTGGCCGCGCCCGGCCACATCAATCCGGTCCTTGGATTTACCGCGCTGCTGTTCATCGCCATCGGCGCCGGCGCGTCTGGCGCCCTGAACATGTGGTACGAAGCCGATATCGACGCGAAGATGTCGCGCACGGCCAAGCGCCCGATTCCGCAGGGAATCATCCGCAGCGGCGAAGTGCTTGGCTTCGCGATTTTCCTCGCCGTGTTCTCGGTGGTGGCGCTGGGCCTCCTGGTCAATGTCCTCTCGGCCGCGCTGCTCGCCTTCACCATCTTCTTCTACGCCGTGATTTATTCGGTCTGGCTGAAGCCCTCGACGCCGCAGAACATCGTGATCGGCGGCGCCGCCGGCGCGCTCCCGCCGGTCATAGGCTGGGCGGCTGCATCGGGCACAATCGCGCTCGAGCCGATCGTGATGTTCCTGATCATCTTCGTCTGGACGCCCCCGCATTTCTGGGCGCTGGCCCTGCTGCGCTCCGACGAATATGCGCGCGCGGGCATTCCGATGCTGCCGGTCGTCGCGGGCGATAGCGAAACCCGCCGTCAGATCGCGCTGTATTCCTGGCTGCTGGCGCCGGTCGGCGTCCTGCCCTGGATCCTCGGCTATGCCAGCGTGGTCTATGGCGCCGTCGCCCTCGTGACCGGCGCAATGTTCGTCATGTACGCCCTGCGCCTGCGCAAGGCCGCCGAGGGCAAAGCGACCGTAAAGGCAGCGAAGTCCCTGTTCGGCTTCTCGATTCTGTATCTCTTCCTGCTGTTCGCCGTGCTTCTCGCCGAGAAGAGCGTCGGCTGGTCGTTCGGGCAATTGGTATGGTGACCGCCGTGAACGATCAGCGCGACGAGGAGGGCATTGTCCTCACCCCCGAACAGAAGCGCGCACGCCGCCAGCGCTCGGTTGCTCTCGCAATCCTGCTCGGCGTGCTTGTCGTGCTGTTCTATGTCGTGACGCTGGTGAAAGGCCCCGGCGTCCTGAACCGGCCGCTGTGACCATGACCGCACAGCCAAAACGCAGCACCCCCGTTCGTGACGTTGTCGTCGCCTCGTCCTGCGGCGCCTTCGTCGCGCTGATGGTCGGGGCCGCATACGCCTCCGTACCGCTCTATGACTGGTTTTGCCGGGTGACCGGCTTCAACGGCACCACCCAGGTCGCGACGGCCGCACCCGCCCAGGTCAGCGATCGCATGGTGACGATCCGATTCGATTCCAATGTCGGGCCGGGCCTGCCGTGGAGATTCACCCCCGAACGCACCGAGATTCAGGCGCGCCTCGGCGAGGTCGTGACGGTGGACTACACCGTGACCAACCTGGTGGCGCGCGAGACGTCCGGCGTTGCCGGGTACAACGTTGCCCCGCTGAGCTGGGGCGCGTATTTCCAGAAGATCAACTGCTTCTGCTTCACCGAGCAGACGATGAAGGCGGGCGAGACGCGCGCGATGACGGTCGTATTCTATGTCGACCCGGCGCTCGCGAACGACCCGGATGCTGAGGGCAACCTGAGCATCACGCTGTCATACACGTTCTACCCGCAGCGCGCGCCGCAGCGGCCGGTCGCACAGACCGGCACGGGCGCCGAAGCGGGACGGATTTAGAAGCTACGGCGCGGGTCGCGCCGCATAAGGATCGAGACGGAGACTGAAGACATGGCTGGGGGTCATACCAAGCATCACGACTACCACCTCGTGAATCCGAGCCCGTGGCCTGTGGTCGGCTCTCTTTCTGCGTTCGTTATGGCGGTCGGCGCCATCACCTGGATGCACAAGAGTTTCGCCCTGGCGCCGCTGGTATTCGCGGCCGGCATGATCGGCATCCTCTACACGATGATCGGCTGGTGGCGCGACGTCATCAACGAGGCCGAGCACGGCGACCACACCCGCGTCGTGCAGCTCCACCACCGCTACGGCATGATCCTGTTCATCGCCTCCGAGGTGATGTTCTTCGTCGCTTGGTTCTGGGCCTATTTCAACGTCGCGTTGTTCCCGGGCGACGCGCAGCAATTCCTGCGCGCCGAGTTCATCGGAGGCGTGTGGCCGCCGAAGAACATCGAAACCTTCGACCCCTGGCACCTGCCGCTGCTCAACACGCTGATCCTGCTCACCTCCGGAACCACCGTGACCTGGGCGCATCACGCTCTGCTCGAGGGCGACCGCGAATCGGTGAAGAAGGGCCTGTGGCTGACCGTTATCCTGGGGGCGCTGTTCACCTGCGTGCAGGCCTACGAATACGGCCACGCCGTCTTCGGCTTCAAAGGCAACATCTACGGCGCCACGTTCTTCATGGCGACCGGCTTCCATGGCTTCCACGTGCTGATCGGCACGGTCTTCCTGATCGTGTGTCTCCTGCGGGTCTATGCGGGCCAGTTCACGCCGAAGCAGCACCTCGGCTTCGAATTCGCCGCCTGGTACTGGCATTTCGTCGACGTGGTCTGGATCTTCCTGTTCGCCTGCATCTACGTCTGGGGTGCAGGGTCGCACTTCGCCGGCATCGCGCCCTGACGGCAAGCATCTGACGGATCTGGAAAAGGCGGCCACCCGGCCGCCTTTTTCTTTTGGTGCAGGCGGGTCACGGAAGCGGAATTGCGGCTTACGCCTGTGAGTGACAGACCTTACATTGGACATGGCTTTCCGCACTGAACACCGATGACGACACAACCCTCCGCTCTCGCCACTGCCCTCACCTGCCGTTGCCCGCATTGCGGCAAGGGCAAGCTGTTTCAGGGCTTCCTGTCGCTGCGGCCACGCTGCGAGGTCTGTGGGCTCGACTACAACTTCATCGACGCGGGCGACGGCCCGGCGGTATTTGTCATTCTTGGCGCGGGCTTCATCGTGGTGTTCGCGGCCCTGATCGTTGAGGTCGTGTACCAGCCGGCCTTCTGGGTGCATGCGCTGCTCTGGCTGCCGCTCATCCTTGCGACCACGTTGTTGCCGCTGCGTCCCATCAAGGCGCTGCTGATCGCGCTCCAGTACCGGAACAAGGCTGCCGAGGGCCGCATCGAGCTGCGAGAGCCGAAACCGTGACGGCTGCTGACCGTCCCTATCTGCGGCGGATCATCGTTCCGGGGCTCCTCACCATCGTGAGCCTCGTTATCCTGACCTCGCTGGGCGTCTGGCAATTGCACCGCAAGGCGTGGAAGGAAGGCCTGATCGCAACGCTCGATGCGCAACTCGCCGCCGCACCGGTCCCGCTGCCCCCGCCCTCACAATGGCCCGCGCTGAACCGCGACAATTCGGAGTTCCGGCGCGTCACTCTGCGCGGTGACGCTATCGCGGATGCAAAGCCGGTCTATCTGTACACCGGCGCGTCGGCGCTGCGCACCGACGTCAAGCAGGCCGGCTATTTCGTCTTCGCGCCGGTGAGACTTCCGGGCGGTCAGACCGTGGTGGTCAATCGCGGCTACGTTCCCGCCGACCGCAAGACCGAACCATCCACCGGCCCGATTGAGATCACAGGCTATCTGCGCTGGCCCGAATCATCCGGCTGGTTCGTCCCGGCCCGCGACGAAAAAGATGACGTCTGGTTCCTACGCGACCCCGCTGCGATGGCGCACGCGCATGGCTGGGGCCCCGTCGCGCCGTTCTATATCGACCAGGAAGCGCCAGTTCCCCCGGACCGGCTCCCGAAGCCGGGGCCGCTCACTGTGAAACTGAAGAACGACCACCTCGGCTACGCCATCACCTGGTTCGGGCTGGCCTTGTCCCTGGTTGCGGTATTCCTCGCCTGGGCAATCCGGGAACGGTATTCAAGAACCGCATAGCCCCGTGCGATTGGTACGATGGAACCGTGTTCCCGACGCGAGCTTCCTTGTGGAAGCGCCCCCGAGCTACTAGTCTAATAGCCGGCCCGGCGTTTCCGAAGTTCGGAAATCTCCAGCAAATCAAACAGTTAAGACTTCCCTCGCCTGTGGATAGGTCCGCCGGCGGCGGGTTTGAGGACCGGCATTGCAATACATTTCGACACGCGGCGAAGCCCCGGCACTTGGCTTCATCGATGTGACGCTCGCGGGTCTCGCGCGCGACGGTGGACTCTATTTGCCGCAGTCATGGCCGCGTCTGACACATGAGACCATCGCGTCCTTCGCCGGTCGCCCCTATGCCGAAGTTGCGGTCGAGGTGATTCGTCCGTTCACCGGCGATCAGATCAGCGTCCACGAGCTTTCGCGGATCGCGCGCGAAGCCTACGGCACGTTCCGCCATCCTGCCGTTGCGCCGCTCTCGCAAGTCGACGCCAACACCTTCCTCCTGGAACTGTTTCACGGGCCGACTCTCGCCTTCAAGGATCTGGCGATGCAGTTCCTGGCGCGGCTGATGGATTATGCGCTGGAGCAGCGCGGCGAGCGCGTCACCATCGCGGTCGCCACCTCCGGCGATACGGGCGGCGCCGCCGTGGAAGCATTCCGCGGCCGCAACCGCATCGATCTCGTTGTGCTGTTCCCCGATGGCCGCGTCTCCGATGTGCAGCGCCGGATGATGACCACGGTCGAGGACGCGAATATTCACGCGGTCGCCGTCGAAGGCACGTTCGACGACTGCCAGGCGCTGGTGAAAGGCATGTTCAATCACCACGCCTTCGCCGATCGCGTGCGGCTTGCCGGCGTGAACTCCATCAACTGGGCGCGCATCGTTGCGCAGGCGGTGTACTATTTCACCGCGGCCGTCGCGCTTGGTGGGCCACAGCGCAAGCTGGGCTTCACGGTCCCGACCGGAAATTTCGGCGACATCTTCGCCGGATACGTCGCGCGCCGCATGGGGCTGCCGATCGACCGGCTGGTGATCGCAACCAACGTCAACGACATCCTGGTGCGCACGCTGACCACCGGCGCGTATGAACCGCGCGAGGTGATTGCGACCTCCTCGCCCTCCATGGATATTCAGGTCTCGTCGAATTTCGAGCGCCTGCTGTTCGAGGCCTATCACCGCGATCCGGCAGCGATCCGCGGCCTGATGAACGGCTTTGCGCAGTCGAAGCGCTTCGAGATCGCGAGCGATCCGCTCGCGGAGATCCGTGCAGGTTTTGCCGCCGGCCGCGCCAGCGAGGAGGAAGTCGCCGCGACCATGCGCACAGCGCTGCGCGAGACCGGCCATTTCATCGATCCCCATACGGCCGTCGGCATTGCGGTCGCGGAGAAGGAACCGCGCGACCCGTCGCTGCCGATGGTTGTCCTTTCCACCGCGCATGCGGCGAAATTCCCCGACGCGGTCGAGCAGGCCTGTGGCGCGCGTCCGCCGCTGCCGGAATGGCTGTCCGGACTGAACGAGCGACGCGAGCACGTGACCGTGCTGCCGCCCGACCAGAAGAAGATCGAAGCGTTTGTTCTTGCGGCCTCCCGGGCCGCGCGTGAAGGAGCCGCCGCATGAGTGTCGAAGTCACCCGCCTCCCCTCCGGACTGACTGTCGTGACCGATGCCATGCCGCATCTCGAGACGGCTTCGCTCGGTGTGTGGGTCGGCGCGGGCAGCCGCGACGAACTCGGCGACGAGCACGGAATTTCGCATCTGCTCGAGCACATGGCGTTCAAGGGCACGAAGCTGCGCACCGCGCGACAGATTGCCGAGGAGATCGAAGCCGTCGGCGGCGATCTCAATGCCGCGACCTCGATCGAGACCACGACCTATTACGCCCGCGTCCTGAAGGCGGACGTGCCGCTGGCGCTCGACGTATTGTCCGACATTCTGAGCAACCCGGCTTTCGATCCGGAAGAATTGTCGCGCGAGCAGAACGTCATCATTCAGGAAATCGGCGCTTCGGAAGATACGCCGGACGACATCGTGTTCGATCACCTCCAGCGCTGCGCTTTCCCGGATCAAGCCATCGGCCGGCCGGTGCTCGGCACGCGCGAGAGCGTGCGCTCGATCAACGCGAACCGACTGCGCCAGTATCTTGCGCGCAACTATCGCGGACCGGACATGGTCATCGCGGCGTCTGGCTCGGTCGAACACGGCATGATCGTCGAGGAAGCCGCGCGTCTGTTCGGCGGCTTCAATGGCGCAGAGCATCATACCCGCGAGCCGGCGCGCTTTGGCGGCGGAACCTATATCGAGCGGCAGGACCTCGAACAGGCGCATCTCGCGCTCGCGATGGAGGGGTTGCCACAACGTCACCCGCAGTTGTTCAGCCTGCAGGTCTTCACCAACATTCTCGGCGGCGGCATGTCCTCGCGGCTGTTCCAGGAAGTGCGTGAGATCCGTGGCCTTTGCTACTCGATCTCCAGCTTCCACATTGCCTATTCGGACACCGGCTTCTTCGGGATCTATGCCGGCACCGACGACAACGATGCGCCTGAACTCGTGCAGGTCGTGGTCGACCAGCTGGAGCGCGCCGTCACCTCGATCACCGAAGAGGAAGTGGCGCGCGCCAAGGCGCAGATGAAGGCCAGCCTGCTGATGGCGCTGGAAAGCTCCAGCGCGCGCGCCGAGCAGATCGCGCGTCAGATCATGGTCCATGGCCGTCCGCTGCCGCTCCCGGAGATCGTCGCCAAGATCGAAGGGGTCACCGCGGAAAGCACCCAGGCCGCAGGGCTTGCGCTGCTGGCACGCAGCCGGCTTGCGATCGCGGGTCTTGGACCGGGCCGTGGCGTCGAGCGTGCGGCGGAGATCGTCGAGAATTTCGCTCGCGCCGCAGCATAACGGCGCACGAACGGATTTCGTTTCTCCGTTCATTCCCGCGAAATCCAGCGCTAGGATCAGCTCCCCGCTTTAGCGGGGGCGGGCGGTCTAACAAGCGCCACGGTGGCCATGGCTTTCTTTCGATCCATCCAGCTCAGCGAAACGCATCCGATCGTGCACGGCGATGGCGTGTATCTGCGTGCACCGCAGATGTCGGACTTCAACAGCTGGTCGGAGTTGCGCGAACGAAGCCGCGATTTCCTGACACCGTGGGAGCCGACCTGGCCCGAGGACGATCTCACGCGCCCATCCTTCCGTCGCCGCCTGCGGCGCTATGCGGAAGACACGCGTTGCGACCTGGCCTACGCGTTCCTGATGTTCCGGAAAGCCGACAACGAACTGCTCGGCGGCATTACTCTGACCAATGTGCGGCGCGGCGTCGCGCAGGCCGCCAGCATGGGCTATTGGGTCGGCGCGCCTTTCGCGGCGCAAGGGTTCATGACCGATGGCGTGTCGGCGCTGGTGCCCTTCGTTTTCGACGTGCTGCGGCTGCACCGCGTCGAGGCCGCCTGCATCCCGACCAACCAGCCCTCGATCCGGCTGCTGGAGCGCACCGGCTTCAAGCGCGAAGGCTATGCCCGCGAATATTTGTGCATCAACGGCCTTTGGCAGGACCACCTGCTCTACGCGCGGCTGCGCGGCGATTAACCACCGGACCGGAATGCGGCTTCATCGTGCCTTGGGCTGGCCATGGTTCCCTTGCTATAACCGGCGGGGAATTGGGGTCCGTCCGTACGGACGGGCAATAAGAACCGGGCTAAACCAGGTTATGTGTTGCGGATCGGGCGGCCGTCGCGGCCGCATTGTCCATGTTGCGTCCTTTGCCGCGTTGACGCTGGCGCTTGCCGGCTGTTCGTCATCGGGCGGCGATGGCACGTCATTTGGCGAGCGCTTCAACCAATCGGTCGCAACCGGGACACCGACCGCGCCGGCCGCGCCCTCGACCACCGGCGCCGCCACCAATCTCGATACATGTCCCAACGTCGACATCCGGAGGGGCGCCGGCACCATCTCGATCAACACGAACGCGCGCGATCCCCAGGCGATGCAGCTGCGGTATCAGATCTCGGTCGGTCAGACCGCGCGCGAATGCGCCAATGTCGCCGGCAACCTGAACATCAAGGTCGGGCTTCAGGGACGCGTGGTCCTCGGACCTGCCGGCACGCCCGGTTCGATCGAAGTTCCGGTGCGCTACGCGCTCGTCGAAGAAGGCGCGGAGCCAAAAACGCTCTACTCGAAGCTTTATCGCGTTCCGGTGACGGTCTCGGAAGGACAGAACAGCGTGTCCTTCACGCATATCGAGGAGGCCATGTCAGTCCCGATGCCGTCAGCGGCGGTATTCGAGCGCTATGTCATCTATGTGGGCTTCGACCCGCTTGGTTCGGCGCAGGACCGGCAGAAGCAGCCTGCCAAGAAGCGTCCGGCGAAATAGGCTGCCGAACGCGGCAACGCGCGCGACGTTAAAAGCCGCGCAGCTCCGTCACCGCACCCTTCAGCGCGCGCATATCCGCGATGACCAGCGTCGCGCCAGCAGCTTCGAGTTTGCCCGGCAGCGCCTCATCGGCATGGCTGCCGCCAACAAAACCGATCGCGACCATGCCGGCAGCAACTGCGGCCGAGACGCCGGCTGCGGAATCCTCGACCACGATGCAGTCTTTCGGTTCCACCCCCGTCTGCTGCGCCACATGCAGAAACAGATCCGGCGCCGGCTTGCCTTCGGCAACATCGTTCGCCGAGTACACGTTGCGTCCGAAGAAGCGCGCCAGTTCGGTCGAATCGAGGCTGACGCGCACACGATCGAGGCTTGACGACGAAGCCACGCATTTCGGACCGCGCAGCCAGCTCAGCGCATGCTCCACGTGGGGGATCGCCCGCACCTCTTGGCTGATCCGGACCAGCGTCGCGGCCGCCACCGTTGCTGCGAATCGCGCGGGGAGTTGAACGCCCGCGGCCTTCTCGACATCGACGAACATGTCAGTCGGGCGCCGGCCGGTGAAATAGCGCGTCACCATCTCGGGCGTCATGTTGATGCCGACGCGCTGAAACGCCTCCGCCGCGACCGCGGTCGCGATCGGCTCGGAGTCGACCAATACGCCGTTGCAATCGAAGATAATCATGAACCGATCGCCCACCGCCTGTTCAGTGGCCCGCTTTCACGGCTGATTCGTGGCGGAAGAGTATGCGACAGGGTGAACGTCGTGCGAACGGGGCGCGAAACGCGCGACCCATTGCACACAAAAAAGCATGGCCGCCGGGAATACCGGCGGCCATGCGAAACGAGGTCTTTTGGGCGAACGTCTGCGACGCCTGAAGCGACGATCAATTCAGCTTCTTCTTCACGTCGTCGATGCCGCGCGCGATCAGCTGCTCCGCGACCGCACCCTTGGCGCTCAGCGCGAGGAGCTTCTCGGCAGCGCCCGCAGCGACGTCGGCAGCGATGCTGCGGACTTCGGCGAGCGCCTGGGCCTCGGCCTGCGCGATCTTGGTCTCCGCCATCTTGGTGCGGCGGGTCACGAAATCCTCAAGCTTGGCATGGGCATCGGCGGCCAGCCGCTCGGCGTCGGCCTTCGCGCTTTCGATGATCGCAGCAGCTTCCTGCTCGGCATTGGCGGTCTTCTGCTTGTATTCGGCAAGCAGGGCCATCGCTTCCTTCTTCAGCCGCGACGCCTCGTCGAGCTCGGACTGGATGCGCGATGTGCGCTTGTCGAGCGTATCGGAAATCGTCCTGTGCACGCCGACATAAAGCAGGCCGGCAAGGAAGATCACGAACGCAACCGCGACCCAGAACTCCGCTTCCCAAATGAGGTGCATAACCTAGCCCTTCAGAGACTTCTCGACCGCGTCGTTCACGGCACCCGCATCGGGCTTGTTACCAATCAGCCGCTCCACGATGGCCGATGCGGCGTCGGTCGCAATGCTTTTGACATTGGCCATCGCCGCAGTCTTCGTCTGGGCGATGGTCTTCTCGGCATCGTGCAACCGCTCGGTAAGCTTGGCCTCGACCGACTTACGCCGGTCATCGGCTTCCGCCATCAGCTTGTCGCGCGTCTGCGCGGCAATCGATTGAGCATTGGCACGCGCATCGGCAAGCTTCTTTTCATAGCCCGCGATGGCCGCGTCGGTCTCGTCCTTGGTCTTCTGCGCATCCGCAAGATCGCCGGCGATCCTGTCGGCACGGGCCGACACGATCGCGCCGACACGCGGCAATGCCACTCGCGACATCAGGAGGTAGAGCAGCACGAAAGTGATCGCGAACCAGAAGACCTGGGACGCGAAGGTTTCCGAATTGAACGGCGGAAACTGCGGCTTGGCGCCGCCCGGAGCTTGCGTTGTCGCGAGAAGGATGGCCATCGGAAAGCGCCTCAAGGCGCACGCGCGGACCGGTTGGCCCGCGCACGCGTTACGTCAGATTAGAGCGCGAACAGCAGCAGCAGCGCGATCAGCAGCGAGAAGATGCCGAGCGCTTCGGTCACGGCGAAGCCGAAGATCAGGTTGCCGAACTGGCCCTGAGCGGCCGACGGGTTGCGGAGCGCGGCGGCAAGGTAGTTGCCGAAAATCGTGCCCACGCCGACGCCGGCGCCACCCATGCCGATGCAGGCAATGCCGGCACCAATGTACTTCGCTGCGACGGGATCCATGGAGAACTCCTCTTTCGTTTGTCCGTTGGATTTCAGTGTCGGGCTTTAGTGGCCCGGGTGAATGGCGTCGTTGATGTAGATGCAGGTCAGGATGGTGAACACATAGGCCTGCAGGAACGCGACCAGGAATTCGAGCGCCGTCAGGGCGACGGTCAGGCTCAGCGGCAGGACCGCAACCAGCCAGCCGAGCGCGCCGATGCCGCCGAGCATCGTGACGAAGCCCGCGAACACCTTCAGCGTGATGTGGCCCGCCAGCATGTTGGCGAACAGACGCACCGAGTGCGACAGCGGCCGCGACAGGAACGACATCAGCTCGATCATCACGATCAGCGGCAGGATGACGATGGGAATGCCGCTCGGCACGAACAGCTTCAGGAACTTCGCGCCGTTCCTGTAGATGCCGTAGCCGAGAACGGTCAGGAACACGATCATCGCCATCATCACCGTGATGATGATGTGGCTCGTCACCGTGAAGGTGCCGGGGATCAACCCGATCATGTTGGCGAACAGGATGAAGGTGAACAGCGAGAAGACGAGCGGGAAGAACTTCATCCCTTCGTTGCCGGCCGAACTTTTTAACATGTCGGCCACAAATTCGTAGGTCAGCTCCGCCACCGATTGCATGCGCCCCGGCACCAGCTGGCGCTTCGTGGTCGCCCCGATCATCAGCAGCGAAATGCCGGCGACCGCGATCAGCATGTAGAGCGCGGAATTGGTGAAGGCGATCTCGTGCCCGCCAATCGTGCCGAGCGTGGCGATCTTCTTGATCTGAAATTGTGCGATCGGATCGGCCATGGCCTTTGGTCTTGTCCTTCAATCGCCGCGCGGAAGCGCGACTTTACATTTTGTCGGCGTCGCCGCCGGGAAGCTTGCTCGGAGCAACCACACCGGCTGCCCGCATCACATTCAACACGCCCGCCACAAAACCCAGCAGCAGGAACACAATCAATCCCCAGGGCGAGAACCCGGTCAGCCGGTCGAAGACCCAGCCGATGATCGCTCCCACGATTACGCCCGCGACCAGCTCCGTGGAGAGGCGAAAACCTTTCGCCATCGCCTGCGGATCGGACGCGTATTTCCGGGAGTCGTTTTCGTCCGGCTTCGGACGCCCGGCCTCGCCGAGCTTCGCGCCAAGACCTTTGAGCCTCGCGGAGAGAGCGGCTTCCTCGGAAGCGCGATTCGTAGACCCGTTACCCTTGTCACGCGCGCCGTCAGCCATGCTTTCGACACCCGTATCCGGGAAGACGACCAAACGTCCTCGCACCCCTCAAAAACCGCGCGGACCATACTTATGGGGTCAAGTCGAGTCAAGAAACGCTGTGCGCCGCGCAATAGATGGATAGGCAAGTAAATTCAGTCACTTAGCGCGCGGCGACACCGCGCCTCACGGACCGGACCCACGACTTTCGACGCAGGCGCACAGAGTGCTAGAACGAAAATGACCAAGACCGGAGACTCAACGCCATGACTCGTTCGTCCACCATGCCGTTGGCACTGCTCCTCGCCGCCCTCCCCGTGACCGTTTCGGCGCAGAGCGCGCCCGACACCGAGAACGGCCGATATTCCTTCAACCGGATTGACGAGGGCTATCTGCGCCTCGATCAGCGGACCGGTCAGGTCTCGATCTGCTCCAGCCGCGCGATGGGCTGGTCGTGCCATCCGGTCCCGGACGAGCGGGCCGCGCTCGAGGAGGAGATCGCACGGCTGCAGCGCGACAACGCAGCATTGAAAAAGGAGATGCTGGCACGCGGCATCACGCCGCCCGGCGGACAGGCCGGACAGCCGCCTGCGACATCGGACAAGCCGGCGTTGAAAATGCCGAGCGATGCCGACCTCGACCGCGCCATGGCGGCGATGGAGCGGTTATGGAAGCGGCTGGTCGAGATGGTGCAGCGCTGGCAGCGCGAGATCATCTGAGCGTACTCGTGCCAATAACATCGCGCGCGACCGTGCCCCGAAGTCTCTCGCCCATCTCGATCGTCACACCCACGGTCATCGCCACCGCAGAACTTGTCGTCGACACGCCCGGCGAAGGTTTTCTCGATATCACAGCGCAGCTGCGTGAGTTCATCGGGAAAGCCGGGGCGCATGAAGGCGCCGCCTCGCTGTTCCTGCGGCACACATCGGCGTCGCTGACCATTCAGGAAAATGCCGACCCGGATGTGCTGCGCGATCTGGTCTCGGCCCTGCGCCATCTGGCGCCGCGGGATTTCGGCTGGGTCCACGATACCGAGGGACCGGACGATATGCCGGCGCATATCCGGACCATGCTGACGGGTGTCTCGCTGCAGATTCCCGTCATGAAAGGCCGGCTCCAGCTCGGGACCTGGCAAGGCGTCTACCTGGTCGAACACCGCGCGCGACCCCACCGGCGGCAGATCGTTCTTCAGTTCGCAGGCAGCCAGCGAGCGGCATGAATGCCGGTGTAAACGATGAATCTCCCGAGCTCGACGCGGGCCAAACAGCGCCTCTCGACTCAGGCGAAAATGTTGTAAAGTGGCCACAGAACGTGCCCCGGGAATTGGTGCGCGAGGGATCGATGCCAGAGTGACCGACACCACACTCTACAGGCTGGTTATCGCCGACGACCATCCGCTGTTTCGCGGCGCCCTGCGCGAAGCCGTAAGCGGCATGTTCGCGCGCGTGGAATTTTCGGAAGCCGGTTCCTTCGACGAGGTGTCCAAACTCCTTGATGCCGGCGCCGATGTCGATCTGATCCTGCTCGATCTGTCGATGCCCGGCGTGCGCGGCTTTTCCGGGCTGATGTATCTGCGGGCCCAATATCCCGGCGTTCCGGTCGTCGTCGTGTCGGGGAATGACGACCCCGCGGTGATCCGGCGTTGCATGGATTTCGGCGCCTCGGGTTTCATCCCCAAGACGCTGGATACGGAAGGAATGCGCGCGGCGATCTCGACCGTGCTGAAGGGCGGCATCTGGACCCCGCCGGACGTCAATCTCGATGCCGGCACCGACGCGGAAACCACTGCCCTGCTGTCGCGGCTCGCGACACTGACTCCGCAGCAGGTGCGTGTGCTGATGATGCTGTCGGAAGGCCTGCTCAACAAGCAGATCGCCTACGAGCTGTCGGTGTCGGAAGCGACCGTGAAGGCCCACGTCTCGGCGATCCTGCAGAAGCTCGGCGTCGAGAGCCGCACCCAGGCGGTGATCGCAGCCTCCAAGATCGAGGTTGGTCAGTGGCCGCAGACCGCTTCGATGCCGAACTGACCGCCTGCTGACAGTCTACTCGCGGAGCAGATCCGGGCACGGACGGCGCGCGATCTCCCACGCTTTTTGCGGGCAACACCGGACTTCATCATCCGCATGTGATCGGACGATTGCTGCGCGATCTGAACACCGCCGGCATCCATCAGGTGATGAGCGATACGGCGTATGAAAATCACGGCAAGTTCCGCCTCGGCCTGCCGGCCGATGCGCTTGCCTGAACAGAACGCGTCCGTGAGAAGGCTTTAAGACTATTCCGCCGCGGTCGCGTGCTGGATGCGCCACTGCGCGAGCAGTGCGCGCAACGCGGCGGGTCTCACCGGCTTGTTGAGGATCGGCACATCGCGCGCACGCGCTTCGTCGCGCACGCGCGGGGTGCGGTCCGCAGTGATCAGAATGGCGGGAAGGTCCGAACCGAAACGCCGGCGCAACTCGACAATGGCGTCAATGCCGTTGCCGTTATCGAGGTGATAATCGACCAGCAGCCCGCTCAGGATCGGCCGCGTGGCTTCGATGGT
>Ga0180218_1001042_pt1 | contig 18616 bp, 17 predicted proteins | sample eDN3rd37CKraftBY_FD_151334 | JGI IMG/M metagenome (GOLD analysis project Ga0180218, IMG submission 151334) | Enriched backyard soil microbial communities from Emeryville, California, USA - eDNA 3rd pass 37_C Kraft BY (version 2) (version 2) | ecosystem: Environmental > Terrestrial > Soil >...
TACGCGCACTTCGGGCACACGGAGTTCGTGCTGTGCCTGGGGCACGGCGCGAACGTCGTGAAGGACTACTTCCTCCACTACTCCGAGACGCACTCCAACGACTTCGTGCTCACCAAGGGCGGCGAGCAGGTGGAGCTGCTGAGCAGCGACATCAGCGAGTGGCGCATCACGTTCGTCGACACGGGGATCGACACGGCGATCGGCGAGCGGCTGCGGCGCGTGCGCCGGTTCCTCGACGACGACGAGGTGTTCCTCGCCAACTACGGCGACGTGCTCACGGACGCGCCGATGAACGACATCATCGACGAGTTGCTCGCCACCGACGCCGTCGGGTCGCTGCTCGCCGTGCCGCCCCAGGACTCGTTCCACGTGGTGCGCTACGACGCGGACGGCACGATGCGCGACCTGGAGCCGGTGGCCGGGATGAGCATGTGCATCAACGGCGGGTACTTCGTGCTGCGGCAGGGTATCTTCGACTACCTGGACGAGGGCGACGACCTGGTCATGGACGGCTGCGTCCGCGCCGCCCGCGACGGGCGGTTCCGGGTGCACCCGCACGCCGGGTTCTGGGCCCCGATGGACACGCTCAAGGAGCGCAACGCCCTCGAGGAGAGGAACCGCTCCGGCGACCGGCCGTGGGCGGTCTGGGACCGGGGCGCGCTACCCGCGCCGGTCGGCCGATGATCGGGTTGGGGCTGCCACCCGGGCCGCTGGAGGTGCTGTGCCTCGGTGCGCACCCCGACGACATCGAGATCGGGTGTGGGGGGACGTTGCTCGAGCTCGCCGTGACGCGAGAGATCGTCGCGACGTTTGCCGTCCTTACGTCGGACACGAGTCGGAAGATCGAAGCGCAAAAGGCTGCGGCCTCCTTCGCGCCCGGGTCCACGGTCCGGTTCGCCGACCTGCCCGACGGGTTCCTGCCGACCCGTTGGAGCGAGGCGAAGCGGTTCCTCGAGGACGTGGCGCTCACGACCGACCCCGACGTGGTCTTCTGCCCACGTCTCGACGACGCGCACCAAGACCACCGCACGCTCGCGGAGCTCACCACCACGGTCTGGCGCGACAGTCTCGTGCTGCGCTACGAGATCCCGAAGTGGGACGGAGACCGGAGGCCGACGTCGACGTATGTCCCGGTCCGCGACACCCTGGCGCGACGGAAGGTCGACCTGCTCGGCGAGTCCTTCGTCAGCCAGCGAGACCGTGACTGGTGGGACGACGAGACATTCCTCGGGCTGATGCGGCTGCGCGGGGTGGAGTGCCGGCACCGCTACGCGGAGGGCTTCCTGGTGGACAAGGCGGTCATCGACACCGCGGGAGGCTCGTGATGGGAGCACACGTGGCGCTCCTCGCGGAGCTGGGTGTCAGCAGCATCGGCAATGACGCGTCGGCGGTCCAGGTCATCCGACTGCTCGAGGACCGCGTCGGGGGGGTGGAGATCACCATCCTCAGCCGAGAGCCTGTCGGCGCCGCGACAACGTTCGGTCGCTCGACGCTCGACGCCCGGGCCCGCTGGTCGTACCACGGGCCGTGGCAAGACTCCGGCGTGGCCAAGGGCGTCCGACTCATGCTCGACCTCGGGTACCTCGTCCGGCTCGCGGGTCGGTTCGACGCGATCGTCGTCCCGGGTACCGGCGCTCTGGAGGCAGGGCAGGGCGGTCTCCCACGGGGGACGCTCCTGTCGCTCCTCGTGGCGGGCGTGGCGGCACGGGTGCGCGCGGTGCCGTACGTCTGGCTCGCGATCGGCGGGAGCAGGTACACCCGTGCGATCACCCGGTGGGCGGTACGCGCCGCGGCCTCGACTGCCACTGTCCGTTCCTACCGGGACCGGGAGACCCGTGAGGCCGTCGGCGCGACCGGCACGGACATCAGCGACGACGTGCTGATGGAGGACGTGGTGACTGCCAGGGCGGACGTGCCGCTCGGCGCGAGCGAAGACGACCGTGAGGTCGTCGTCGTCAGCGTCATCGACGTCCCCTCCGCCAGGGGTGGGGCAAGAGCGACGGGGGAGGAGCACAACCGGTACGAGCAGGAGATGGCGCGGTTCCTCGCACGGCTCCTGGACCGAGGTGAACAGGTGCGGATGGTCGTCTCCGATGCGGCGGACGTCGCGGTCGCCCAGCGCGTCGTCCGCGAGGTCACCGGCGCAGGGTCTCCGGGCGTTGTCGAGATCCGTGTGCCCCATGACTTCGAGGAGCTGCTGCACGACCTGGCGGGGGTGCGAGCGGTCGTCGGCAGCCGGTTCCATATCCTCGTCGCGGCGGCGCTGAACCGGGTGCCCTTCGTGACCGTGGAGCACGCAGACAAGGTGCGCGTACTCTCCGACGACGTCGGCGTGGGCGCCTACCGCGTCCACGCGCACGGGTTCCGGTGCGACGAGCTCCTCGAGGCCTACGACTCCCTGGTCGGCAAGCGCGACGCCCTGACGCGCGACCTCGACACCTGGGCTCACGGTGCACGGGACCGCGCGCTGCGTGGTGTGGACGAGGTCCTGGCGCGGCTCGAGCGAACGGGGGCGATCTCGTGAGCCACCCCACGACCGCACCCCCACGGTTGACGATCGGGGTGCCGGTGTTCGACGGCGAGAAGTACCTCGACCGTGCGTTGCGGTCGGTCGCGGAGCAGTCCGACGGTGACTTCGAGGTGCTCATCGCCGACAACGCCTCCACGGACGCGACCGAGGAGATCGCGCGGGAGTGGGTGGCGCGCGACGCGCGGTTCTCCTACCACCGCCACGACACGAACATCGGCGGCGCGCGAAACTCGAACTTCCTGCTTGAGCGGTGCCGGAGCCGGTGGTTCAAGTGGGCCTACCACGACGACGTCTGCGACGAGGGCATGGTTGCGAGGTCGTTCGAGACGCTCGCCGCGGCGCCCGCCGGGACGGTTCTGGCCTACCCGCGGGTGTGCCTGATCGACGAGGAGGAGGTGGTCGTCGGTCGGCACGACGACGGCGACCTGCGGCTGGATCAGCCGGCGGCCCACGACCGGTTGCGGGTGCTCCTGGCCCGCGTCGTCACGCAGACGCAGTTCGGGATCATGGAGGCCGAGGTCGCGCGGGCGGCAGGCGGTGTGGTCGTCTCGTCAGCGGGAGAGATGCTGCTCCCCGCCGCGCTGGCCATCCGAGGGCGTCTCGCTCTGGTGCCGGGGGATCCGATCGTCTCGATCCGGGTGCACGGCGACCGGCACGGTGGTTCCCGCGAGTCGGAGATGGCCTGGGTCGACCCGTCGAGGCCGCGCACGGCGTTCCCGTACTCGCGGTCCACGCCGATGTTGCTCGACATCGTCGCGCGGTCACCCCTCTCGTTGCGGGAGAAGTCCTTGTGCGCGGTCGCCGTGCTGCGATGGTGGACCGTACCGAGCGCCCGCACCATCGCGGGGGACATCGTCAGGTTGCCCTCCGACCTGGGCCTCGTACCCCGAGCGCGAAGGGCGAATGTCCCGAGCGGCAGCGACCCCTGACGGCGCGCGCTGATGTCGCCACGGGTGCGTCGCGGTGTCGTCATGGGCGCCTTGGCGCTGGGCCTGGTCGCGACCGCCCTCGTGGTAATCGACCGGCCCGAGCAGGGCGGGGATTCGGTCGATCCGGCCGCTCCACGGACGACCGGGGCGCCGCGCTACGTCACTGCGGTGGAACCGGGCGGCCGCTATTTCGTCGACCAGTACGGGTCGCCCGTCCTTGTCCGTGGTGACTCGCCGTGGTCGCTGCTCGTCGACCTCTCCCCGGCTCAGGCAGAGACGTACTTCCGGACACGCAGCGCTCAGGGGTTCAACGCGGTGATCGTCTCTCTCCTCGGCGCGACGACCAACGGTGGCCCCTCGGACGACGGGACGACGTTCGACGGGATCGCCCCCTTCCAGCACGGCGACGTCCTGTCCTGGGACGACGGGTACTGGGCCCGGGCGCACGAGTACCTCGAGCGAGCGGCCGCGCACGGCATCACGGCGTTCCTCTACCCCGTCGACGGCTGGACGATCGGCAAAGTCTTCGCCCCGACCGCGCCCGACGACTGTCGCGAGTACGGGGCCCGGGTGGCGAGCTGGGCGGCCGACCTCCCCAACGTCGTCTGGGTGGTGGGCGGGGACTACCGTCCGGGGACCGAGGCGGACCCCGGCCCGAGCGAGGTCGACCGTTGCTTCGACGAGGTCAGGTCGGGAATCCGCAGTCAAGGGGACGGCAGGCCCTTCTCGATCCAGTTCGGCTTCGGTCGACGGCTGTCGACCGACTCGGTGTTCTGGGCTGAACGGGTGGACTGGAACTTCGTGTACACGTACGAGCCGACGTACCTCGCGGTGCGCGACGCGCGCCGAGCCGCTCCTGGGTTCCCCTCGCTCCTGGGAGAGACCAACTACGAGAACGAGAACAACGACGGAGGCCCGCCGACGACGACCGCGACGCTGCGGCGCCAGGTCCTGTGGGCGCTGACCTCGGGCTCGCCCGGGGAGTTCTTCGGTACCTCGGACTGGTCGTTCCCGGACGGATGGGAGGAGCGCCTGGGGTCGGAGGGCGCGCTCGAGGTCAGCATGCTGCGGGACGTCATCGAGCGCCTGCGGTGGTGGGAGCTCGCCCCTGACGACGCGTTCGTGGTCTCGGGGCAGGGCACGCCCGCCGTCGCGGGGACCAACACCGATGTGCTCGCCGACGACGTCGTCAGCGCCGCGACCGACGCCGACGGCACCCTCGCCCTGGTGTTCCTCCCTGGTCCCCGGCCGGTGACACTCGACGTGGCGCGGCTGCGCCCCGGATGGGAAGCGACGTGGGTCGATCCGTCCTCCGGCGCCGAGAGCGCTGCGGGGCCCGGGCCGGAGTTCGCGCCACCGGGGCGGAACGCCACCGGCGACACGGACTGGTTGCTCGTCCTGAAGGCGGACGCACCACACGGGTGAATGTCGGCGCTGCGCGGCTGAAAAACCTCACAGGGCCTCGGAAGGCGGCGCGGCGCGGGCAACGATGGCCGGTGTGAGGTCACCGGTCGCACGGACGAAGCGCAAGGGCGAGGTCGCCGCGCCCGCGTCGCCTCAGCCGCCGGCGGCGGACCGGGGGCGGGTGATGTCCCGCGGCGAGCTCCAGGACAAGGCGATCCGGGGGGCGCTCTGGACCCTGGTCCACGTCGTGGTCTCCCTCCCGCTCGCGTTCGTCGTGAACATCGTCATCGCGCGGACCCTGGGGGTCGTCGACTACGGTCGCCTCGCCTACCTGGCAGCGGTGATGGCCCTGGTCCGTTCCGTGATCGACCTCGGCGTGGGCACCGGCCTCGTCCAGTTCGGCTCCAAGGCGCACGCCGCTGGGCGGTACGACGAGGTCAAGCGTCTGCTCAACGCTGCCCAGGGCTACCGGATGTTCGTCGGGATGCCGGTGATCAGTGCCTCCGTCCTCCTGCTCGTCGACGTCGACCCGGTGCTGATCGCCATCGCGCTCGTCTTCGGCGTCCTGCTCCCGTGCTTTCTGAGCGGTGCCAACGACGCGCTCGCCATCGAGAACAAGACGGCCAACGGAGCGCAGGCGGCGATGATCATCAACATCGTCACGCAGGTGCTTGTGGTGGTCGCCACGGTGACGCTGGGGACGGCGGACGCGATCTGGTCCGTGCGGCTCGTCGCCGCCGGTCTCGGCACGCTCATCGTGCTCTGCTTCGTCGCGCGGAAGTATCGACGAGCGCTGCTGCGCCCGCGGTTCCGTGGGTTCCCGCCGGGATTCTGGTTGTTCGCCCTGCCCGCAGGTGCGGCAGGGATGATCGAGGTCGTCCTGTCCGAGCGGAGCGAGGTCCTCGTGCTCACCTGGATGTCGCACGTCGAGGCAGCGGGCGTCTTCGCCCTCGCGCTCGGGCTGGCGACTCATCTCTTCGCCCCCGCCCAGTCTCTGGTGGGCCCCCTCGTCCCCGCGATCTCCGGCCTCCGCGAGGTGGACGCCGACGCCGTCGCGCGGGCCCTGGGGCGGACGCTCCGTGCCTCGTCGACGGCGATGGCGTTGGTCGCGGCCGGAGCCGTGCCCGCGTTCGCGGTCCTCGTGCCGGTGATCTACGGCGGCGAGTTCGACGACGTCCCCGAGGTGCTCCTCGCCGTGGGAGTCGCCGGTGGGCTGCTGGTTATCGCGGGCCCTCTCCGGGCGTTCGTGATGGCAAGGCTGAAGGGGCTGTGGCTCCTCTGGCTGAACCTGACCGCTCTCGTGGTCAACGTGGGGCTGATGGTCGTCCTGATCCCGTTCCTCGGGGTGTGGGGTGCGGTGCTGGGAAATGTGACGTCCGTGGTCGTCCTGTTCCTGCTCCTGCTGATCACGGAGGCCCGCTCGTTGGGCGTCGGGGTCGGGCGGGCGTTCCGTGATGTGACGCCCTATGTCGTCGGAGTCCTCGCGTGCGGGGCGGCGTGGGTGACCACGGTGTGGCTGGGGTGGGGTCCGGTGGCGTCAGCACCGGTCGCTGCCGTGGTCGGGCTCGGGCTGCTCGTCGGGGGCCTGCGACTGTCCCGCAGCGGGCTCACGCCCGACGACGCGGAGGCCGTGCAGCGTTCTCTCCCGGCGCGGGTAGGACGACTCCTCGATGTGCCGTTGCGGCTCGTGACGACTGCGCGTCCTTGGCCATCTCCGCGAGAAACGACCGCGACCGGCGTCCCGGCGGGTGAGAGTGCCTCCTCGCGCGGGTGAATCCGCCGCGGAGGCCTGCCCCGGCGCCTGCACTCCGACCTAGGGTCGAGCTGAGTTGCTGAGAGCAGGGGGAGTACACAGTGGAAGCACGTGCGGTCGCTTTCTACCTGCCACAGTTCCACCCGATCCCGGAGAACGACGCGTGGTGGGGGCCGGGGTTCACGGAGTGGACCAACGTGGCACGGGCGCGCCGCCTGTACCCGGGGCACCGGCAGCCGCTGGTGCCCGCAGACCTCGGCTTCTACGACCTGCGGCTGCCCGAGGCCCGGGCCGCGCAGTCGGAGCTGGCGCACCAGTACGGCGTCGAGGCGTTCGCGTACTGGCACTACTGGTTCGGCCACGGACGTCGGATCCTGGAGCGCCCGTTCGCGGAGGTGCTGGCCTCCGGCGCGCCCGACGTGTCGTTCTGCCTGGCGTGGGCGAACCAGACGTGGAGCGGCATCTGGCACGGCGAGACCGACCGGATCCTGGTGCAGCAGCACTACCCGGGCGTCGAGGACTACACGGCCCACTTCGAGGCCGTGCTGCCCGCCTTCCGCGACCCGCGCTACCTGCGGGTGGGCGGGCGGCCCGTGTTCTACGTCTTCCGGCCCGAGGAGCTGCCGGACGCCGCGGACTTCGTCGACCTCTGGCAGTCGCTGGCCCGGCGGGCGGGACTCGAGGGCCTGTACCTCGTGGCGGAGATGAGCGACCTGCTGGGCGGCGGGCCGCGGTACGACCGGGTCAAGGAGGACGGGTTCGACGCCGGCGTGTACATGCGGATGCCGGCGGGGACGTCGCGGTCGGAGCTGCTGCGGATGCGTGCCCTGCGCCGGGTCGCGGGCGGGCCCGAGGTCTTCCCGTACTCCACCGACTGGGCCGGGCAGAACCGCACCGGCGACCTGGTCCAGCCGTGCGTCTACCCCAACTGGGACAACACGCCGCGCTCGGGTCGCGGGGGCGTGGTGCTGCACGGCGCGACCCCGGAGAAGTTCGGCCAGAACGTGCGGCAGGCGGTGGCGTCGATCGCGCACCGGCCCGCCGAGGAACGGCTGCTGTGGGTGAAGTCGTGGAACGAGTGGGCCGAGGGCAACCACCTGGAGCCCGACCTGCGGCACGGCCGCGGCTGGCTCGAGGCGCTGCGGGACGGCCTGCGATGACCACGGGGGCGCGACCGGGGCACGCCGCCCGCCCGCTGCGGATCGCGATCGTCTCCTACTACCTGCCCAGCACCAGCAAGCAGGGCATCGGCTACCAGGTGCACGAGCTCGCGACCGAGCTCTCGCGGCGCGGTCACGACGTCACGGTCCTCAGCGACTGCCCGCCGGTCGACGGGGCCGTGTACGCGCACCGGCACGTGCGGATGACGGGCTCGCTGCGCACGTTCCGGTTCGCGCTCGCGCTGCGCCGCCTGGACCTCTCGTCCTTCGACGTGCTGCACGCCTGGGGCGACGACTACTGGCTGTGGCGCCGCCGCGTGCCCCGGCACGTGCGGACGCTCGCCGGGTCGTGCTTCGAGGAGGCCCGCACCATCAAGGGCGCCAAGGAGAAGGCGCGGATGGTGCTCCTCGGGCTGTCCGAGGTGCTCGCGTCGCTCGTCGCCGACCACACCGTCGTCATCTCGCCCGAGACGCGCCGGTGGTACCCGTGGGTGCGCGACGTCGTCCCGTGCGGCACGGACGTGGGCCGGTTCCGGCCCGACGCGGCGCAGCGGGCCGACCACCCGGTGGTCCTGTTCGTCGGCTACTGGCACGGCCGCAAGCGGGGCGCGGAGCTGGCCCGGCAGTTCCAGGAGACCGTGCTGCCCAAGCACCCCGACGCCGAGCTCTGGATGGTCAGCCGGGACGTGCCCGACGACGCCGGGCCCGGGGTCCGCGCGCTCGGGCGCCTGTCCGACGACGAGCTGGCGCTCGCCTTCCGGCGGGCGTGGGTGTTCTGCCTGCCGAGCGACTACGAGGGCTTCGGCATCCCGTACGTCGAGGCGATGGCGTCCGGGCTCCCCGTCGTCAGCACGCCCAACCCGGGCGCCCTGTACGTGACGGACGGCGGCCGCGCCGCGGTCGTGGCGCCCTTGGAGGACGTCGGCACGGCCCTCGCCGAGCTCCTCACCGACGACGCGCGGCGGGACGCGCTCGCCGTAGCGGCGCTCCGGCGCGTGCAGGAGTTCACGCTGGAGTCCGTCGTTGACCGCTACGAGGCCCTGTACCGCGGCACCACCTGATCCGCGGGACGTGCCACGGTGGGTTCGGGGCCGCCTCCGAGCGGCACGACGAGCGCCGGGCGGACGATGCCGGCCACCGACGTCACGACCCCGACGAGCAGGAGCGAGCCGAGCACGTCGGCGGGCCGGTGCGCGAACGAGATCACGTTCACCAGGCAGGCGACGACGACCGTCGAGAGGACGACCTCGCGGACCACGACGCGCCCGTGCGCGCTGCGGTACGGCCAGAGCACGACGATCGCAGTGGCCAGCGCGGCGGTCACGGTCACGTGCGTGCTCGGATACGTGTTGTGCGCGTACGCGTAGCTCGCGTCGTAGAAGGGACGCACGAGGGCGACGTCGCGGAGCACCACGCTCAGCGTCGTCGAGAGCAGGGTGACGGTGGCGAGCGACAGCACCTGTGGCCAGCGGTGGCGGGCGACGGCGATCACGCCGACGGCGACCGCGACGAGCGCCGCGGCGACGACGAGCCCGCCGCGCAGGAGGTCTGCCACGGGTGGGCTGATCAGCGCCGCGCTCGTCAGCAGGCCGAAGAGGTCCGCGTCGGTCTTCTGCCCCCACGGCGTCGCGACGGCGGCCGCGTACAGCGCGACGAAGCACGCCGCCAGGACGGCGGCGCGCCGGGCATGCTCCCGGCGTCCGGGGAGCGCGGGCCACGACATGCTCTCGATGCTTCTCGGTCGACGCTCTCCCGTCGAGACATCGGTGCGGATGAACTTTGACGGGAATGGATTCCCGACGCCCGCAGATTCACCCTGCAGGGCCTGCGGTTCACCCGACCGAGGGGGTCGACCCGTGGCATTTCGTGGCTAGCGTGGTGGCGTCCCGAAATGGGGGAGTGCCGCCGGGGGACGGTGCTGACTCGGCGCACAGGAACGGTGAGCAAAATGCCTCGAGCACTGATTACCGGTATCACCGGCCAGGACGGTCTGTACCTTTCCGAGCTCTTGCTCTCGAAAGGCTACGAGGTCTGGGGCCTGATCCGCGGGCAGAACAACCCGAAGCTCGACCTCGTTCGGCGCACCGTGCCGGACGTGCGGCTCGTGACCGGCGACCTGACCGACCTGTCGTCGCTGCTGCGGGCGCTGGACGCGGCGCGGCCCGACGAGGTCTACAACCTCGGCGCGATCTCCTACGTCGCCTACTCGTGGGAGAACGCGACGCTCACCAGCGAGGTGACCGGCAAGGGCGTGCTCAACATGCTCGAGGCGGTGCGGCTGCACGCGGGAGACGACCCCGCCGCCGTCCGGTTCTACCAGGCGTCGAGCTCCGAGATGTTCGGCAAGGTGCAGGAGGTGCCGCAGCGCGAGTCGACCCTCCTGTGGCCGCGGTCGCCGTACGGCGTCGCGAAGGTGTTCGGGCACTACATGACGATCAACTACCGCGAGTCGTACGGGCTGCACGCCTCCAGCGGCATCCTGTTCAACCACGAGTCCCCGCGGCGCGGGCCGGAGTTCGTCACCCGCAAGGTGTCGCAGGCGGTGGCGCGGATCAAGCTCGGGCTGCAGGGCTCGCTCACCCTGGGGAACCTCGACGCGCGCCGCGACTGGGGGTACGCGGGCGACTACGTCGACGCGATGTGGCGGATGCTCCAGCAGCCGCAGGCCGACGACTACGTGGTCTCGACCGGCCGGACCCACTCCATCCGCGACCTGCTCGACGCGGCGTTCGGGTGCGTCGGCGTCGAGGACTGGAGCGGCTACGTCACGCAGGACCCGCGCTTCATGCGGCCCGCGGAGGTCGACCTCCTCATCGGGGACCCGTCGAAGGCTCGCGAGGTGCTCGGGTGGGAGCCCCGCGTCGACTTCGAGCGCCTCGTCGCGATGATGGTGGAGCACGACCTGGACGAGCAGGCGGAGCTGGCCGGGATGCGCCCGTGACGGTCGCCCTCGTCACCGGCGTCGCGGGCCAGGACGGGTCGTACCTCGCCGAGCGGCTCGCCGGCGAGGGGGCCGAGGTGCACGGTCTGGTGCGCGCCGGCGAGCGCCCGGTCGGGCTGCCCGGCGCGGTGCGCCTCCACGTGGGCGACCTGCGCGACGCCGAGACGCTGGCGGAGCTCGTCCGCCGCACGGGGCCGGACGAGGTCTACAACCTGGGCGGGGTCAGCTCGGTCGCGTACTCGTGGCGGCACCCCGTCGAGACGGGCGCAGTCTCGGGGCTCGGCGCCGTGGCCCTGTACGAGGCCGCCTGGCGGCTGCAGGAGGACTCGGGGAGTGCGGTGCGGGTGCTCCAGGCCTCCAGCGCGGAGATCTTCGGCGCGCCCGACCGTGCGCCGCAGGACGAGGGCACGACGGTGCGGCCGACGTCGCCCTACGGCGCCGCCAAGGCGTACGCCCATCAGATGGCCGCGGTGTACCGGGCGCGCGGGCTCGGCGTCTCGACGTGCGTGCTCTACAACCACGAGTCGCCGCGCCGCCCGGAGACGTTCGTGACCCGCAAGATCACCACGGCCGCCGCCCGGATCGCGCGCCACGGCTCCGGCACGCTCGCGCTCGGCAACCTCGACGCGCGCCGGGACTGGGGCTGGGCGCCGGACTACGTCGACGCGATGGTGAGGGCCGCCCGGCACCCTGTCGCGGACGACTTCGTCGTGGCGTCCGGGACGACACGGTCGGTGGCCGACTTCGTGGCCGCCGCCTTCGCCGCGGCCGGCGTCGACGACTGGGAGCGGCACGTCACGGTCGACCCGCGGTTCGTCCGCCCGTCCGACCCGGCGGAGCAGGTGGGGGACGCCCGCCGTGCCCGCACTGTGCTCGGGTGGGGCGGCACGCTCGCGTTCGAGGAGATCGTCGGCCGCATGGTGCGGCACGACCTCGCGCGGCTCACGGCCTGAGCGTGCGGATCCCCCGACCGGTCATCCCTCGACGAGGAGGCCGCGGTCGCGGAGCGCGTCCACGAAGGCCTCGGCGTCACGGAGCGCGACGTCGGCGGGGAGGTCGTACTCGCCGGCGAGCGCCTCCGCGAGGTCGCCGGTCGTGCGGTCCTCCTGCAGCAGCTTCGCGGTGAACGCACCGGACCTGTTCGTCGTGAGGTAGGTGGACGAGTCGAGGTCCAGGATGACCAGCTCGCCGTCGATCTCCTGCCAGGTGACGCCGTCCTCGCGAAGCCGCATCTCATGCCTTTCGCCGCGGGCTCGGAACCCGGTTGGTCTCACCCCCGACAGCGCCGAGGGACGGTAAAAGGATAGGGCGTCGAATATGTCTCCCGCCGGGAATGCGGGGCCTTTCACCCGTATCTCATCCGCCGGCGGATGAAAGGGCGTGAGATCGCGGGTGATATCTGTTCGTCATCCTTGACCGGGCATCGCGCGCGGCGCGACGTTGAGCCCGTCCTGCAGGAACACAGAGAGAGGGGAACCTCTGATGTACGAGGCACCGCGCATCACCGAGGCCGGCAGCGTCCGCGACCTCACCTTGGCCCAGGGGCTGGACGGGAACGACGACCGTTTCCTGTTCTTCACCTGGGGTGAGGAGCCGAGCAAGACGTCCTGACCGTGGGGGTGCGGGGGCACGAGGTCGCGTTCCCGCACCCCTGCGTTCCGTGTCCGGCCGTCGGGAGGGGGACGCTGGTGCGCACGACCGCAGGCGACGCCACGCACGAGGCGGTGCAGGACGCCGCGACGGGGGCCCCGGCACCCGGGGACGGCTTCGAGCGGCTGACGCCGGTCGAGGTCGCGGTCGGCATGCCGCTCGGCCCGGGGCGTCGCGACGCGGCGCACCCCGACGGGCGGCCCGTGCCGCACGACGGCGGGGGAGCGCGCGCCGTGCTCGAGTCGCTGGTCGCGGACGCCCTGCGCGCCGGGCCGGCCGTCGTCTCGTTCTCCGGAGGGCGCGACTCGTCGGCGGTGCTCGCGGTCGCGGCGCACGTGGCGCGGCGCGACGGCCTGCCGCTGCCCGTGCCCGTGACCCTCGTCTACCCTGGCCTGGGCGAGGCCGACGAGTCGTCGTGGCAGCGCGCCGTGCTCGACCACGTCGACCTGGCCGGTCGGCTCGTCACCGTCCCGGTGGTCGACGAGGAACGACTGCTGGGGGAGCGCGCCCGCTCGTCGCTCGCCCGGCACGGCCTGGTCTGGCCCGCCGCGGCCCACGCCAACCTGCTCGTGGAGAGCCTCGACCGCGGAACCCGGCTGCTCAGCGGCGAGGGCGGCGACGAGGTGCTGGGCGCGCGGCGGGTGACGCCCTGGACCGTGGCGCGCGCGCACGGGCGCCCGCAGGGACTCCGGCACCTGCGCGAGCTGGCCGGCACGCTCGGAGGGGCCGCGCTCCCGCTCGGCCCGCTCGCGGCACGCAACCCGTGGATCGGCGCCCCGCCCTGGCTGCGGTCCCCGGCGCGCGCGGCCCTGCGTCGCCACGTCGCCGGGCTGTCGCGCACCCCGTGGCGGTACGACCGGGCCACGGCCGCGATGGTGTCCCGGCGGGTGCCGCAGGTGCTGGCGCGCAACGTGCAGGTGCTCGCCGACGAGCGAGGCGTCCGCTGGCACCACCCGCTCCAGGACCCGCGCTTCGTCCGCGCCCTCGCGCGCGACGGCGGCGCCTGGGGCTTCCGCGGACGCACCGACACGATGCGGTTCCTGTTCGCGGACCTGCTGCCGGACGCCGTCCTGTCCCGTCGGTCCAAGGCGTCGTTCAACGGCAGCCGCTTCGGGGACGACGAGCGCGACTTCGCCGTGGGGTGGGACGGCAGCGGGGTCGACGACGGCGTCGTGGACGTGCGCCTGCTCCGTGACCTCTGGCGGGGGGAGCGCCCGCCCGGCGTCACGGGCCTGCTGCTGCACCAGGCCTGGCTCGCCCAGGGGGAGCGGCGATGACCGTCGCACGGTGGTTCGGCCGCGTCCCGGTGGCGTTGGGGGCGGTGGGCACCGTCGTCGCGGTCGAGGCCCTGCTGCGCACCGCCCGGCTGCCCCGGACGGCGCGTGCGATGGGAGCTCCCCTCGCGACCGCCCGGGAGGTGTCCTCGGCCACGGTCGCGGCGCTGCGCCTCACGGCGTCGGAGGCGCGCCGGCTGCGCGCCGTGGGGCGGGTGCTGCGGCTCTCCCCGTTCGGCTCGACCTGCCTGCGTCGTGCGCTGTGCGCCGGGCACGTGCTGCGCCGGCGCGACCCGCGGCTCGTCGTCGGCGTGGCCAAGCACGACGGTGTCGTCTCGGCCCACGCCTGGCTCGTGGTCGACGGGGTCAACCTCGACCCCGACGGCTCGGCCGACTTCCTGCCCCTCTCCCTCGGCGAAGGAGCCGTGCCCGCATGACCTCTCACGCGACCTACCGCCACGACGTCTACGGGCTGCTGGTCGACAGCGACGTCGACCTCCACCTCGACCGCGCCCCCGGCCTGCCCGGCGAGCGCACCCCGGACCTCGTCGTGCGTCGCCGTCCGGGCACGTGGGAGCAGACCTCGCCGGCCGGCCGGACCGTGCTCGACCACGTGCGCGACGGGCGGTGCTGGTACCGGGCGGTGCTGCTCGACGACGGCCGAGTGGTGCTGCGCTTCGACGGGGTGCTCGACGTGGAGCTCGCCGCCGACGGGGCGCACGCGACGTGGCGCCTGGCGCCCGCCGGCGACGAAGGGGTCGCGGCGGTGCTCCTGGCGGGGGCGTTCCTCGCCTTCGTGCTGACCTGGCGGGGCGAGCTGGTGCTGCACGGGAGCGCGGTGGAGCTCGCGCGGGACGGCGGCCCGGCCACGATCGGCTTCGTCGGGCGCTCCGGCATGGGCAAGTCGACCATGGCGACCCTGCTGTGCCGGGCCGGCGGGACCCTCGTCACGGACGACGTCCTCGTCCTCGACACCGTCGGCTCCCCGGGCTCCCCGGGCTCCCCGGGCTCCCCGGCATCCGACGGCGACGCCGTCGTGCCGCGGCGCGGGGCTGCCGAGGTGCGGCTGCGCGACGGCGCCGCGGCGCTCGCGGAGGAGCTCGGGGCAGCGGGCGCGCCGGTGCGCACGAGCGGGGACGCGCGCCGCGCCCTGCACTTGGCCGGCAGCGCGACGCCCGGCATCGAGCGTCCGGCGCCCGGCCCGCTCGCCGCCCTCGTCATCCCGTTCCCGGACCGCACGCACGACGAGCTCCGCGTCCAGCGGCTGCTCCCCCGGGAGGCCGCGCTCACGCTGCTGCGGTTCCCCCGGCTGTCCGAGTGGCGCGACCACCCCGACCACCCCGTCACGGCGCGGCACTTCGCCGACCTCGTGCGGCTCACCGGCCGGGTGCCCGTGCTGCTGGCGCGGGTCCCGTGGGGGCCGCCGTTCCGCCCCGACGTCGTCGAGGAGCTGATCGCGACGGTGCTGACGGGCGCGCTGCCCGGGGCCGAGGCGCTCGTGCCGGCCGGCCCTCAGGCCGTCGGCTCGGTGTAGGCCGCGGCCTGGATGGTGAACAGCTCCGCGTACAGCCCGCCGAGTGCCATGAGGCTCGCGTGGTCGCCCGCCTCGACCACCCGCCCCGCGTCCATGACGTAGATGCGGTCGGCGGAGCGCACCGTCGAGAAGCGGTGCGAGATGAACACCGCGGTCCGCCCCGCCAGCACGTCACGCAGGGACGCGAAGAGCTCGTGCTCCGCCCGCGCGTCGAGCGCGGACGACGGTTCGTCCAGCACGACCAGCGGCGCGTCGCGGTAGTAGGCCCGGGCCAGGGCCACCCGCTGCCACTGGCCGCCGGACAGCTCGCGCCCGCCCCGGAACAACCGCGACAGCACGGTGCGGTACCCGTCGGGCAGGGCCTCCAGCGCCCGGTCCGCACCCGTGGCGCGGGCCGCCGCCCGGACGCGGTCGTCGTCGTGCGGGCTCCCGGCGGTGATGTTCTCCGCCGCGGGCAGCGCGTACCGGACGAAGTCCTGGAAGATCACCGCGACCCGCGAGCGCAGGCTCCGCCGGTCGAGCGTCGCCTGGTCGACGTCGTCCCAGCGCACCGTGCCGTCGTCCGGCTCGTAGAGGCCGGCGAGCACCTTGGCCAGCGTCGTCTTGCCCGACCCGTTCTCCCCGACGACGGCCACCACCTGGCCGGCCTCGACCCGCAGGGAGACGCCGTCGAGCGCCGGGGCGGCGCCGCCCGGGTAGGTGAACGAGACGTCGTCGACGTCGACGACGCCGAACCGCTCGGGGGCCGGGTCGCCCTGCGCCTCCACCCCGGCCGCCTCGCCGGTGCGGAGGAACTCCTCGACGTCGTCGAGGAAGAGGCCGGACTCGAACACGGACTGGACGCCGGCGAACACCGCCTGGATCTGGCCCTGCAGCATGCGGATCGCGACGATGGCGGCGCCGGCGTCGGCCACGCCCAGCTCGCCCCGGGCGATGAGGAGCACGAGGACGCCGAGCGTGGCGGCCAGCACCACGGCGGTGCCGAGGGTGCCGAGCCCCGAGAGCACGGTCCGCCGGCGGAGGTGCGCCCCGAGGGAGCCGAGGTAGGTGCCGTACGCGTCGTCCATGCGGTTCCCGAGGGGGCCGCCGAGGTCGAACGCCCGGATCTCCTTCGCGGAGTCGCGGTCGGTGAGCACGTACGTGAGGTAGGCGCGCAGCCGCTGGTTCGGCGTCTGGTCGACGTCGAAGTCGAACTCGAGGCGGCTCTCGCGGCGGCTGGTCAGGACCAGCGGGACGCCGCCGAGCACCAGCAGGGGGAGGAGGACCGGAGCGATCCCGACCAGCGTGGCGCCGACGGCGACCGCGGAGACGCCCGACCCCAGCGTGGTGAGGATGCCGCGCGTCACCTGGTAGGGGCGGCTCAGGGCGTTCGCCTGGACGCGCCGCAGGCGGTCGTAGAAGGCGGAGGACTCGAAGCTGCGCAGGGGCACGGCGGTGGCGGCCCCGAGCACCCGCCGCCACATGGACCGGGCGACGCGCTCGCCGAGGTAGCGGGAGAGGGAGGTCTGGACCGAGGACGTCAGCGCGGTGAGCGCCGTCAGCACGGCGAGCAGCGCCACGGGCCCGACCAGCGCCGTGGGCCGGACGTCGCCGTCGGCCGTCCCCAGGATGGCGTCGAGCAGGATCTTCACCGACCACACCTGGCCCGCGAGCAGCAGGGCCGCCGCCACCTGCAGCGCCACCGACGCGGCGAACGGGCGCGGCGCGGCTTCCCGGACGAGCCGGAGCGACCGTCGGCACAGGGCGAGGAGGCGACGGGGGGAGCGGCGACCGGACCTGGCCTCGACGCGCAGGTCCACCGGGTCCACGAAGTCCTGGCTCACCCGGCCCTCCCGTCCCCGCTCCGCTGCCGCGTTCATCGTGCCACCGGGCACCCGTGCGAGGGCAGGGTGATCCCTGTCCTCCGGGCCTGTTTCACCCGGCGACGGACTCGGCCGCCGACCGCCCCGCTGCCTACGCTCGACGGCGTGACCGGACGTCCGGACCTGCGGCCCGCGGCCCGCCTCCTGGTGGAGGCGGTGGCGCCGTCGCGGCCCGACGGTGGTGCCGGCCCCGACGAGGTCGCACGCCTCGCCGGGGAGGTCGACGTCGACGTCGTGGCACGAGCGGCGGGTCAGCACCGGGTGCTGCCCGCGCTGGCGCGGCTGCTGGCGGAGCAGCCGACCACCCCCGACGCCTGGCGCCCCGCGCTCCGGCGGGCGCGGCGCCAGCAGGCGCTCCAGCACCTCGGGACGGTCGCCGAGGCGGTGCGGCTGGGCAAGGTGCTCGACGACGCGGGGGTGCCGTGGCTGGTGGCGAAGGGGCCGGTCGCGGCCGCCGACCTCTGGCCCGCGCCGGACCTGCGGCAGTACTACGACCTGGACCTGTACGTGCCACGACGGGCCTTCGCCGACGCCGTGGTCGCGCTCGAGGAGGCCGGGTGCGAGGGCGTCGACCGGAACTGGCCGCTGATGCTCGCCGAGATGCGCGCCGAGTACGCGGTCCGCGCGCCCCAGGGCACCCACGTGGACCTGCACTGGGACTACGCCGTCCCCGCGGCGCTGCGCGCGCGGTTCCGCACCGACCTCGACGGTATGGTCGCGCGGCGCCGGAGGGTCGACGTGGGCGGGGGCCAGGTGCTGTGGTGCCCGGACCCCGCCGACACGGTGGTCCTGCTCGCCTTCCACGCGGCCCAGGCGTCCGCGAACCGCCTCGTGTGGCTCGCGGACGTCCGGTTCGCGCTGCTGGCGGCCGGGGCCGAACCGGGTGCCCTGGCCGACGTCGTCGCACGCGCCGCGGCGGGCCGGGTCCAGCGGCCCGTGGCCCTCGTCGTCGCGCGCGCGGCACGGGTGCTCGGGCTGCCCGCGGACGTCGCCGCGTCCCTGGCGCCGCTCGTGCGGCGCGCGGGCGTGCTCGGGCGGGCCGCCGAGGCGCAGGACGCCCGCGCCCCGTTCCCGTGGCTCCCCGGCGACCCGCACCGCGGCGGCGCGCTGTACGCGGCCGCGCGGCCGCGGCTCGTCACGACCGCCGGGGCGCTGGTCTCGGGTGCCGTACGCACGAGGCGCATCGAGAAGCAGGTCCGGCTCTCGCCCGCCGCGGCCGAGAAGGAGCTGCGGCGCGACGTCCCGGACGGCACCGCCCGGCGGGAGTACCTGCGCCGTTCGGTCGGCGGCTGACGGGACCCGGGAACTCGGGACGACGGGTCAGGCGGCCGTCGCGCGCAGCGTCCGGTCCAGCTCCGCCTCGACGTGCCGCGCGATCTCCAGGGACGCGGTGGCGGCGGGGGAGGGCGCGTTGATCACGTGCACCTGACGTGGCGCGGTGCGCACGAGGAAGTCGTCCACGAGCCGTCCGTCGCGGTGCAGCGCCTGCGCGCGCACGCCGGCGGGGGCGGGGTGCAGGTCGTCGGCGGTGGTGCCGGGCAGCAGGCGTGCGACGGACGCGGCGAACAGCGTGCGCGAC
>Ga0180218_1001044_pt1 | contig 18569 bp, 22 predicted proteins | sample eDN3rd37CKraftBY_FD_151334 | JGI IMG/M metagenome (GOLD analysis project Ga0180218, IMG submission 151334) | Enriched backyard soil microbial communities from Emeryville, California, USA - eDNA 3rd pass 37_C Kraft BY (version 2) (version 2) | ecosystem: Environmental > Terrestrial > Soil >...
CCGATCCAGTTGTTTCCGGCCTCGGTGGCGCCGACCTGGGCCGCCTTCATGAACACGACGCGCCGGGCGGAACTGCCGGGCGACAGCGCGTCCATGACGCCGCGCATGTAGGGCGTCCGGTCGGTGCGATAGCGGCCTGCCTCCGAAGAGGCGCGCGAGGACAAGAACCGATAGCGATCCGCCCAGGCCGAAACCGTCAGCGCCGGATCGGGCGAGAGGCCCTGCTTCCAGGCCGCGATGATCTCGGCGCGACCATCAAAACCCTCATCGAAGTTCGATGCCGATCTCGGCGAGTTCTTCGAGATGGCGTCGGACATGGCTTTCCAGAACCTGCTCCATGCGGTGCGGATCGACCTGCAACTCTGCGGCTATCAAGGCCGCGGCGCGGGCCGGCCACTGCACCCATGCGTCGCGTTCGCGCCGGGCGAGCGCGAAAACGGTTGCGACCGTACGCGAGCGATCGACGAGATCGCCCTTAAGCTTGCCGAGCCGGATGCGTCGTTCCTGCGCCTTGATCACCTCGTTGGCGATACGGGCCTGAACGAAGGTCATGTTCCCGGCGGCGGGCGCGGGCTCGCCGCTCTCCCGCAAGGTTTCACGGACGGCTTCAACCGCTGCGATCGGAACCTGACGCGGGGTTCCGCGCGGTTGTGGCGCTGGCTTCGAAACAGTGCGGACTTGCGCTGGATCGGAGCTTGATCCCCAGGCGCGATCGGCCTTGTCGGGATCGATCGTGCCGTCCTCCTCAACCGCGATCCGGCCTGAGGCGATGGCCTTCCGGACCGCCATGTCGGAGACGCCGCGATGGCGAGCATAGGCCCTTCGCGACAGACCCATCTGGACGGGCTCCTAACCGAAAAAACTGAGCGATTAGAGCGACTTACCAGTTGCTCCTGTTTCGAAGTCGAGGCTGTCTGCGACCCGTCCTAACCCACGGAGATCGCTCATGAAACGAGCCCGAAAAGTTCATCCCGCGGACGCCGCCAATGCAGAGACGCTCGCCCGCGCAGTTCGCTTCGACGTTGCCCTGTTCCTCGGAACAGGACGCTACGCGCGGGCGAGCGCACCGACGCTTGAAGCCGCGCAGATCGAAGCCGCGCGACTTGTCGCCGAAAATCCAAGCCCGTTCGGACACCGCCTGCCTTTGATCTACGGCGTTACCGCCGAAGGCCGCGCCGCCCTCATCACCGCAAACTGAAACCCAGCGCAAAGGAGCAACGCCATGACCATCGAAGCCACGACCTACGACAAGAAGTTCAACGCCCAGCGCGGTGCGCTTCGGGCCGGCCTGAAGGCCGGCCAGTTCGAGGTGTTCAAGACGGCCAATGGCCGCTTCGGCTGGCGGGCTGCCAGCACAGCGACGCCGGAAGCCGCAGAACCATCGATCGATGACTCGCACCCGACGCCGGCCGATCAACCCCCGGCGCAGGCGCCGAGTGGCGCTAAGGCCGGCAAGCGCAAAGCGATTATCGAACAGGCGCAGGCAGGCACGCTTCCGGCAGCGCCGGATTTCTCGAAGCCTACGCACGGGCGATTTCGGGCGAAGCTCGCCAAGCTGGTGGCGCTTGCCGAGGCGGGCGATGTCGAAGGCCTCAAGGCGATCGAGATCAATCCCGTTTCGACGAGCCCGAAGGCCATGGCGCGTTATCGTGATCTGGCTATCATCGCTATCGAGGCTCGCAAGTGACCCTTCCCTCGACCTTGATTTTCATCGCCATCGGCAACAGAAGCTGGCCCGTCGCCTCCGTTGAGGAGGCCTCGAGGATATTCATGGCTGCGCGCGACCGGTTCGGAGAGGGCGCGAGCAAGACGCCCGTGCCTCTGATCATCGACGCAAACGGTGCCGTCTTAGCGCACGTGAGCTACAACGGCAGGGTCTGGCGCGCAGGCGATTGGAGATACGGCGACCGTCCGATTTACGACCCAGTGAAGGCTTCGTGAATTAACGCCTCGCAGGCCCCGCCACATTCCAGAATGCAACACGGCCCGGACCCCTCCGGGCCGTCATCGTCTCCCACGCCTTAGCATCATAGTGCGGATCGGATGGAAAGGGCGGCGACACATTGGCCGATTCCGAGAACGCTCGCGGATAGACATGGATGGTAGCATTGGCCACGTCCTTGGCCTCCAGCTCGCGCCCGACCTGAACGACATGGCGGCGGGCACGCGGCCAAGCTTGCGCCAGCGCCCGGGCGAGCACGCCAGAACCAGCGGCGCACCAGACTTCATCGGGCTCGATCGCGGTTGATCGCGCGGCTTCGGCAAGGCGGCTAATCGCTTCGGGCAGATCGACGCCGAACGGCACCAGACGCGCGCCGCTCGCTTTCGCATAGTCCCTGGCGCGGGCTTGCACGACCGAGAGATAGCCCGGGCGAACCGGGACCACAATCGCGCCGAGTCTGGCTGCTTCGAGCGTTCGCGGGTGGAGCTTCGCTCGCGCGGCAACGAAAATCGTCGCCCGCTTGCCGAGAGTCTTTGCAACAGTGGCGAGCGCCGTCTGCGCACCGCCCTCGGCTGGGCTGGCATAGACCGCTTCCTGGGCGCCGTCGAAAAGAACGGGCATGAACCGCGCTTTCGTGCCGCCCGGGAAGAGATCGTCCCGGATCACTAGTGCGCCGCCGTGGTCGCGAACGATCGGCGGCGTCATGATAGAACCTCCGCGCTGAGTTCGGTTTCGATCTCGCCGAACTCTACTTCGCCGCAGGCTTCCGTCGCGCGCCGGGGATCGCCTTTGACGAAGACCAGCACGCTTTGATGGGTGCGCCCGAGCTTGCGCGCCGCAGTGAACTGGCGGCCGGTGCGGATCGGCAGCGAGCCGACGGCGGTCACGAGGATCGCCTCGTTGTAGAACCGTGCTCCAGCAGCCTCGAACGCTTCGACTGTTCGGCCCGGCAGGTTGACATAGAAGCCGCGGGCATCGCGCACGTCACCGACAACCCACACCGCAAAACGATCATCTTTCATCCGAGCTACAGCCGCCGCGATGATCGACGCCTGCGCCTCAAAGAATGCGGCTTCGTCCATGGTAGAAAGATCGGCTGGATCGTCGGAATAGCGTTCAAGATTCCAATAGGGCGGGCAAGAAAAGATCAGGTCCGCAGCGACATCCGAGGCGATGGTTCCGAGATCGCGGGCATCCCCGACGCGCCATTCCGGCAGCGGCTCAGCGGCAATTGTCAGCTGTGCGCAGTTCGCTTCGACCTGCTCGGGCCGAAGTTCGATCCCGACGTAGCGGCGACCGAGCCTTGACGCAACGATGCCCCGCACCGAGCCACCCGCGAAGGGATCGACCACGGTTCCGCCCGGCGGGCAGAACCACCGATAGGCGATCTCGCACAAGACCGGATCGAAAATCGACGTGCCGGAAGCGGTCGGTGCGTCGGACGCTTCATAGTGCTCGGCGAGGAATTCTTCCGTCGTCAGTTCTCGGCCGAGCTCGGCTTCGCGGGCTCGCTTCTTCACATAGAAGCTCGGATCACCCGACGTGTGCGATGGCATCAGCACGCCGCCATTCGATGGTGTGCCGACCTGGTGCTCGCCGCGCATCAGATCCTGGCCAAAGGTGCGGGCGAGACCCTTAGCCATGGGTGGTCTTGTCCTTCTTTCCCGTCCAGCCGCGATCCAGCGGGCGAGGCGAGCCCCCGGGCACGGCGTTATTCCGGTTGCGATAGTGATTGAGGCCCGGCTCGGTCACGCCATCGGCGACGCCATATGTCGCGCCCTCGCCGCGGCCGAGTTCAGAGCGGATGCCGAGATCGATCCAGGCGCGCTTGCGATCCTGCCACCAGCCCTTGCGGGCGTCGAGCACTGAGAACGGCGGAACGCCGAAGCGCTCGGCAAGAGTCGCGCGTTGCGTCGCACTGGATATGTTGGACGACTGCTCGCCGCCCGCCGCGTCATCGCCGCCCGTGTTGGCGTCGAGGCCATCGAGCAGGCGGCCGAGTTCGTCCTCGGCGAAGCCCAGCAGATCGAGATCGAAGGCATCTTCGTGCAGCGCCGCGATTTCGGCCTTGAGCATAGCGTCGTCCCAGCCCGCGTTCTCGGCGATCCGGTTATCGGCGATCACCAGCGCCCGGCGTTGGGATTCCGAAAGATGGGAAAGCACGATCACCGGCACGTCGGCGAGACCGAGCTTCTCGGCGGCAAGGACGCGCCCGTGCCCGGCGATAATCACATCGTCGGCGCCGATCAGCACCGGGTTCACGAAACCAAACTCGGCAATCGAGCCCGCGATCTGCGCAATCTGATCGCCCGAATGCGTCCGCGCGTTGCGGACATAGGGGATCAGCCGCGCAATCGGGCGGGATTCTACCAAAAGCGGCTGTGCCACTGTATGCTCGTGAATATCGGAGAGGTTAATGGGCGTTCGGTTAGTTGTCGCCGTTACCGACGGTGACTGGTTCGATCACTTGCGCCAGAAGGTTGGCCTTGCGGAGGTCAACTTCTGGGCGCCGTCGGCCGCAAACTTCAAAGCGCTCGAACCCGGGGAATTGTTTCTCTTCAAGCTTCACGCGCCGAGGAATTTCATCGTCGGCGGAGGTGTATTTGCATACGCCAATGCGTTGCCGTGCTCCCTGGCTTGGGAGGCATTCGGAGACGCGAATGGTGCCGCTAGCTTCGCCCAGATGCGGAAGCGCATCGCAAAGTACCGCAAAGCTGCTCCGGATGATCGAAGCGATTTCCTTGTCGGATGCAGAATATTGACCCAGCCGTTCTTCTTTGCCGAAGAGCACTGGATACCTGTTCCCGAGAGCTGGGCACAGAACATCGTTTCCTTCAAAGGGTACTCGACCGATGATCCGGACGGACTCCGATTGTGGGAGGCGGTTCAGTCAGCAGTTGCTGCGCCGACCACCGGTGGCTTCGGTGAGCAGCAGGCGCGGTATGGTGAGCCGATGCTCGTTCGACCACGCTTGGGTCAGGGTGCATTTCGGATACTCGTGACGGACAGCTATCGCCGTCGATGCGCGATTTCTGGCGAGAAGACATTGCCGGCGCTCGACGCCGCGCACATCCAACCGTTCGCGGATGGTGGCGTGCACGAAGCGTCAAACGGCATTTTATTGCGACGAGACATCCATAGTTTGTTCGACGCTGGGTATGTGACCATTTCGCCGGATCTGAGGTTCGAGGTAAGCCGCCGCATCCGTGAGGAGTTTGAGAACGGGCGGCACTACTATGAGCTGCACGGGCAAACGATCACTGTGCCCGAAGACCCGCGGCGTGCTCCAGATCGAACCGCGCTTAGTTGGCACAACGAGAACCTATTCCGAGGGTAAACGTGGCCCGAACTGGGTGCGAACCCGCGAACCTTACGGGCGGGGTGCGAACCCGGTTCGCGAACCTGCCGCTAGCAAAGGATCGCGCTGCCGCCGCCCGCATACGTTGAGGGCCGGGAAGAACCTAGAAGGGCGGGGTTCGGGGAAGCGAGGGTGCCGGCGATCGTTGCGCCGTGCCTGCACCTCTCGCGATCATCGCAGCAAATATCGCCAAAACGCCCGAAAATGTCTCGCGCGAAGTTCTACAATCTGGCGTCAATATCCGCCTGTTGAGCACAGGTGAACGCCGCTTCCACGTCGTCGAATGCGCGTTCAAGTCGCCTCTACGCGCGCGGAAGGGCACCCCCGTCACGACGCCTGCTTCCTCACTTTCGCGCTCCGCGCCTTTGCATCCACCTTCAGCCGCAGGCTGATCTTGATCAGCGCCCCCGCCCACCACCGCCACGCCGTCGCGCGGCCTACGCCGAGCCTTCGGCAAATCGGCTTCCAACGCATGCCCTCCGCGCGCATCCACACGACGCGCGCCTCGTCGGGTTCGAGCCAGAACAGCCAGGCGAAGCATTCGTCCATGCGATCTATGGATTGCGGGGTAGCCCAGACCTTCATTGGCCTGCGCTCCATGGCCATGATCTCCCATGTCGTTCGCACGATGGGCGGCCAAACGTTGAAATAGCCCTTCGGCTTGTCGTCGGGCAGACGGCGCAGCGTCCGGGCAGCCTCTTCAAAACGATCCTCGATCTCGCGCGGTGTCACGGGGCGTCCTTTCGTGTGTGGTTGATCTCGGCCAGGATCGCGGCATAGCCAGCCAGATCGGCGATGCTGTCGGCATGGCTCCAGTTCACGCTGAGCCGGGCGATCTTTAGATCGAGCATGCAGAGCACGACCTGCTGGGGCGCGATGTTGACGCCGGTTGTGGCGGTCCAGCGAGTTGCGATTTCTTCGAAGAGCGGCCGAGGATCGGCGTATTCACCGCCACGTTCAGCGAGGATCGTTTGAACCTTTTCGAAGAAGGCGCGGCGATCGAAATCACCGAGATTCATCGCGCGCCTCCGATCTCGTTCGCGATTGCCCAGGCGAGAAGCGCCAGCGCGTCGGCCTCGTTGTCGTCCTTCGGCAGAAAGCCCTGGGCGCGCACCGCGCGGATAACGTCCTCCTTCGGCGCGTTGCCCTTGCCGGTCGCGTGCCGCTTGATCGTGGCGACAGGCACGCCCAGATAGGGCGCGGCCTGGCGCTCACACCAAGCGGTGAGATGGGCGAGAAAACCGCCATAGACCTGCGCGGCGAGCGTTCCGGCGTGCGCCCGGACTTCTTCGAACACCACGGCGTCGAACGGGCCAGCATCGCGGTTGAGATCGGCAAGGAATTTCTCGAAGCGCAGGAACGCCATTCCGGCGCCTTCGAAACGGCCGGGGCGGAATTCGCAAACACCGGAGGCGATACGCCCCGACCGCGGCAGCACAGCCCAGCCGGTTCGGGTTCCGAGATCTAGCGCGAGGATCGTTCGGGGTTTTGGCGGCGACAAAGTTGGCGCCGGCGGGATTTCAGGATGTTCCTGGGCGAGGGCAAGCATTGGGGTTCTCCGGTGCGGTTCAAAACGGGATGTCATCGCCGCGCTCCCAATCGATCGGCGGCTCGGTGGACGGGGTTTCGGGGCGGGCATCGAGCAGCGGCGCGTAAACGCCAGAAAGGCCCACAGAACGGTTTCGGCGGTTGCGCGCAGGCAGATTGCGGGCGGGCATCGTCTCGCGTTCTGTCGCGGCGACAGGCGCGGCAGAACCGATCGCAAGTTTCGCGGTGGCTCCCGCCGGCCGAACCGCCTTAACCTGGGCACCCGGGAACGTTGCCTTCGTGGCGCGGACCATGTCGCCGAAGTGCTCAATCGCGAGAGCGACTTCCGTCAGCGTCCAGACCGCGCCGTTGCGTTCCCTGGCGATGGCGAAGGCTTCGGCGGAATCCCGCACGATCGCGATGACCTCGCCGGTTTCGGGAAGCACGGCTTCCCAGATCGAAGGCGCGAGCGGTTTCCAGCCGCCCTTGATCGCGGCGGCATCGAGCGCGTTCCACGCCCGCAGCATGGCTTCGGCCTGGATAGACACCGCGGCCGAAATGTCCGAGCGGATCGCTTCGTCCAGACGTTCGGCCTGCGACCGAAACCGGACGGCCAGCGGCGCATCGACAAGCTTTGGGAGGCGATCAATTCCCCACTTGCGTTCCATTGCGGACGCCACCGCATCGAGGCGATCGAGCGAGGCCTTCGCCAGATCGGTCGCGGGCATCGGGCTAAGGGCGGCGGTCATGCCAGCGCCCTCGGCCGGGAGCGCGGTGCGTCACGCCCTCGCGTGCGCGCCCGCGCGGTATCCCCGAAGGGGATACTTGCCTGTCTCCGTTTCCGTGTCCGCTTTGAAATCAACGAGTTGGAGACACGATTCCGCGTCTCCGCGACGTTCCCGCCTCCAATGAAATCAAACGCTTGGCAGGCGTCTCCGCCTTGTCGCCGCTGAACCCTTGCGGTCATTCGAATTCCTCCGGTTCATGAATTCGGCCCGCGCCGCGCAGATCGCGCTCGTCCAAAGGGACGATCCGCAGGCCGTAGGATTTCGTTTTGGCGTTGAAGAGCGCGCGTTCGATCGCGCCCGCGGCCATCAACCGGGCCAGCACATCCGCGACGGTTTCGGCGGCGCAGCGGAGCGCCTTGCCGACGATCCACGGCGCATAGCGATCCTTCGCGCGCGGTTGTTCGGAGAGCGGCGCGCCGGCATTCCAAGCGGCCTTGATTGCCTCAAAGAGGGCAGCTTCGATTTCGGGAGAGCGATCGGCCTTCGAGATTTGTTCGTTCGGATCGCCGGGCACGAGCGCACCGACTTCCTCACCGTTCGCGATGGTGATCGACACGCGCTTGAACCAACGCGCCGAACCCGACGCGAGTGAGAGGTTCGCCTTCGCATCATCAAGCCGGACCCAGAGGCGCCGCTCCTCGGGATCGAGGTTGAACTTGTCGGCGTCACTTTGCGACATTGCGAAGAGCGTGCGCATGATCCGCGCGACGCCGGCCAAGGAGGAGGCGCCGCGGGAGGCCGACAACGATCCGGTCCAGGCGTCGGGCGACGCAGACGGCGGTTTGCCGGTGTGGTGAACGATGACGACGGCGCAATCGGCGCGCCGGGCCACTTCGCGCCACATCGCGGCGACTGCCTTGATCTGGGCGTTGTTGTTTTCGTCGACCTCGTGAGTTTCGACAAAGGGATCGACGATCAAGAGGCCGATACGTTCGGCCTGCACTCGTTCGATGATCGCTTCGATATCGGGCAGGCGCACCACCGCGCCGTCCTTGGTGGCCTTGGCGATGACGAGCGGACGTTCGGAACCAGAATTCAGCCCGAGCTTGCCGCGCAGATCGGCGGGCGCGACGTTCCATTGCTGCATGATCGCCGCGAGGCGGCGCCGCAGTTCGTTGCGATCGTCCTCATTGTTCCAGACCCACGCCTTGATCGTTTCATGGACGATCTCGCCGACGATCTCGCCGCGACCGGTGACGCCGGCAACGGCGAGCGCGATCCCGAGGGTGGATTTGCCCGCGCCGGGCGGCGCCACCAGCACGGTGAGGTGGCCGCGGATTGCAAAGGAGCCGACGAGCCAGCGGCGACGCGGAATCATCGCAGTGTGCGCGCCATCCTCCCATTCGATTTCGAGAGGCGGCGGCGGAAGCCTGTCGTCGATCGCCACCGAGGGGTTCGGGACATTCCACTTGCGCCGTGCGCCAACGATCATCGAGGCGAGCTGCTGGCGGGTCTGATCGGGTGTGTAGGTTCGCCCGTCCGCCGCCCGACCGATGGTCAAGGCCGGTGCGAGGGAAAGGATCTCGGCATCCGAAAATCCGCGCGCCACCCAGTTGCCGACGAGGCGAACGGCGTTCTGGTGCCACCGATCATTGCGTTGGATCGCGGCAAGCGTCGCCTCGACCGACAGGCTGCCGATCGGCAGGTCCAAAGGTTTCGACGCGATAGAGGAAGGCGCGCTGGGTGGAGCGGGCTCTTCCGACAATTTCGGCGCCGCGCTCAAAAGCGGGGCGGGCGCGGCGAAGGCTCTCGCGAGCGTTGCCGCCCAATAAGCGGGCGGGCGACCGTCTTCGGGGATATGGACTTCGGTTGTTTCGGGAACGCGGCCGGGCTTCGTCGGCCAGGCGATCGACCCGCCGAGCCGGAGCACGCGCGACGGGTTCGAGACGGTGCTATCGCCGCCGAGCGCCAGGCCGATACTTGAGCACAGCGCCTTGATTGCCGTGCCATCCCGTTCGACTTCCGCCAGCCGCCACCACAATTGCGCCCGAACATGGGGATGGCGACCGGTGACGACGGTCATGGTCGGCGGCACACCCGCCGCCTTTGCCGTCTTGATCGCGGCATCGACGCGATCGTCATCGATATCGGCCCAGGCGAAAGGCGCGGCATAGAAGGCCGCATCGGAGGCGCGCCGATCCGGTGTGATGCCCGGTTTGCGGAGCGCAGCACCGAGATAGACGTTGCAGCCTTCGACGCGATTGAGCGCTGCGGCGCGGTCGGCCAGTTCCTCGAGTTGATCGGTTCCGAACAATTGCCCGCGCGACAGCGCGCCGGTCGCAGGATCGGTCCAAGCCAGTTCGGCAAGCCCATCGATCGCACCTTCGAAGGCGCCGCCGAACACGAGTTCGACATGGCGGAGCATCGCTTGCGCGTCGGGCTCTGGAATTGGCGCAAGGGTTGTCATTCGCGTGTCCGCGTGTGGGGATGCTCAGCCGTTTGGGAAGAAGTCGGCGCTCCCGGACGCACCGGGAGCGCCGAAAGATCAGAAGTCGGTCTCGTAAGCAGGCTGCGGAGCGGGCTTTGTGGCGGGCGGCGGGACGTGGCTCGAAGCCGGCTTCGGCGTCGAAGCCGCATTGCCTTGCCAGACCTCGCTCTCGTCCACGGCGGAGGCGTCCGGGAAGTCCGCCGGACGATCGACCCACTTCGTCAGTTCGAGCTTCGGCCGATAGTTCGTGCCGTATTTGTCCTTCATGGCGTCGGCGCCGGTGCAGGCGATGACCGGCACCTTGCCGCGGTTTTCGCTCCGTCCGGCCTGATCCTCGAAAGCCGCATAGACATCACGGATCGCATTCGAGACGTGGATCGAGGCCGACGCCATTTCGACCGCGCCGCCGAAGAACTTCGGCGAGAACGCCATCACCACAAAGCCGCGCTTGAAGCCCTCGCCAGGGCTGGGCGCGGTGCGGTCGAGCGCGGGATCGATCAGGCGTTCCGGAGCCTGGCCTTCCTGAAAGCGGAGCCAGCCAGTGCGGATGTTGGCGAGATCGAGCAGGAACGTCGGCCGCGCGATTTCAAGATCGCCGCCGCCTTCGGCGCGGATAAACCACTTGTCGGACTTGGCGTTGTATTTGACGTAAGGCCGGCTGGTGCCGGAAGCGCCGATATTGAGAGCCATTGTTCGTCTCCTTGAGCGTTGAGCCTTGAGCGGTTGCGGGTTCAGAACCCGAAGACGTCCCGACCGGCCGCGCGAACGGACGGGTCCGACCAGTAGAAGCTGTCGAAGTCAGGGACGATGAGCCTCGCGAGTTCGCGGGCATCATGGGAAAGGGCGAGGAAGCGCCCGAGCGAGAGCGCGATGATGCGAAGCGCCGCCAGATGGGCGCGCTCCTCATCGCGCGACATTTCGAGGACCTGGACTTGCCGGCCATCGCCCTTGCCGGGCGCCGGCTTCGCATAGGCGAAACGCATCCCGAAATTGCCGTGAGCCGCCGCATAGACAGCGCCCTGCCGGCCATGGCTCGCGCCAATCGCGGAGGGCAGCCGTTCGGTCGTCTTGAGATCGACGATCAGGCCGTGGGCCGAGAACCGCCAGTCAACGAAGCCGATCACCGGAACCGGCACATCATCGACGCGGATTTCGATCTTGCCCTGATAGCCGTCGGCATCGGGCAGTCCGTACTGCCGGAGTTCGGCAAGGGCGCCGCGCACATAGCCGGGCAGCTTCTTGCGTTCCTCATCACGGCGCGGATCGGGGTTGAGCGCGGTTTCGCGATCGAAGACGCTTTCCGCTTCCGCAATGCAGACTTCGACCGGCAATGCCGGATCGTGAAGGCCGATATTGACGCCCGCCTCGACGGCCCTGCCGCGCGCAGCAGGAATGCCCGAGGGCGAACGTCGCCCGAGCAAGCGTTCCATGATCCAGAGCGCCGGTTCAGCAGCCCACAGATTGAGCGAGGAAGCGGAGAGGTGATCGATTCCGTGCCGTTCGAAGGGGTTGCTCATCGCACCCCCTCGCGGATCAGGATTTCGGCGCCGCGTTCGATCAGGTCGGACGGAGTTTCGAGGAATTCGAGATCCTCGTCGCGGAAGGCAACGCCAAGCTTGAGCTCGACATCACTGACGAAATCGAGCCGGGAGAGCGGATCGATTTGCCAGAGACGATCATCGCAGGAAGGGTTGTCGCCGAAGCGTTCATAGAAGGCCGAGCGAACAGCGTTCGCGACAAGCGCCCGGGCTTCAAGGCGATTGGCGATCAGGAGGGGCGCAATCATCGGGCCGACCCACCGCGCTTCGAAACCACCGGCCCGCGCTCCTGCGAGATCATCCATTCGCGGAAGGCGTCGGCGCGATAGAAGACGCGACGGCCGATCCGAACGCAGGGCGGCCCGATACGACGGGTTTGCCACCGCTGCAGCGTAGCGGCCGATATTCCGATCGCTTCGGCAACTTCCCGGCGACCCATCCAGCCTTGCATCAGTTCGGCGGAAGGCTCCGCATTTCGTTGCCCATTAACTTGATCGTCCATGATCGTTCCTTGACCGTTGCGGTTCCGATGACCGCAAAGGCACCACGGGCGACGGCCTTCAGGCAGGGTTGAAACGGGCACAAACGGGGCGGAAGCAACGAGGGGACGGGCGCAAAGGTGAGCACAATAGGGGCGGAAACACTGGCGAAAACGACCAGAAGGCGAAATCTCGATGGGAGCCAGATGGACCCGTCGGGCCGATACGCTTCCCGTCAGTTCACAGGCCGACGTAATCGCCTCCAGAGAATCCGACTCGACTCTCGACCGAAAAGAACATATCAAGAACCGAGTGTTGACTAATTGGGTTACAAGGAGGAGGCGGGGGATGGCACTAGCTATCGCATATCCAAGCACGGCAGGAGGCGAGCCTCATCGCCTCAGCGCCTTTGCGCTGGCCAAGATCGCGGGCGAATTGCGCGCGCGGCTATTTGGGGCTCAGCCGAGGCCAATCGACATCACGGCCCTGATCGCCAAGACGGCGCGGCTCGTCGTCAACGGAAATCCGATCATCCTATCGTGGGGCCTCGATCGGCCGATCCACGACGACCAGGGTCGCGAAGTGTTGGGTGTTTGCGAGAACGATCCCGAACTTGCCGACACGGTTATGATCAGCGTGAACGGCAGCCTGCTGGCCGATCAGCCTGAGGTGATCCGCTCGACCGCCGCGCACGAGTTCGCACACGCCATTTTCGATATGCCCGCGGCACTCGGCGGCAATATTCGGCGGACGTTCCGCACCTCGATCGCGCCGGCCGTCGCTAGGCCCGGCGCCCCGATCGATTGGGTGGAATGGCGGGCCGACGAGTTCATGGGCGCGTTTCTCGCTCCGGCCGACCGGCTTGCGCGTGTCCTTCCCAAACACGCCAGCGCGGTGAGCCTCCCGTTTCGCTGGCGCAGCGCCACCGACGGCCGGCCCGTCCCTTTCATCGATGTCGATCCCAGCGAGGGCACCCTGGGATTGCTGGTTGACGATCTTGCCGAGACCTTCGGCGTGACCTCCGCCTTCATGGCGGTTCGCCTGGCCAAGGGCGGGTTCATCGGCCGCCGTTTCGAAACCGGGAGCAAGAACTGATGGCCTTTGGTCAAACCGTCCGCTTTCACCGCAACGCCAAAGGCTACGGCCTCAACGAGTTCGCCGAACGGCTAGGGGTTTCGCCGGCCTATTGGAGCCGCGTCGAGCGCGAGCAGGAAAACCCGCCGCGCGACGATCTCGTGGAGCGTGTGGCCGCGATCCTTGAGGTAAGGCTCGATGATCTCTTCTGCGAAGCCGGGCGCCTGCCGCCTGATCTGCGCGGCGATATCAAGGCGGTGGTGACGCTCTATCGACGCAGCCGTGACGCCGGAACATCCAGCAGCAAGTGACCATGACCAAATAGACGAGCGTTTCGAGATGGCACCACCGCCCCGTTCCTTTCTCACCGTTGCCGATACCGCCATCCGCTGGCAGGTCGCGCCACTCGACATCGCCGGCTGGGCCATTGACGGCGAGATTTCACTTTCGGCGGTGCTGCCGACTGTCGATACGACCGACAAGCAGATCGCTTCGGGGATCGTCGAGATCGACGGCGCCGACGTGGTGGCGCTATTTCGGCGCGAGGGTGCATCGCGCAAGCCGGCGATGGTTCGGCGGTTCCGGCGATCGAAGAAAGCAGACTGGGAATGGATCGCACGGCCGGCCGATGGCGTCGCGGTGACGGCGGCGGACGTGATCATCCTTCGTGCCGAATTCGAGCGTTGCGAGCGCGCCTGGGGATTGTTCGCAGCGGTCGCTGCCGACACGGCCAAGAAAGCGGCCGTCGCGAAGCGCCTGCCCGGGCCGGGCGCGCCGCCGAAGCACGATTGGGACGCTTTTGCCGGAGCCATCGCCCGGCGGGTTCACGATCATGGCATGCCGGTCAGCCAGGGCGAGCTGGTGCGCGACATGATGGATTGGTTCGCTGGTCGAGAGGACATCCCACCGCCTGACGAGCGCACGGTCCGGCGGAAGGTTTCGGCGATCTGGAAGGAACTGGTGTCGGCGTAGGAAACGTCCCGGCGCCCTAGCATGCGTGTGCTCTGCCAACGTGTAAGACTTAACAGAACGCTGATTCTATAAGGCTTTAAGGCCATGACACTTGACGAATACGAACAGACCGGAAAAGCGCTCTATGCCGATTTCGCCAATGTGGTGGCGGCTATCTTTGACGCCGCTCTGAAAGCGAACGGCAGCATCCGCGTCCAAGTCATCCAGAAGCGCGCGAAGGCATTGTCGGAGGTTAGCAAGAAGCTCCACGGGACCGTGACCGACATCGAGACGAAGGTGAAGGACCTCGCTGGCGTGCGCATCGTCGTCTACACGAACAGCGACATCGCTCGCTTGAGCCATTCCGGCATCCTACGGGAGAACTTCGAGATCGTCTGGGAGCGGACGAAAATTCATTATCCGCGCCGGGATGGCGAGACTGAGCAATCGCAATTCATAGGCCGAAACTATGTCGTGCGCCTGAAGGACAGCCGCGTCGCTCTCACCGAGTATAAGCGGTTTGTCAGCCTCCAGTGCGAGGTGCAGGTTCAGACAATCCTGGATCACGCTTGGTCGGAAACGGCGCACGACACGATCTACAAGAGTCCTAAGCTCGATGGCGTCGGCGCAGCGCAAATGGCGAAGATCAAAGAGCGGATGCGCGATATCCAGCAGAACTATCTGCTGCGCGCTGGCTATGAATTCCAGCAGGTGTTGAACGACTTCGAGCACATTGTGAGCGGCCAACACCTTGTCGAGAGCGACATCCTCGCATCGATCCGAGATGCAACCGATAACAACGCGCGCGTCGAACGTCTTGAGCAATACGCGACGGTCGTTCTGCCAATCATCGACGACAAGGCCGCGGCGGCGCCAGAAATACGATCGATGTTGATCGAGGCGGCAGGCAAGGCGGCGGCCATGGCAATCACGCCCGTGGAGACGCCGATTGGGCCGATGTCGGGGCGCACGCACGAGGAAGTGCTGGAGAAGATCATCAACATCCTCGGGGATATCCGCTATGTCGAGCCGGCTGACGCTTACGCCGCCTATTCTGATCTCTATTTGGTGTTCGACGAGCCAGATCTAAAGCAGAAGGTTGTGGATGCCGTCGGCGAACTCGCACAGCACACGCTTCACGTCTGGCGGCGCTTCGGCCCGGCGGTGCAGGAAATCCTGCTCGACACTATCGCGGCGACGCCGCAGGATCGTCTCGCCAGCACGCGCCCGCTGATGATCGAGGTCGCAGACAAGTGCCTGAGGCCTGACGTGACGGGCACGTCGAGCACATCGAAGACGTTCACATGGGAAACCGGCTCCGTGAACGTGTCCGACCGCATGCGAATCGTTCGCGATCGCGCGATGGCCACGCTCAGTGATCTGTTCACGTCGTCACGGAGCGAGGGCGAGCGCCGCGAAATCTACTCAGCCATGCAATCGGCGACCCGCCTTCCGACACATGGGCGCTACGCCGATCCGCTGTTGGAGCGCGTGCTCACCGACACATGCACGGTCATCAGCTTCTTGACCGAGCGGGCGGACGATCTCGGCGGTCTTCTGAAAGAAAAGATCGAGCACGACACGCTTTTCGACTATCGGCGCGCGAAGGATATGCCGGCCGATGCGCTGAAGGACGAGGGGGTACGTGCAGCGCGTGACGCGGTCATGGTCGCCGCTCAGGCTCTTCGCGACCGGTTCAACGCCGATGGCAACTTCGTCATCTTCAAGACGCTGGTCGGTTTCGAGTCCGTCTTCGAGTACGAGTGGGACGAGGACGAAGCCAAGGTCGATTTTGCGGCGAAGGATACTTTTCGCAAGGAGCGCGCCGCCGAATATGTGGCGCAGGTCACAGAAACAACAAGCGACGCCTGGTACGACCGCCTCAATGGCTATGCGGCGATTAAGTCGGAAGACATGGCCATGTTCCCGCAGCTGGGCAATTTCATCGCGGACATAGCGCAGAAATCGCCGGTGATCGCTGCGGCCTGGCTCAATCGAAGCCGCGGCCAGCCGCTCGCGCAATTCACGCCCGGCATGCTGCGCGGCTTCTACGCAAGCGATCGTGAGGCTGCGCTCAAGTGGATTACCGCCGCCATCGATCGCAAAGCTGACCTCAGCGGGATCGCGCATTTCATCAGGCACGTCGAGCCGGCTTCGCCCGATCTACTGGAGAAGATCGCAAAGGAAGGCATCGCTGCGGAGGACGATGCCGCAGTTTACAAGGTGCTGGAGGCTTGCGCGGCCCGCGCGTCCGAGTTCGGCATGCCACTAGCGCGCAAACTTGCGATCGAAGCGGTGACATTCCTCAGCAAACGCGGGCGCTATCACTGGACGGAGCCAGTATGGATCTGGGGCAAGCGATCCGGAATTCTCGCGCAGTTTGACAATACCGAGCGCGATGCGCTGTTCGCAGCGGTCCGTGATCTTCCGAAGATAGACTTCCGCGCCGAGGAGCTTCTCGCCTGCTACGGCGAGGCGCACGCCGCCGAGATCATCGATTTGTTCGGCGCGCGTCTTGAACGCGAGCGGGAGGAAAAGGAGGACGCCTTGGTCGACGATCGCTTCGAGGCTGTCCCCCATGACTTTAGCAGTCTCCACCATTCGATGCAGCGTTCTGGGCCGCTTCTCTTGCCAGAGGCCCTAGAATGGCATCGGGCCGATCCGCTTCTGGGCCAATACAAGAGCGCCCGCGTGGTCGCGAACATCTTCCCGGAATTGCCTGAGGATGTGATCGAGCAGTTGATCGAATACGCTAGGTCCGGCGATCGCGCGGTGCAGGATTTTGTGATCGACGTGATGTCGAACTACGACGGTGCGGATGTCGCCTTCACCGTGCTCAAAGAACTGGTCGCGGTAGTTCCCGCCGAAGATGAACTCCTTCGCGGTGTGCGTGCAGCCCTCGGCGAGACCGGCGTTATGCATGGCGAGTTCGGCTATCGTGACGCGGTGATCGCGGAGCGGAAACGTCTTGAATCATGGCTCGCAGACGAGCGCGAACCGGTGCGGCTATTCGCCGAGGCCCATATCAGAAGTCTTGAGAACGCGATCGCGGCCGCTCAGCAAGATGCCGAGTCCGATATCGCCATGCGCAAGCTCGAATATGGTGAAGGTTTGGACGATGACACGCCGCAGGCGAACAGCGATCAACATTGATCCCATCAGTGGCAAACAGCTATGGTGGATCGGTTTGTGGGCCACTCCCACTCTATCGAAGAACCCAGTTCTCCGCTTGAGGATTTTAGGAACCCACTCCGATAACCAGCCTCGGCTTCGCCCGCAGCAAATCGCCAACCTGTTCGAGCCCAGCCCGCAGCGGATCGTCGAGTAGGTGGGCGTACCGTTGCGTCGTTTGCACTTGCGTGTGGCCGAGCAGCTTACCGATCATCGGCAGCGTCATGCCGCCCGAGACCAGCAGTGACGCGAACGTGTGGCGGAGATCGTGGATGCGAACGGCAGGCAGATCGGCTTTCGCCCGGACATCTTCCCAGAACCGTTTAACGTCCTGAAGCGGCTTGCCCTCGGCCTCGCCGGGGAACACCCACTGGCAATCCTCGGGCACGCGAAGCCGGATCGTGCGCAAAAGCGCCGCGGCGGACGCGCTGATCGGCGCGCGATGCAAGCGGCGCTGTTTGATCGTCGCGGCGGGCTTGATCCAGATGGCGGCATCGAGGTCGAATTGATCCCAGCGCGCGCCAAGCACCTCGCCACGTCGCGCGCCGGTGAGCAGGATCAGGCGCACCGCATCGGCGGCGCGCCGGTTCGGATGGGCGTCGAGGGCGGCGGAGAGCCGGCCGATTTCATCGGTTGAGAGATAGCGATCCCGAGGCGCTTCCGCGTTGCGGGCAAACCCGGAGGCGGGGTTGTCGGTGCGGATGCGCCAGCGGATCGCGAGATTGAACATCTTGCGCAGGATTTCGCCGACGCGGTTCGCCCGCACCGGCGTCGGCTTCCGCCCTTTCTTGCCCGGCGTGCCCTTGGCGATCTGGCCGAGCAGCCTATCGACATCCTCGGGCTGGATTTCCGCCGCCTTGCGCGGCCCCCAGGAAGGTTCGACGAGCTTGCGCAACATGGATTCCTGATCGTCCCGGTTCCGCTTTGCGAGTTTGGTTGCGTGTTCCTCAAGATAGCGGTCGATCAGCTGCCGCATGTTCGGCGACTCGCGCGCTTCGTCGCGCTCGGCCATCGGATCTCGGCCCAGATCAATCTCACGCTTCAGGCGCTTTGCCTCTTCCCGAGCGGCGGCAACGGACCAATCCGGCCATGCGCCGATCGTGAGGCGGCGTTCCCGGGCCTCGATCCGATAGGTCAAGATGAAGGCGCGCGTGCCGCCGCTCGTGATCCGCACACCGAAGCCCACCACCTCCTTGTCATAGATGATGATGTTCTTCGGCCCCGGTTCGAGCCCTTTCACTCCGCGTTCGGTGAGATGCGCCTTCATGCGTTCGACCCTTCGTCGCCGCACTCAGCCGCGGTCGACACCGGTC
>Ga0180218_1001045_pt1 | contig 18561 bp, 19 predicted proteins | sample eDN3rd37CKraftBY_FD_151334 | JGI IMG/M metagenome (GOLD analysis project Ga0180218, IMG submission 151334) | Enriched backyard soil microbial communities from Emeryville, California, USA - eDNA 3rd pass 37_C Kraft BY (version 2) (version 2) | ecosystem: Environmental > Terrestrial > Soil >...
TACCCAGCCACTGGCCCTGGACCGACCACTGGCTCGCACTGTGGCGCAACACCATCGGCTACAGCCCACCCGCCACCGCGACCCACTGACCACCCGCCGCAAGGCCCGACCGAAACGCCATAGGAAAGCTGGGCAGACCAGCGGCTACACGCCGCCCACGGCCCACAGCACGGCAAAAATCAGTCCCGAGACACCTCAACAGGGTCGATCCACGGATCGAGGCTAAGCCTCTCCATGGTGACTACCACTGTGAGGGATGACGTCGACCGCGTGGTAAAGCCTGCCACGCAACGGGAGTTCGCCCCGGCCGCAACGAGGTCCGCAACTGGCCACCGGCTTTCGATCATCACCGCGGTGGAGGAGGAAGAAGAAGAACCGGACCGATGCTGGAGCGACCCATGCTGATCGCCGGCGGCCCCGCCAGCATCGGCGGGGCCATATCAGGCGGGCATAGTCGGCAACGCTCGTCGCGCGCCGTGCCGGTTCACCTCACCAGCGCGGAGTTGGCCGCCTTCAACGTTTCGGCGGCGACCTGCAAGCCTTCGAGCGGTCCGAACGACACGTCTTCATGCTCGATGTTGACCCACATGTCGGGATCGACACGCTCGAGGGCCAGCAGGAACGACGACCAGAAGTCGACGTCATGCCCCTGGCCGACGGCGACGAAGTCCCAGGCCGAGTCCTCCGGCCACTTGTTCACGACGTGTTTGCCGCCCAGGCCGGTCGGGTTCTGGTCCAACGGGATTCGGGTGAACCGATCGTCGAGCACGCCGTAGATCTTGCAGTTGTCGTTGATGCGGGTGTCTTTGGCGGCGGCGTGGAACACCAGGGGGCCCAGCCAGTCGATCGCTGCGACCGGATCGATCCCCTGCCAGAACAGATGCGAGGGATCCATCTCGGCGCCGACGTTGGTCGCACCCGTCTTGTCCACCAACCGCTTCAGGGTCGGCGGGTTGAACACCAGGTTCTGTGGGTGCATCTCGATCGCGACCTTGACACCGTTCTCCCTTGCCAGGGCGTCGATCTCGGTCCAGAACGGCACCGCAACCTCGTCCCATTGGTAGTCCAGCGAGTCGAGATAGCCCGAATCCCATGTGTTGACGTGCCAGGCCGGCCACTGCCCGCCCGGGTGGGCCTGCGGCAATCCAGACATGGTGACGACCCGGTTGACGCCCAGTAGGCCGGCGACGCGAATCGCGTTGCGCAGATCGTCGGCGTCTTCGGGCCCTACCTCAGGGTCAGGGTGCAGCGGGTTACCGTTGCAGTTCAATCCCGCGATCGAGACCCCGGTCCCGTCGAAATTCGCCAGGTACTGCTGCGGCGTGACCTCACCCGACAATAACCCCTTGACCGGCAGGTGCGGCGTGGGTAGGAATCCGCCGGCGTTGATCTCCGCGCCCGTCAAACCCAACGAGGCGATGGTCTCCAACGCCTCGCGCAGCGGCTTGTCATGCAGGATCGCGGTATAGACACCAAGCTTCATGTTGAGGAATTCCCTTGCGTTAAAAGAACTTTGGCTAGCGGCGGTACTTGGTGACGTAGTCGGTCATGGTGGCGAGTTGGTAGCGCGACACTTCGTGCGCGTTCTCGTCTTCGGCGAAGACCGACGACACCATGACGGTGTCGGGGCGATCGTAGAAGCCGATTTCGGCGAGGCCGGAGAAGAACTCGTCCCAATCGATGTCGCCGTCACCGATCTTGAGGTGCTGGTGCACCCGCACCGGATTACCCGGCGGGTTGGTGATGTAGCGCAGGCCGTGCGAGGCGTGGTGATCCATGGTGTCGGCGACGTGCACCAGCCGAAGCTTGTCCCCCGCCGCGCGCATGATCTCTGCCATCGCCCCACCCATGTGAAAGGTGTGGCACGCCACGTAAACCATACCGATATTGGGAGAATTCACGCCCCGGATGATCCGCAGCGCCTCCAAGCCGTCTTCGACGAAGTCGTCGGGATGCGGGTCGATCCGGACGTCGATGCCTTCGCGTTCGAAGATCGGCACCAGTTCCTCCATGGAGCGGAAGAACGCCCGCTCGGACTCCTCGGCTTTTTCCGGTCGCCCGGAGAATTCGGTGTTGATCACGTTGACGCCCAAGTCCACCGTGATCTGGATGACGCGCTTCCAGTTGCGCACCGCGGCCTCGCGGGCATCCTCGTCGGGACCCGACCACCGCAACACCGGAAGTACCGAAGCTATCCCGACCCCGGCATCGGCGCAGGCCTTCCGAAACGCCGCCACCAACGCATCGTCCGCGCGCGGGTGGTTGAAGAACGGGATGAAGTCCCGGTGCGGAGTCAATTGCAGGTACTCGTAGCCGAGTTCGGCCACCAGCCGCGGAAACTCCAACAGACTGTGCGAATGATGAAATGGTGTGGGGTCCAGTGCGATCTTCATGTCATGCTCCTGGAATAGATTCGCGGGCAACGATGTTGACGTCGACCGGCTGGCCGGAGTCCAGGGATTCGACGCCTGCCGCACAGACCGCCGCGGCGGCATAGCCGTCCCACGCGGTGGGCCCGTTGACGTTCGATCCGTCCCGAACCGCGTCGACCCAGCGCTGGATCTCGGTGTCGAATGCACGGCCGAACCGCTCCCGAAAGCCGGGGGTGATGCGCCCGCCCCAGGCGCCCGGTGCGCTCTTTCGAACCAAGCCCACGTCCAAACCGATCATGGCGGAGCCCTTTTCACCGACGACCTCGGTGCGTACCTCGTAGCCGACGCCGGTGTGAACGAACAGCTCCACATCGACGTGCCGGCCGCTCGCGGTACGCATGATCGCGATCTGCGGATCGGCAAGGCCCTGCGGGCCCGACGGATTTGGTGCCGGCTTGATGATCTGAATCGAGGCGATCTCTTCGCTGAACAGGAAACGGGCGACATCCACCTCGTGGACAAGGGAGTCACGCACCACCATGGCGCTGTCGAAGTTGTGCGGCACCGCGGGGTTTCGGTGTGCGCAGTGCAGCACCAGCGGCCGGCCGAGCCCGCCGTCATCGAGCAACGCCTTCAACGCTAGGTACTCGTCATCGAAGCGGCGCATGAATCCCACTTGGATCAGGCGCCTGCCGAGTTCGGCCTCGCGGCGCACAACGTCGAGCGAGGTTTCGACATCCGTGGTCAACGGCTTCTCACACATCACCGGCTTGCCGTGTTCGAGGCAGGCGAGCAGTTGCTTCTCATGCGCCGGTCCAGGAGTAGCAAGAACCACGGCGTCGACATCGGCGTCGGCGATCGCGTCCAGCGGGTCGGCGATCGCCCGGCAGCCGGGGATGCCCGCCGCGATTTTTTCGGCTTTCTCGGTGATGTAGTCGTTGACCACCGCGACGCGGGCGCCTGAGATCCTGGTGGTGATGCGTTCGACGTGATCGGCCCCTATCAGGCCGACGCCCAGAACGGCGACGCGTAGATCCGACATGGCTTCTCAAATTCCTTTCGATGTGACGACGGCGACCGGCTGGGTGCCGTGGGCTTCAAAACGTTCCTCGAGCTCTTCGAGGGTGGTGCCCTTGGTTTCCGGCACGTACTGACGCACGAAGAGCCATGATCCGATGTTGACGGCGACAAACAGCGCGAACGTACCGGTGGACCCGAGTGCGGAGTTCAGTAGCGGGAACAGGAACGAGATGACAGCATTGGTGCACCACAGCACGAAAACCGCTATCCCCATGGCGAATCCGCGGATGCTGAGTGGGAAGATCTCGGAGAGCAGCAGCCACACACAGGTGCCGATGAACATCTGGACGAACGCCACGAACGCCACCATGCAGGCCAAGATCACATAGCTTCGGGTCGTCGATTCCGGCAGCAGGAACACGAGCGACAGAACGGCTTGCGAAACGGCGACGCCGGCGAAGCCGATGAGCAGCATGGTGCGCCGGCCGATGTACCCGAGCAGGATGATCCCGATGATCGTGGTGACCACCGAGGTCACGCCGACGGCGATCGTGGCGACCAGCGCCGCGCTGACCCCCAATCCACTCGCCTCGAGAATTGTCGGGGCGTAGTAGTTGACCGTGTTGATGCCTGTTGCCTGTTGCACGATCGCCAACCCGCAGCCGATGAGCACCACCCGGCGGATCCATGGCACGTCGCGAATCACTGTGAATGGTGTGGCGGTGGTCTTGAGCATGTGCGCGGTGTGCTCGGCGATTAGGCCATACTCGGCGTCGGCCTCTGCGGGCGGCCGGCTCAGGCCGAGCACCGAGCGAGCCTCGGCCATACGGTTCTTCAGGCCATACCACCGTGGCGAATCCGGCAGGACCAGCATGCCGAGCAGAAGCGCGATAGCCGGGACCGCGGCAACAGCGAGCATGGTGCGCCACACGTGTGGATCGTGGATGAGGTGGTCGAGCAGGGCGTTCGTGGCGAAGGCCAGCATCTGGCCGGTCACGATCATCAACTCGTTGATGGTGACCATGCGCCCGCGGCGATCGGCTGGGGCCATCTCGGCCAGGTAGAGCGGACAAGTTACAGCCGCCGCGCCGACGCCGAGTCCGAGGATGATGCGCGCGGCGACCATGACCTGGACGTTGGGAGCCAGTGCGCAGCCGAGTGCGCCGATCAGGAACAGGCCGGCACAAACCAGCAGCGTCCGCTTGCGGCCGATGCGGTCGGCAACGCGGCCGCCGAACAGTGCTCCGAAGGCCGCACCTGGGAACAGCAGTGAGCTCACCACTGTCGCCTCACCGAATGCACTGAGGTTCAGGTCATCCTTCATGTACAGCAGCGCGCCGGAGATGACACCGGTGTCGTAGCCGAACAGCAGCCCGCCCAGAGTGGCGATGAGAGTGAGCTTGGTCAGGAATCTGCCGTGCGGGGCGCTAGTCCGGCTGTCTTCCGATGGTCGCGACATGAGGGTCCTCATTTCGAAGGTCCGCATAACGCGCGTTAGTAACGCGCGTGAGGTCTACTATGGACCGGTGAGCGAAATGTGTCAACCGTCACTTCCTCGGGACCCTCAATGAGCCCGCCGCGACGGATTGGATCCGGCCCGCGGCGTCCGACGATGGCCGATGTCGCCAACCGCGCTGGGGTCTCCCGAACGCTCGTGTCGTTCATCCTCGACGGAAAGCCCGGTGCCAGCGAAGAGACCCGGCAGCGCGTACTGGCCATCGCCGCGGAGATCGGCTATCGGCCCGACTCGGCGGCGCGACTGCTGGCCCAAGGCCGCAGTCGAACTCTGGGCGTGTTGATGGATGTGCAGCAGCTTTTCGAGGCCGAACTGGTCACCAACATCTACCCCGCGGCCGAGGCGCGCGGGTATGACGTGCTGTTGTCGGCGAACCTGCCCGACCGCAATGAGAGTTCCTTCATCGAGGCACTCCTGAGCCATCGGTGCGGTGGGCTGATCCTGCTGGGCCCCAACTCCGATTCCGATTATCTGCACACGCTCGCCGAGCGGGTGCCGGTGGTCATTGTGGGCCGGCGACTACGCGGGTCGGTCCACGAAAATGCCTCTTTGGCAACGGTTCGTACGAACGATGCCAAAGGCATGCGACAGGCGGTCGACTATCTCGTCGATCTCGGGCACCACGACATCCAACACGTCGACGGCGGCAGCGATCCGGGCTCCGCAGACCGTCGTCGCGCGTATCGTGCCGCCATGCGCAGCCACGGATTGACCGAGCACGCGAAGGTCATCCCGGGAGCGCATTCGGAACAGGCCGGCGCCGCCGCAGCCCGCGCAATTCTCGCCGATGCAGCACCTCCCACTGCGGTGCTCGCCGGAAACGACCGGTGCGCGTTAGGACTGCTCGACGTCCTCACCCGAGCGGGCGTCGATATCCCTGGTGAAATGTCGCTCATCGGTTACGACGACAGCCATTTGTCCGACAATCCCCGGATCGATCTCACCACCGTTCACCAGGACGCTCCAGAGCTGGCACAGCACGCAGTACGGCTGGCGGTCCAACTGCTCGAAGGCCAGCCGTTGGACACCAACGATGTGGTGCTCGAACCCAAACTCGTGGTGCGCTCCACGACCGCACCCCCTGTTCGGTCGACGAGCTGTCGCGATCGTCAGGCTTGACCGCAAGGATTCGAGCCATGGCCGGCAAGCGATCGAATCTCGCCCTGTTCGGAACAACCGTCAGAAGGTTCATACCCAGCCACGGCCGCCTCTGCGAGTTTTCGTAGTAACGGCAGGGCACCTCTCAGCACGTCGCGGTCCTCTGCGCTCAACCGCATAAGCGTGCCGATAACCCTTTTGTTCCGTTCAGTCTGAGCCTTCCGAAAGAGCCCGAGCCCTCGCGCCGTGATGTCGATGTGAACTTCTCGCTGATCTGGTGACGAACCCGCCGACCGTGTGACCAGTCCCAATCGCATCAGTCGTTGCACGCCAACAGTGATGGAGGGCTTACGAACTCGCAGCGAAGCCGCCAGGTCCGACACCCGAGTCGGCCCATCGGTGACAAGGACCGACAGGACTGCGAGTTGCGCCGAAGTTAGCCCGCCCGCATACGTTTCCGTAATCTCGCTCCTGCGATGGCTCGCCCAAAGTCGGTGAAACACCAGCTGGACTCGTTCGGCGAGCTCGTCCGCTCGAATTGTGCCATCTCGGCACCGCGCCCCGGAGCGGTCACCGCATCCGGATGTGGCGTTACTTCTCACTGCCCTCATCCTGGGCATTCGCCGCGCGGATAGCGGGCAGGACGAGTGTGTCGATGACCTGCCGGACAAACTTCGCGTCGACGCTTTGACCGCTGATGACCCGCATGAGCCCCATCCCGGTGAGCACGTCGGCCACCAGTGACCAATCGCGGTTGCCGGACACTTCGCCGCGTGCCGCGGCTTGTTGCAGGATTGTGGTCACCAAACGTCTGCCCCGCAACAGCATCAGGTCATCGAGAGCCGACGCGAGGTGGGGATCGTGGGCAGCCTCCACGGCCACCCGCAGCACCAAATCGTTGGAGATCAATTCGTCGTCATTGCGTGCGGCACGCTGCACGATTTCGTCGAAATCGCCTTCGAGACTGCCGGTGTCAGGGGCGTCGTCGCTCATCAGGTCCGGCCGCCAGTACACGAGGGCGTCGGTGATCAATGCCGCTTTCGATGACCACCGGCGGTAGATCGCGGCTTTGCCGACACCGGCTCGTGCGGCGATGTCATTCATATTGGTGTCGTTGTAGCCGTTTTCGGTCAAGGCGGCCAGCGCCGCGTTGAGAATTGCGGGATCGCGCGATCGGTCAAGTCGCCCATCGGTGCGCTGGCGCAGTTTCGATTCCGTGTCTTTCATGCAGTCCGCTCCGGCTACCGACGATCCTGTCACCAGCTTGCCAGATCGGGTCACGACGCTCACACCGTTGTCTGTTGCGGGATAGGCGCGGTGTTTTCGTCGGGCTCACGCCCTGGACGACGCCGCTGGACGATCTTGAAGGTGTTCAGGGGCCACCAGAACCAGCGGCCCAGCGCGGCCGCGATCGACGGCGTCATGAACGAGCGCACGATCAAGGTATCGACGACCAGACCGATGCCGATGGTCATGCCGAGCTGACCCACGACGCGCAGATCGCTGACGATCATCGACATCATCGTGAAAGCGAATACCAGGCCGGCCGCGGTGACAACACGTCCGGTGGCTCCCATACCGCGGATGATGCCGGTGTTGAGCCCGGCGTGGATCTCTTCTCGGAACCGCGAGACCACCAGCAGGTTGTAGTCCGATCCCACCGCCAGCAGGATCACCATCGACAACGGGATCACGATCCATTGCACGCCGAGCCCGAGGATGTCCTGCCACAACAGGACCGACAGACCACAGGCGGTGCCCAGCGATGCAGCCACGGTGCCGACGATCACCAGCGCCGCCACCACACTGCGGGTGATGATCAACATGATCGAGAAGATCAGAATCATCGCCGCGATGACCACGATCATCAGGTCGGTGGTCACACCGTCCTGCATATCCGAGTACATCGACGCGGTGCCGGCGATCGACACCTTCGCATTGGCCAGCGGGGTGCCCTTGACGGCATCGGCGACCACACCATGAAGGTCTCGCACGTGTGCGATGCCCTCGACCGAGGCGGGATCGCCCTGGTGGGTGACGATCATGCGGACAGCTTTGCCATCGGGCGAGACGAACATCTTCAATCCACGCTCGAAGTCCGGGTTGTCGAACACGTCCGGCGGCAGATAGAAGAAGTCATCGTTCTTGGCCTGGTCGAAATACAAACCGATCTCGGTCGCGCCCTTGGCCAGTTCCTGTTGCTGAGCCTGGGTTCCGGCCATGGTGCTGTGGGTGGCAATCATGAAGTCGCGCATCGTCTTCATCGAGTCGATGGTCTCCCGCAGCACCGGCAGCATCTGCGGCATCAACTCGTCCATGCGGTCCATGTCGACGGTGAGCTTCTGCATTTTGTCGGTGAGAGTGTCGATCCCGTCGAGGGTGTCGAAGATCGACCGCAGTGACTGGCAGATCGGGATGTCGAAGCAGTGCGGCTCCCAGTACAGGTAGTTGCGCAGCGGCCGGAAGAAATCATCGAAATCGGCCAGATTGTCGCGCATCTCCTTGGTGGCTTCCACCATCTCGTGGGTGTTGCCGACCATGCTGTGCGTGGTCGCAGTCAACTCCTGCGTGATGGCATACATGCGTTCCATGCTGGCGACGGTCTTGCTCAACTCATCGGCCTGCTCAAGCATCTGAGCGGAGTTGTCGTTGTTGAACTTCGCGGCCTGCAGCGTGCCCGCGTTCTGCGCACCGAGCAAAAACGGGATGGAGCTGTGCTCGATCGGTGACCCCAATGGGCGGGTGATGGTCTGCACCCGCTCGATACCCCGCATATGCGCCACGTTCTTGGCGACTCGGTCGATGACGAGCATGTCCGCGGGAGTACGCAGGTCATGATCAGCCTCGAGCATCAACAGCTCAGGGTTCATCCGCGCCTGGGAGAAGTGCCGGTCCGCGACCCCCATGGCCAGGTTGGCCGGCATGTCGGCGGGGGTGAACTTCTGGTCGTTGTACTGGGGCACATAGGTCATCAGGCTGACGAAGCCGATGACCGCAATCAGGCTGGTGACGAAGATGATCGGGATAGGCCAGCGCACCACCGACGTGCCGACCTTGCGCCAACCTTTGGATGACACCTCAGGCTTCTTGGGGTCGAGCAACCCGAACTTCGAGGCCACGGTCAGCACCGCGGGCGCCAGTGTCAGCGCCGCGACGATGATCACCAGGACCGAGATCGCGCACGGCAGACCCATCGTCTGGAAGTACGGCAGCGTGGTCAAGGTCAGGCACAGGCAGGCGCCGACGATGGTCAACCCGGAACCCAGGATGACGTGCGAGACACCGTGATAGGCGACATAAAACGCGTCTTCGCGGTCCAGGCCCTTCGATCGTTCCTCGTGATAGCGGCCGAGTAGGAAGATCACGTAATCGGTGCCGGCGGCCAGCGCCAGCATGGTCACCATGCTCACCGCATACGGCGTCAGGCCGATGATGTTGAAGTATCCGGCCGCGGCGGTAATACCCTGGGCGGCAAACAATTCCAGGCCGATGATCACCATGGAAATGAGCATCGTCACCAGGGAGCGGTAGATGGCGAGCAGCATCACGATGATGACGCCGACCGACACCAACTCCATCAGCGCCATGCTTTGATGCCCGGCGACCTGGGTGTCGGCATTGAGCACCGTATTACCGGCGACGTGAGCCGTAATGCCCGGCGGCGCAGGCACCGACGCGACGATGTCACGGACCGCGGCCACCGACTCGTGGCTCTCACTGGTGCCCTGAGAGCCGTTGAGGAAGATCTGCACATAGGCGGACTTGCCGTCCACGCTCTGCGAGCCCGCCGCCGTCAGCGGATCACTCCAGAAGTCCTGAACGTTCTGCACATGCGCGTCATCGGCATTCAGCTTGGCGACGATCTCGTCATAGAACTTGTGCGCCTCGTCGCCGAGCTTGTCCTCACCCTCCAACACGACCATCGCCGACGAATCCGAGTCGTACTGCTGAAAGACCTTGCCGATGTTCAGCATCGACTGATACGCCGGCGCGTCCGTCGGGCTCATCGGCACCTGCCGGGCTTCTGCGACCTCGTCGAGGGACGGTATGAGGGCTCCCAGGGCCACCACCACCAGCACCCAGAACACGATGATCGGCAGCGAGAAGATCCGGACCATGTGGCCGAGGAACGGCCGATGCGGCTTTGCGTGCGAATTGCTCATACGGATTTCACCAAGCAGTAGATGAACGGTCTGACCAAGTCGTCGCTCGCGCGCTCGTCACGCACGTCGCCGTCGACGGTTACCCGGCACCGAAGGTCACTGACGTCACGATCGCCCTGGGCCATGATGTTGGCCGACATCGACGGCAGCGTGGTCACGATCGTGAATGACCAGGGCAGCGGCGTATTTTCGACGAGATGCGGCTGACCGTTCTCGTCGAGGTAATTGAGGTTCACGGTCCCCCCCGACCCGGTGACCTCGTACGTGATGTGCTTCGGATTGAAGTTCTCAGTCAGCCCCGACCCCTCGGCCGTACTCTGCGGCTCGATGCCCGCCGACTCGCGAATACGCAAAATCGCATACGCGCCCAAGGCAACCACCACCACAAGGAGTAGCGGAATCCACAATCGCTTCAACACTCGGTACACCGCGTGCCTGCCTCCGCTCATCTACTGCCAGTTCATATGCGTCATAGCCAGGTTCGCCGACAGCACCTCGAACCGAGCTCGGGAAGCGGTCTGCGCACCTAGGCGGAACTAGAGTTCCGCCTCAGCGACGGACCGTACTGTACCCCATGGCACGGCCGCTCGCGCGTCGCCGTGTTGCAGCCTCGGCGACCGGTCGGTCGGTCGGTCAGCGGGACTTTCCGCATAGTGCAGAGTCAAAACTTGCCACGATGTCAGCACGGGTGCGTCACGCGTTGACTTTGGCGGGTGGCCGGTAGAAGAGGGCCAGCTGTCCAATGCCACCGGCCAGTCCAAGACCCAGCGCGATGATCAGTCCCCACCAGCCGTGCAGCAGGTCATAGGAGTCCGCGCCGTTGAACAGGGCGTAGTCGAGGCTAAGTTTGCCCGCACCAGTTGTGGCGACGGCGACCGCCGACGTCGCCAGTATCAGGTTGTACTCCCACCCCTCCTTGACGATGAAAAAGCCATTGGCCCGATGTACGGTCCAGGCGGCCACCAGCATCAGCGCCACGAAACCGGCAGCCGGGACCGGTGTGAGCAGGCCGACGGCCAACCCGATGCCCGCGGCCATCTCCGTACTGGCCGCCACCCGTGCATGAAGCAGGCCTGGCTTCATGCCGATGCTGTCGAACCAGCGTGCGGTACCGGGGATGCGGCCCCCGCCGAAGAATTTGTTATAGCCGTGCGCGGTCATGGTCAGGCCGAGCACCACGCGCAGTATCAGCAGTCCGACGTCGTGGGCTGTCATGAGACAGAACCGAAGTCATCTGTGGGCGGTGCCCCGAGCCGCGTCGAGCGCGCCGCGGGTCCACGGCAATGACTTCCCTCCGGAGAGTTCCGCACTGGATACGTTGGCGAGATTCGGGAGTCGGCTGGCGGCCGAAGATCCTGTAATTGAGTGATGGACGTCCTCAATGGCCGCTCCTTTCGAGTCCCGCGGGCGAGGTGTGAAGTACCGGTCTGGCGTGAAAAACGAAGTGAGGCGGGGGCTTTCGGATGGGTCGCGCACGGGATTAGGCCGGTGGGTAGGCCAGCGGCGGGTACGTGCCCCGCCAGATCCACGCGAACCAGCCGATCCCGTACTCAAGCTCATCACTGAGGTCGTAGTCGGGATTCGGGTCCATGTTCCACCCCTTCGCCGGGCCGTTTCGCGACCCATTGTATAGTCGCAATCCAACAATGCAATAACTGTTTAACTGTATTGCCACGGCCATTGGGGCAGTCGGCGCCCGCGCCCAGTCCCGTGTCGCGCTCAGCGCACACCACCCGCTAGGAGGACGATGATGTCGCTTGCAGGGAAGACCATGTTCATCTCCGGGGCCAGCCGCGGCATCGGCCTGGCGATCGCCAAGAAGGCCGCCGCCGACGGCGCGAACATCGCGCTGGTGGCCAAGACCGCCGAGCCTCATCCCAAGCTCGAGGGCACCATCTACACCGCGGCCAAGGAGATCGAGGAGGCCGGCGGGCAGGCCCTGCCGATCGTCGGCGACGTGCGTGACGGCGACTCGGTGGCAGGCGCGGTCGCGAAGGCCGTCGAGCAGTTCGGCGGTATCGACCTGTGCGTCAACAACGCCTCGGCGATCAACCTCGGCTCCATCGAGGAGGTGCCGCTCAAGCGCTTCGACCTGATGAACGGCATCCAGATCCGCGGCACCTATGCGGTGTCGCAGGCCTGCATCCCGCACATGAAGGGCCGGGAGAATCCGCACATCCTCACGCTGTCGCCGCCGATCCGGCTGGAATCCGAGTGGCTCAAGCCGATCGCGTACATGATGGCGAAGTTCGGGATGACGTTGTGCGCGTTGGGGATTGCCGAAGAGATGCGGGAGGCGGGCATCGCGTCGAACACGCTGTGGCCCCGCACCCTGGTCGCCACCGCGGCGGTTCAGAACCTGCTCGGCGGCGACGAGGCGATGGCCCGGGCCCGCAAACCCGCGGTGTACGCCGACGCCGCGTACGCGATCTTCAACAAGCCGGCCCGCGAATACACCGGTCAGAGCCTGCTGTGCGAAGACGTACTGCTGGAATCCGGCGTCACCGACCTTTCGGTGTACGACTGCGTGCCCGGCGGTGAACTGGGCGTCGACCTGTGGGTCGACACCCCCAACCCGCCCGGGTACGTCGTCTCGTAGGGCCTTGCATGCAGCCGGCCGTTCCGGCGCAATATTAGTTAGCACATTTATCGACTGTGTGCTGAATCACCGCGCACCGACGTGCTCATATCGCCTTTCCGGGTATAGCCTCATCTTGTACTGAACTTAGTTAGGTTAAGTCAGAAAGGTGAGGACCGATGCACATCACGATCGACGAAACGAAATGCTGCGGCGCGGGCCAGTGCGTGCTCGCCGCACCCACCGTCTTTGACCAGCGCGAAGATAACGGTGTGGTCATTCTGCTCGACGCGGATCCACCCGAGGACCAATACGCGCCAGTGCGTGAAGCGGCGGCAGTATGCCCCGCCGCGCTGATCGAGGTGCACGAATGAGCTCGAACCCCACAGTGGTGATAGCGGGCGCATCAGCGGCCGGCCTGTCGGTTGCTGAAGGCCTGCGGCGGGGTGGGTTTTCCGGTCGGCTGACGATGATCGGGGAGGAAGTACATCTACCGTACGACCGTCCTCCCCTGTCCAAGGAAGTGCTGTCGGGAGCATGGCCGGACGCGAAGACACTTCTCCGGGAACCCGGCGTCTTCACCCAGCTCGACATCGACCTGCGGTTGGGCACGCGCGCAGAGCGCGTCGACACTGCCGGTCGCACCGTGACCTGTTCCGACGGATCGCAGATCGCGTATGACGATCTGGTTATCACGACCGGCGTCCGACCCCGCCCGCTACCGGGCACCGAGGGCGTACAGGGAGTGCACGTGCTGCGCACCCTCGACGATGCCCAGGAGCTGCGCTCTGTGCTCGACTCACATCCCCGTCTGGTCATCGTCGGGGCGGGATTCCTCGGTGCCGAAGTCGCTTCGGTCGCGCGGACGGCGGGAGCCGATGTCACGCTGGTCTCCGATATCCAGTCACCGTTGTCCGATGTGGTCGGCGCCGAGATCGGTGAGCTGCTGCTGCAGGCCCACATCGAACATGGCGTGCACCTGCGAACCGGCGTCAAAGTCGCGGCGGTGACACACCGCGACAATCAGGTCACGGGAGTCGAACTCGCCGACGGTTCCACACTGCCTGCCGATGCCGTACTGATCGCCATCGGATCGATTCCCAACACCGAATGGCTTGCCGGCAGCGGCATCCCGATCGACAACGGCGTGATCTGCGACGAATTCTGCCGAGCGTTGCCAGGCGTATGGGCGGCCGGCGACGTCGCCTCCTGGCACCATATGGGCCTCGATGCGCGTCTCCGGCTGGAGCATCGCACCAACGCCGCCGAACAGGGTCTCGCGGTGGCGCGCAACATCCTCGCCGCCGACAACCCCACGCCATTCACCCCGGTCCCGTACATCTGGTCGGACCAGTACGACCTGAAATTGCAGATCTACGGCCAGACTCGCGCAGCGGATACGTTCGCCGTCATCGACGGCGATCTGGCCGAGCGCCGGTTTGTCGCGGTCTACGGCAAAGACGGCCACGTCCGTGGCGCGGTCGGCGCCAACATGATCCGACCGCTACGGGCAGCACGCACCCTGGTCGCCGACTGGGCGCCCTGGTCCCGCATCGAGCAAGGAGCAGCAGTATGAGCGTTCAAACACACAGCGTTACAACAGAACCCGTGCGGGTCGCACCGCGGGCCGGCGTCATCGGTCTGGGCATGATCGGCGGCGGTGTCGCGGTGAGTCTGGCTCGCCGCGGACGTATCCCGGTCGTCTACGACATCCGTCCCGACGCTGCCGACGACCTGCCGGGCGTGCCACCCGTGGCGGCATCGCCTGCCGATGTGGCCCGCGACAGCGATGTCGTGCTGGTTGCCGTGGTCGATGCCAACCAGGCGCGCGCCGTACTCTGCGCCGACGACGGTGTGCTCGCCGGCGCTCACCCCGGCCTCGTCGTGGTGTTGCTGAGCACCGTTGCCGTCCCGGTGGTGCACGACCTGGCGCGGGAATGCTCCGCCAAAGGGGTCGAATTGCTGGACTGCGGCGTCACTCCCGGCGATCAGGCGGCCGACAACGGCTTGGTCGCGATCCTCGGCGGCGACGACGACGCCGTCCGCGCGGCGATGCCCGTGCTGGTCGACTTCGCCAAGGAGGTCGTGCACTGCGGACCCCTCGGTGCCGGCATGGCCACCAAGATCGCCCGCAACGTCATCACCTACGGCACCTGGCGCGCAGTCCAGGAGGCCGCCAACCTGGTCCGGGCCGCGGGAGTTGCACCGGAAAGGCTGATCGAAGTGGTTCAGGCGGCAGACCCGGAGGGCACCACGTTGTTCTCCTGGCTACGCAATCAGATTGCCGCCCAACCGGATACGCGTGCGATGGTTCCACAAGTACGCCGGCTGATGGACAAGGACCTCGCGGCAGCGCAGGAACTGGCCGCCGATTGCGGTATTTCGGTGCCGCTGGTCGACGCCGCCCGCAGTCACGGAGCCGAAACGCTGGATATCCCCGAGAGGAGCAACGATGAGTGAGACCACCGAACTCGGCTTGAAGACAATGGATGCGGTCTACGGGCCCGGTTTCGCCGAGTCGCTTCCCGACCAATGGACACCGATGCTCGAGAAGACGGTCGACCACCTGTTTGGTGAGGTGTGGAGCAGGCCGGTCCTGTCCATCCGGGACCGCCGATTGTTGGTCCTCGGCGCCACCGCTGCACTGGGCCGGGCCGATCTGGTCGAGATCCAGGTACGCGGTGCATTGGCCAACGACGAACTATCGGCCGGCGAACTGCGCGAAGCAGTTCTGCAACTGCAGTACTACGTCGGTTGGGGCAACGGAACCCAACTGAACAACGGTGTCGAGGCCGCACTGAGCGCCCACACCACCGAAAGCAACCACGAGACAACGGAGAACCACAAATGACCATCGAACTCGACGTGCCCGCCATGCCGGTCGAACGCCAACGCCTGCTCGACCCGCCGATGGCGTACTACCACCTGCGCGAGGAACAACCCATCACCCGAATCCGGTTCCCCAGCGGCCGAATCGGTTGGCTGGTCACCCGATTCGAGGAAGGCAGCCAGGTCTTCTCGGATCCGCGGATGAGCGCCGCGCGACCCCGCCACGACGTCCCGCCCGAGGACGGTGTCGACCCCTATTCGAACGAGACCGCCGAGGCCGCCGACCCCACGTTCGTGTTGATGGACGAGCCCGACCACAGCGCCTACCGGCGCCTCCTGTCCGGGCGGTTCACCCCGAAAGCGGTCCAAACCCGGTTGCAGCCGTATATCGACCGGATCGTGACCGAGCACCTGGACACTATCGAAGCGCTCGGTGCGAACGGAGAGCCCGTCGACCTCATCGAACATCTGGCCCTGCCGATCCCGTGCCTGGTCATCTGCGAACTGCTGGGCGTGCCCTACTCGGACCGGGACAAGTTCCACCACGCCACCGAGACGATGATGGACACCAGCCGCCCCCGCGCCGAGCGTGATCAAGGAGCGCACTGGCTGCGCGATTACATCACCGGACTGGTCGCCGACAAGCGCGCCGATCCCACCTCAGAAGGTCTGCTGGCCGACCTCATTCGCAGCAGCCAGGAGGAGGGATCGATCCTCACCGACGACGACCTCATCTCCATCGGTGTCCTGTTGCTCTTCGCCGGTCACGACACCACCATGGCAATGATCGGTTTGTCCACGCTGACGCTGCTCACGCACCCGGAGGCGCGCCAGAATCTCGTGGAGCACCCCGAGAAAGTGGGTCCGGCGGTCGAGGAACTGCTGCGTTACCTGACCATCGTCCAGTTCGGCCTCGGCCGGACCGCGAAAGAGGATCTGGAAATCGGTGGCCAGCAGATCGCCAAGGGTGACCTGGTGGTGGTGGCCATGCCGGCGGCCAACCGCGACCCCCGAGTCTTCGACAACCCCGATCAGCCCGACTTCGATCGCAAGATCACCCGCCACCTGGCGTTCGGCTATGGGGTGCATCAATGCCTGGGCCAGAACGTCGCCCGCGCTGAGCTGAAAACCATTCTGCCGCAGCTCTTCACGCGGTTCCCCGGGTTGCGCCTGGCAACACCGCTCGAGCAGGTGGAGATGGATACCTATGGCACGAACTACGGCGTGCGCAAACTCCTCGCGACCTGGTAATCCCACACCCGGCGATCGGCACCGCTTAGGCTTGACCGGCGGTGTCGATTGCGGAGGTGTGGTGGAGCAGGCAGCAAACGTGCCCCGGCGACGGCGTCGCCGGGGCCACGGGGATCTGCGAGGAGAGGTACTCGACGCGGTGAACCGGCTCCTCGATCAATGGGGCAGCGACGAGAAGTTGACGATGCGGGCCGTTGCTCAAGAGGTGGGAGTCGCGGCGCCCAGCATCTACCTGCATTTCGCCGACAAGGCCGAACTGGTCTGGGCGGCACTGTCCGACAAGTACGCTCAACTTGCCGACCGGATGGACGTCGCCGAACGCACGGTGGCCGACGGTGGTCCGCGGGAGCGGCTCCGCGCCCAAGTCCACGCCTACTGCAGGTTCGCGATGGACAACCCGGGCCACTACCGGTTGATGTACGAGATCAGACAACCGGCAGTAGACCCCGACCGGATGGGCATGCACCCGGCACGTCAGGTATCAGGGCGGCTGCGCAAAGCGTTGGCCGCCTGCGCCGACGCGGGCTATCCGCTGGCCTTGCCCCTTTACCAGGCGACGCACACACTCTGGACGGGACTGCACGGCTTGGTATCCGTGCAGCACAGCCTGGCGATGTCGGGTTCGGTGGATCAGCTCGAGGAGATGGCCGACGGCCTGGTTGACCTGGTGGTCAGCCCGGAGCGGCGCGACGGCCCCGGGTATCCGCCCCAAACGGAGGTGGATCGCTTCATCGCGCAAACCGTTGTCGAGGATGGCTGAGACAACCGCGATTGCTACCGACGAGGCTCGCGGTGGCGGTGCTGGCCATGCGATGCGTGGAGATCTTCGACCGCCTCCTCGTGCGGGACGTCGAAGCCGAGCATGTCGGCGTCAATTGGGTTCTCTTCTCGGGTGAGATCTCTTTCCACATCGTGCTCGCCGAACAACCCGTCGCCCGCCGTGCGGTGACGCTGCCCAGGCTCGCTTGGCTCCCGGGCGGCGTCGCTGCGACGTTCACGCAGAAGGTCGATGGCCAGCAAGATCAGGCCGATTGCAGCCAATCCAATGCAGGCCCAAGCGATGACACCGCTGTTCAATATCAGGGCCGCGGCCAGCGCGACGATGCCCAATATCGCCATCACCGCGACGCTGATCAACATCAGTGATCCTTGCCGAGAAACGAGCGGTCGGGAATCGACCGGTGTAGCCCAGTCTATTCCGCCTGGCGGGCACGCACTCCCGTTTACGGCACCCTTCCGGCAGCGGTCGTGGTGCCACTCGCCGAGACAGTTCGAGGATCGCTAGTGTCGCGCGTCTGAAGTTTGTTTACGAGTGTGGGGCAGGATTTCGTCGGCGGTCTTGGTCCACACGAATGGGTGGGCGCGTTGGTTCCAGCCCTCGATGAAGGCGCTGATCGCAGCGATGAGTTCTTTAACGCTGTTGAACGAGCCCCGGCGGATTGCTTGGCGGGTGATGATCGAGAAGAACACCTCGACCAGGTTCAACCAGGAGCCTGAGGTCGGGGTGAAATGCAGTGTCACGCGGGGATTCTTGACCAACCACGCATTGATGTCAGCGTGTTTGTGGGTGTGGTAGTTGTCGCACACCACATGCAGTTTGCGGCGCGGGTAGGCCCGGGCGACCGTCTTGAGGAAATCGAGGAACTCGGCTTTGCCGTGCCGCTCGTAGCAGCGGTCGGTCACTTTGCCGGTTGCGATTTCCAAGGCGGCGAACAACGTGGCGGTGCCGTTGCG
>Ga0180218_1001046_pt1 | contig 18528 bp, 13 predicted proteins | sample eDN3rd37CKraftBY_FD_151334 | JGI IMG/M metagenome (GOLD analysis project Ga0180218, IMG submission 151334) | Enriched backyard soil microbial communities from Emeryville, California, USA - eDNA 3rd pass 37_C Kraft BY (version 2) (version 2) | ecosystem: Environmental > Terrestrial > Soil >...
GCCGAGGTCCTTCATGCGCGTGTCCGCAAGATAGCGCAGGTCCCCCATCACCGGGCGGCCGTTGCGCGCCAGCACATAGGCCGCATAGGCCAGCGCCTCACCCTCGCCGGGATCGAAGGTGCCGGCATTGACCACCGCGTTGCGCAGCCGGTCCAGCGCCATGTCGAAGGCGCGCTGGGGCACGGTGAAGCCGCGCTCGCGGGCGCGGGTGAGGAAGTCGCTCGCATAGGCGTTCAGCCACAGGTCGCTGCCGCCGACCTGCCACAGGCCGAACGAGCCGGCGGAATCCTGCCGCGAGAGAATGCGCTCAATGGCGCGGGTCACGCGCCCGTCGAGATCGCCGTCGAGGGCGAGATGCTCGCGCTCCGCCAGCCGGTTCACATACAGCAGCGGCAGCGCGCGACTGATGGTCTGCTCGGTGCAGCCGTAGGGATAGCGGTCCAGCGCCGCGAGCAGGGCCGGCACGTCCAGCGCCGCCAGCGGCGACACCGAGACGGCGACCGACGTCGTGCCCGGCATCAGGTCCGCGACGAGGTCCGACGACAGCGTGACGCTGCCGCCCGCCGGCAGCGGCCGCACGGTGCGGCGCACGAGGCCGGCCGTCCCCGGCTGGATGCGCAGGTTCAGGCCCTGCGCGACATCGACCTGTCCGCCGGTGAGGCGCGCGGCGATGGCGGCCGAGCCGGGCTCGGTCGCGGTGAAGGGCACCGCGACCGTGGCCTTGCCGCCGGCGGCGAGCTTCACCGTCCGCTTCAATGCCTTGGCGTCCGCCGCAACGGGTCCCTGCATGTCGAGCGTGACGGCATAATCGCCGGCCGGGCCTTCCACGTTGCTGATATCGAGGAAGAGCTGCGCGCGGTCGCCGACATTGAGGAAGCGCGGCAGCGTCGCCGTCACCACCACGGGGTCGCGCACGATCACGTCGGCGGATGCCTGCCCGACGCGGTCCTTCGACCACGCCACCACCATGACGCGGACGGTGCCATTGAACGGCGGAATGTCGAACGCGACATGCGCCTTGCCGTCCGCACCCACCTTCACGACGCCGGAATAGCGCGCCAGCGGCGCCTGCGTCGGCGCATCGCCCGAGAGCGCCGGCGCGGCGTCGCCGCCGGAGCGGATCGCGCCGCGGGTGCCCTGCATGCCGTCGATGAGGAAGCCATAGAGGTCGCGCAGCTCCGCGCCGATCTGGCGCTGGCCGAAATAAAAGCGGCCCGGATTCGGCGCCTCGTAGCGGGTGAGGTTGAGGATGCCGACATCCACCGCCGCGACGGTGACATAAGCCTCCTCGCCAGGCGTGAGCCCCGCGAGCGTCACCGGAATGTCGAGGCTGCCGCGCGGGCGGATCTGCGCCGGCACGTCCAACGCGACGTCGAGCCGGTGCGCGGCCTCGTTCACCGCGAACCATGCAAGGCCGAGCGCCCGGCCGGGCATGCGCCGCGCGCCGGCATCGAGCGGACGATACGCCTCCACCACCGCATAGGCGCCCGCCCCCCAGGCCGCATCGACCGGCAGCGAGATTTCGGTCTCGCCCTCGCGCAGCGATACGGCGCGGCGCAGCAGCACGCGATCCGAAATCACCGAGACGGTCGCCTCGCCGGCGAACGGCGCGGTCACGGCAAGCTTCGCCGTCTCGCCCGCCGCGTAGCTCGCCTTGTCGAGCGTCACGTCGAGCCGGTCCGGCGTGTCGGCCGTCGCTGTGCCGCCATAGCCGACCTGAAACGTCACGCTAGTCGGCTGCACATCGCCGCCGCCGGTCACGTCGAGGCGGTAGCGGCCCCAGCCAATGGCGGCTTCCATCCGCGCCGGTTCCGTTGCCGTCGTCGCGGCCTTGCCGTCCGCGATGCGGCGCGTGGTCTCCACCGGCTCGAACGACCAGCGCCCGTCCGACTGGTACCACTGATAACGCCGGTCGATCTGGTAGAGGCTCCATTGCAGTTCGCCGGCGATGCGCGCGCCGTCCGGCTTCGCGGCCACCGCCTCGAACCGCGCCACGTCGCCCTCCGACAGATCGGAGAACAGCTTGCGCACGCCGATGACCGGCCCGGCGGGGCGGATCGGCAGCGTCACGCTGCGCTCTACCGCGCGGCCGCCGGCCTCGCCGACGCGCAGCGTCACCTTCGCCTCCAGCGGACGCGACGCAACAACCTCCGGCACCGGCGCAGAAACGCGGGCGCGGCCCTGCGCGTCGGTCTGCGCCGTTTCCTCGATCTCCGCGGTGGCGGCCTGCACGTCCTCGTCGCCGAGGCCGACCTCGTAGCCTTCAAGGCCCGGCACGGCGGACGCTGCCGCTGCCTGCACGGCGACCTCGCCGGAAATATCGAGCCCCGCGCCGGGCGCGCCGAACAGATAGCGCGCCGCGACATCGACAGTCGCCGGCGCGCCGGCTGCCAGCATCTTGCCCGGCGCGGTCAGGTTCACCTCCAGCCGCTCGGGCACATAATCCTCGACGAGGAAGCTCGCCTCGCCGATGCTCGGGGCCTTCGGGTCCGCATAGGCACGCACGCGCCATGTGCCGGACGGCGCATTGGCGAGCAGCGGCACCGAGAGCGAGCGCCCGCCGAGCCCTTCGTCCTGCACGGCGGCGCGGCGGAATTCGACGCCGTCCGGCCGCTGCACCACCAGCGTCAGCGGCAGGCCCGCCTGCGCCGCGCCCTGCGCGCTGCGCATCAATGCCGTGACGAACACGGTCTCGCCGGAGCGATAGACGCCGCGCTCGGTGAACACGAAGGCATCGAGCGCGCCCGGCGCGACGCGGCCTTTCACGCCGCGGTCGGTCAGGTCGAAGGCGGACTGGGCGAGATCGAGAAAGCCATAGTCGCCGCTCTTGTCGGTCGCGACGACGAGGCCCGGCGCGAGGCCGCCGGTGCCGCGCGACAGGCCCGGCTCGAACCGCGCGAAGCCATCCGCCCCCGTGCGCCGTGTCGCCAGCACCTCGTTGTTGCGGGCGACGAGTTTGAGTTCGACATCGGCCAGCGGCTTCGCATCGGCCAGCGAGCGCACCGTGACGCCGACCCCGTCAGCAGCCGACTGCGCGGCGATGCCGAGGTCCGACACCACGAACCATTGCGTCGCGCGCACGCCGTAATCCTCCTCCGGATCGGCCGGGCCGGTGCCGGCCGCGCGGGCGGTCATCACATACACGCCGGGTTCGAGCTTGCCGCCGACCGCATCGAGGATCGGGAAAGCCGTGACCACGTCGCGGTTGAGTTCGCTCTTTGCGTCGAGCGTGCCCTTCCAGACCTGAAAGCCTCTCTCCCGCGCGATCTCGTCGATGCCGGAGCGGCCGAGCTGGGACATGAAATCCTCGGACCGCACGGTCGGCAGCAGGCTGCGATCCCCCACCCGCGCGATCTCCACGTCGATCCGCGCGGCATTGACGGAGACCACCGGAATGCCCTCCTGCCCCGAGCGCGGCAGCACATAATTGCGGCCCGTGAAGCGCACCTGCGGGGAGCGGTCCCGCACATAGATCTCGTAATCGACGCTGGTCAGCAGCGTCTCACTCACGGCGGAGGGCAGGCCCTGCCGCAGCACGACGGCATAGCGCTCGCCATGCTTGAGACCATCGACGCAGATCTGGCTGCCCTCGGCGGTGACGGCGGCATTGGCATCGCCCGACACGGCGACGAAGGACGAGAAGCTGGCGCGGCCGCGCTCCAGCGGCTCGGAGAAAGTGAAGCACACGCGCGGCGAAGCGCCGTCGCTGTCCACCTTGTAGTCCAGCACGCGGAAGCCGCGCTCCGCGCGCAGCTTCTCGTAAGTGGCGCGGACAGCAGGCACATCCGCCGCCGCGAGGCTGGCCCGATAGGAATCCAGCGCCGGCCGCCACATCGCGCGCGACACATAAGCTTCCGCCAGCAGCGCCAGCGTCTGCGCCTCCGCCGGCCGGGTCGTCGCCCGCAGATAGGCGGCATAGGCTGCGGTGGCCGCGCGTTCGCGCAAGTTGTAGCGCTCGGAGAAATTGGCGGGCTGGGTCGCCAGCGCAGCGCGGCCATGGCCGAACCAGCCGGCGGCGTTTTTCGGGTCGGCTGCGACGGCGAGGCCGAACAGGCGATAGGCGGTGCGGGCGTCGCCCTTCGTCAGCGCGGCGGTCGCCTCCTTGCGCAGCGCATCCGCCGGCTTGGCGGCGTCCGCCTTGTTCTCGGGCTTGGCGGCTTCCGCGCGCAGCGTCGCTTCGAGCCGCACCGCATCGCTGGCAAGATCATCGCGCGTGAAGGACTTCTGCGCGAGGGCGGATGTCGCGAAGGCGAGCAGGGCCAGAAGCGCGACCCAGAAGCCGATAGACCTTGCGCCGATTTGCAGTGCGCCGTCGCACCGGTCTGAAGCAGCCGCAATCATAGTCGCCTCCGTTGTCCGCGAGGAAAGCCTATTGCCGCCGATGCACGGAGGCAATGCTCCGCGCCGCCGGACCGGGATGCGATTTCAGGCCCCGCAATCCAAAGGACTCATGACAGAGCCTCGGATTGGAACGTTCACAATGCCGAACAGCGCCTCAGGGTGCGGCCGGATGATCGCGGCGGCGACCAGAACCGCGGCAAGTCTCATCCACATCACACTGCATATCCTTCAGGTTCGCCGGCATGGGAACGCTAGCAGCGGAGGGCCGCGATCTCAATTCCGGCTGGACGCAGGGTGGCGGTCCACGCTTTACAAAGCCGCATCCGGCGGTCTGTTATGCTGGCCACTCCGGGAGCCGCCGACACACTCCGGCATGCCTTTATGCCGCCGCTGCGAGGAATATCGATGCTGGGCTGGGTCATCGCCGCCATCATTGTCGCGATCGTCGTCTATGGCGTCGTGCTGTATAACCGCCTCGTCCACCGGCGGCAGATGGCGGACGAAGCCTGGAGCGGCATCGACGTGCAGCTCAAGCGCCGCGCCGATCTCGTGCCGAATCTCGTCGAGGCGGTGAAGGGCTATGCCGCCCATGAGCGCGACGTGCTGACCACCGTGACGGAACTGCGCGGCGCGGCGCAGAGCCAGCCGGCCGACGACGTCGCCGGCCGCGCGCGCATCGAGGGCGCGCTGTCGCTGGCGGTCGGGCGGCTGATCGCGCTGGCGGAAGCCTATCCGGACCTGAAGGCCAGCGGCAATTTCCTCGAACTCCAGCGCGAACTCGGCGCGGTCGAGACCGACCTTCAGATGGCGCGCCGCTACTACAACGGCGCGGTGCGCAACATGAACATCACGGTGCAGTCCTTCCCCGGCAATCTGCTGGCCGGGCCGCTCGGCTTTCGCGAACGTCCCTTCTTCGAGATCGCGGACGCAAGCGAGCGCGCCGCGCCGCAGGTGCGCCTGTGAGCGGGGCCACGCCCATGCGGCCGGCCGGCTGGCTGCGCGCCATCACGCTGGCGACAGTCATCTGTGCGACACTCCTTGGCATCCGCATCGCGGCGGCGGCCGAGGAGATCCTGCGTTTCCATGCGGATGTGCAGGTCGCGGAGGACGGCACCCTCACCGTGACCGAGACCATCCGCGTGCGCGCGGAGGGCCGCGACATCCGCCGCGGCATCTATCGCGACTTTCCGCTGACCTTCGTGGACGCGGCGGGCACGCGGCGCGAAGTCACCTTCACGCTGCTGGACGTGACCCGCGACGGCCGGCGCGAGCCGCATTTCACCCGCCGCGCCGACGACGCCATCCGCATCTATGCCGGCGACGAGGACACGCTGCTGCGGCCGGGGGAATATACCTACACCCTGCGCTATCGCACCGGCCGGCAGATCCGCTGGTTCGACGATGCGCCGGAACTGAACTGGAACGTCACCGGCAATTTCTGGCTCTTCCCGATCCGGCAGGCGAGCGCGCGCATCACCTTCGAATCCGGCGCGCGGCCCGTGCGCTGGATCGCCTATACCGGCCCGTTCGGCGCGCGCGGCACCGCATGGCGGGCGGAAGCCGACAGCGGCCTGCTCACCGTCGAGACGACGCAGCCGCTGGCGCCGCGCGAGGGCCTCACCGTGGTGGCGACGCTCCCGGCCGATGCCGTGACACCGCCGGGCCGTGCCGCCCGGTTCTGGTATGCGGTCTTCGACAATCGCGGCTGGCTGCTCGGCGGCGGCGGCTTTCTGGCGCTGCTGGCCCATTATCTCTGGGCCTGGAACGCGGTCGGGCGCGACCCGAAACGCGGCACGGTCATTCCCCTGTTCCATCCGCCGGATGGCGTCTCGCCGGCGCTGGCGAATTACATCGCCAACTGGGGCCTGTCCGACATCTGGCGCGCCTTCACGGCGGCGGCGCTGTCGCTCGCGGTGCGCGGCCTGCTCGTGTTCGACGACGGCGATAAATCGCTCACGCTACGCGCCACGGACCGGCAGCCGGACGGCGGCAGCGCCACCCTGCCCGCCGGCGAACGCGTCATCTTCGACTGGGTCCGGGCCGCCGGCGGAAGCGGCACCATCGACCGCGACAACAGCGCGTCCGTGGCTGAACTGGTGAAGAATTTCCGCGGTCATATCGAGGGCGAGAATCGCAACCGCTTCTTCCGGCACAATCTCGGTTATTTCCTCGCCGGCCTCGTGCTGACGGCGCTCATGGTCGCGGTCATCGTGAAATTCGGCGGGCTGCGGGAAGCCGAACTCGCGCTGATGTTCGGCGCGGGATTCATCGGGCTGTTCTTCGGGCTGTTCGCGATCCCACTGGTTGGCGCGATTTTCGGCACGGCGCGCGGGGGTTCGCGGCTGCGCAGCGCCTTCGTGCTGATTTTCCTGGCCGTGTTCCTGTTCAACGCCGGCGGCATATTCATGATCGCCGGCAGCACGTTGGCGGGCGTCCTGTCCGACAACATCTTTCCGGTCGCGCTGATCGCGGGCTTCACGGCGCTGAACGGGCTGTTCCTCTATCTGCTGCGCGCGCCGACAGACATCGGCCGCAAGATGATGGACCAGCTCGCCGGCCTGAGGCTCTATCTCGAAACCGCTGAGTCCGACCGCCTGAACATGCAGGCTCCGGAGATCACCGCCGATCGCTTCGAGGCGCTGCTGCCCTATGCCGTCGCGCTCGATGTGGAGAAGCCGTGGTCGGACGCCTTCGCGGCGGCGCTGGCGCGCGCCCATCCCGGCGAGACCGATGCGACGACGCTGTATCAGCCCGGCTGGCGGCGGGGCAGCGCATGGTCCGGCGGCAGCTTCGGCCGCTCCGTCGCCTCGACGGTGGCGGGCGTCGGCAGCGCCATGGCCGCCGCCATGCCGGCGCCGTCGTCGGGATCGTCCGGCTTCTCGTCCAGCGGCGGCGGCTCGGGCGGCGGAGGTGGCGGCGGGGGCGGTGGCGGCTGGTAGCGAAGCCGCGACACGCGCCGGACGACACGCCGGCTGCATGCGCCAACGGATATGCGCGACATAACAGAACGGCCGGGCGATGCCCGGCCGTGGATATTCGAAACTCGCTGTTTTGGTCAGGCAGCGGCCGCACCCACGTCAGGGCATGTATTGCCCGCCGTTGATGCTGATGGTCGCGCCGGTGATCCAGGCGCCCTGCTCGCTGGCGAGAAAGGACACCGCGCCTGCGATCTCCTCGGACTTGCCGAGCCGGCCGACTGGGATGCCGGCGATGATGCCTTCCAGCACCTTCTCCGGCACGGCCTGCACCATCTCGGTGTCGGTATAGCCCGGTGCGATGCAGTTCACGGTCACGCCCTTGCGGGCATTCTCCTGCGCCAACGCCTTGGTGAAGCCGATCATGCCGGCCTTGGCAGCGGAATAGTTGGTCTGGCCGGCCTGGCCCTTCTGGCCGTTGATCGACGAGATGTTGATGATGCGGCCGAAGTTGCGCTCGCGCATGCCTTCGATCACCTGCCGCGTCATGTTGAAGATCGAGTCCATGTTGACGCGGATGACATCGGACCATTGCTCCGGCGTCATCTTGTGGAAGAAGCCGTCGCGGGTGATGCCGGCGTTGTTGACGAGAATATCGATGGGGCCGAGCGCTTCCGTCACGGTCCGGGCCGCGCGCTGGCAATCCTCGAACACGCCGACATTGCCCTTGATGATCATCACGCCGAGTTCGTCGGCGCAGGCCTGCGCGGCCTTTTCATTGCCGGAATAGCCGGCCGCAACCAGAAAGCCGTCCTTCTTGAGCTGCGCGGCGATCGCCTTGCCGATTCCCCGTGTGCCGCCCGTCACCAGCGCAACCCGTGCCATCCGTCGTTTCCCCTCGCTATGCGGCTGATGCCGCTTTCGTCATCACGATGCGCGGTCCTCGCCCCGCATCATGTCATCCTCAAGACGCCCGCCCGGAACGGGGCATCGCGTCGCGTTCCATCTCTCATGTCGCGCCGTCCGCGACCACTCAGCCTATTCCGCTTCGCGCTTTCAGCGCTCCACGCAGTTCTTCTTTGCGTTCCGCGCTTTCAGCGCTCCACGCAGCCTTTCTTGCGTTCCGCGCTTTCAGCGCTCCACGCACAGAGCAATTCCCATGCCGCCGCCGATGCAGAGCGTGGCGAGGCCCTTCTTCGAATCGCGCTTCTGCATCTCGTGCAGCAGCGTCACCAGCACCCGCGCGCCCGACGCGCCGACGGGATGGCCGAGCGCAATGGCGCCGCCGTTCACATTGACCTTCGCGGTGTCCCAGCCGAGATCCTTGTTCACGGCGCAAGCCTGGGCGGCGAACGCCTCGTTGGCCTCGATCAGGTCGAGATCCTCGGCCTTCCAGCCGGCCTTCTTCAGCGCCGCGCGCGAGGCCGGGATCGGACCCGAGCCCATGATGGCGGGATCGACGCCGGCCTGCGCCCAGGAGGCGATCCGCGCCAGCGGCGTCAGGCCGCGGGCCTTTGCCTCCTCGGCGCTCATCAGCACCAGCGCGGCCGCGCCGTCGTTGATGCCGGAGGCATTGCCGGCGGTGACGCTGCCATCCTTGGCGAAGGCTGGGCGCAGCTTCTGCATCGTCTCCAGCGTCGCGCCGTGGCGGGGATATTCGTCCGTATCGACGACCACGTCGCCCTTACGGCCGGAAATGGTCACCGGCACGATCTCGTCCCTGAAGCGTCCGCTTTTCTGCGCCGCCTCAGCCTTGTTCTGGGAGGCGACGGCGAATTCGTCCTGCTGTTCGCGGGTGATCTGCCACTGGCGCGCGACATTCTCCGCCGTCGTGCCCATGTGATAGCCGTTGAAGGCGTCCCACAGCCCGTCGCGGATCATGGTGTCGATCATCTCCATGTTGCCCATGCGGGTGCCGCCGCGCAGATGGGCGCAATGGGGCGCCATGCTCATGGATTCCTGGCCGCCGGCCACCACGATGCGCGAGTCGCCGTTGACGATGGCCTGATAGCCCAGCGCCACCGTCCGCAGGCCGGAGCCACAGAGCTGGTTGACGCTCCAGGCCGGGCTCTCCACCGGGATGCCGGCATTGACGGACGCCTGCCGCGCCGGATTCTGGCCCTGCCCGGCGGTGAGGATCTGGCCGAGGATGACTTCCGAGACGTCCGCCCCCGCGACGCCGGCGCGCTCCAGCGCGGCCTTGATCGCCACCTTGCCGAGGTCGTGGGCCGGCACATGCGCGAAAGCCCCGTTGAAAGCCCCGACGGGGGTGCGGGCCGCGCTGACGATCACAACGTCGGTCATGGAGGTCTCCTGTTCGGACGGCCGGAGAAATTGCCGGCCGGGCGGGTGGTTAACCCGGTTCGATATTAGGCATATGACGACGCGCGCCCACAAGCCTGGCCGGCAGGTTTGCCCCGCGCTGCACAAACAGCGTGACCACCGGGAAAAAAGCAGGCTATGCTGCCGGATAAGGGGAAACGGAACTGATGGATCGACATGGCACAGCCTGAGGGACCGATCACAATCAAGAAATACGCGAACCGACGGCTCTACAATACCGGCACCAGCACGTATGTGACCCTCGAAGACCTCGCCACCATGGTGAAGGAGGGTACGGATTTCGTCGTTTTCGACGCCAAGACCGGGGAAGACATCACCCGCTCGGTTCTCGCGCAGATCATCTTCGAGCAGGAGAACAAGGAAGGGCAGAGCCTGCTGCCGATCACCTTCCTGCGCCAGCTCATCCGCTTCTACGGCAACAGCATGCAGATGCTGGTGCCGCGCTATCTGGAAATGTCCATCGACAGCCTCACCCGCGAGCAGGAGAAATTCCGCGAGCAGATGACCTCGGCGTTCGGTGCGGGGCCGTTCGGGGCCGGAGCCTTCGGTCCGCTGGAGGAGCAGGCCCGCCGCAACATGGAGATGTTCCAGCGGACCTTCTCCATGTTCTCTCCGTTCCCGCACCGCGAGGCGGACGAAGCCGCCGCCCCCCAGCAGCCGAAGGCCGGCGCGGGCGGGGATTTCGACGAGCTGAAGCGTCAGCTCGAAGAGATGCAGAAGCGGCTCGACCGGATGGCCGGCAAGGACGATGACACGACGTCCAAAGGACCGGGCGGCGACAAAGGCGGCGATAAGAGCTGACGCGAGCGGGCAAGACTGACGGGCAAAGGCGCCGGCCACACTGGCCCGCCGCCGGCGGCAGACCCTCCAGCGGCAGGCCCGCCACGGCGGCGCATCATCCGAATGGCCGAGCGCCGGCGGCGCGGATGCAAAGACGGTCATCGGCGAAGATGGCGTCCGCGAGAATGGGGCCAGCAAAAATGGCGTCTGCGAAGATCGCGTTTGTGAAGATGGTTATCTGCGAAACCGGAGTCTCGCGGAATCGCTATTTGGCGGGCCGCGCCATTCCCGGAAACCCGTCCCGCGCCCGCGGTTCTGCGGCGGGGGCGGCTCCGGCCGCCAGCCAGGGCCGCTCGCAGGACGCCAGGCCCACCAGCGCACCCTGGATATAGTCGCAGCCCCACTGCGCGAGCGTCGCGGCAGTCTGCTCGTCCTGAACCCATTCGGCCACGGTTTGCAGACCAAGCCGCTGCGCCAGATCGAGCAGCGAGCGGACGAAGGCGCGATCGTCTCCCGACCGGGAGAAATTCTCGATGAACGATCCGTCGATCTTGACGATATCGACGGCCAGCTTGCGCAGATTCCGGAATGACGTGTAGCCGGCCCCGAAATCGTCGATGGTTACGCGGACGCCGAGATCCTTGATGCGCGCGACGAAATTCCGGGTCTCGTCGAGGTCCTGAATGGCGGCGGTTTCGGTGATTTCCACGATTAGCCGCTCCGCGACGCCGGAATGGGTGCGCAGCATGGCGCTGAACCCGGTCCACCAGTCGGGATCCATGGTGGACAGCGGCGACACATTCAGGCTGGCGTGGAACGACGGGGCGTCGGCGAGTTCGGCCACCACCAGTTCAAGCACGCGATGGTCGAGCAGCCGCATCAGGCCCAGCCGTTCCGCGGCGGGCACCATCGCCTGGGCCGGCAGCAGGCTGCCGTCCGCACGGCGCAGGCGGAGCAGGCATTCATAGAAGGCCGGCGCGCGCGTGCGGGCGAAAGCCACGGGCTCATGCGCCAGCGAGATGCGCCGCTCGTTGAGAGCCGTCACGATCTCGTCGGTCAGGCTGATGTTGGCGCGCCGTCTGGTCTCGCGCTCGGGATCGGGATGATAGGCCTGGAACGAGCCCCGGCGGCGGCTCTTGGCCGCATCGAGGGCTTCCTGGGCCCGCGACTGCACCTCCTGCGCGCTGCGCGCGAAGCGCGGCGCGGTGACGCCGCCGATGGTCGCGGTCACGGCGATGCCGCCGGCGGCGGTGGTCAGCACGCCTTCCCGCAGGCTCGACAGCAGCCGGTCCGCTGCGACCGCAAGATCGTCGGTGGTGCAGTCATGGAGGATGACGCCGAACTTGTTGCCGGAATAACGGCCGAGATGGTCCCGCGCGCGCATGCGCGAGCGCAGCCGGCCGGCGACGCTGACGATCAGCTCGTCGGCGATGTCATAGCCATACGCCTCATTGATGCCGGCGAGATTGTCGATGGCGACCAGCAGGAAGCCGCAGGACGAGCGCGCCCGCACCGCTTCGGCGAGAACCGTGTCCAGCAGTTCCACGAGGCGGGTCCGGCTCATCTCGCCGGTGAGCGCATCGATGCGGGAGAGCGAAGCCAGCCGCTGCTCGCGCTCGTGGCGCTCGTCGATCATCCGCAGCGTGCCGAAAGCCCGCCGGGGACGGCCATCGGGCCCGGGCAGCCAGCGGCCGCATTCCTCGACCCAGCGCACCATGCCGGCCGCGCCGCGCGGCCGCAGGGCATATTCCATCTGATAGGGCACCGCGCCGGCGTGACCGGCAGGGACCGCCTGCGCGAAGATATCCGCCCGCATCGGCCGGGCCTCGACATCCACGACCTGGGAAAAGCCCCGCCCCGTCCCGATCCGGGTCAGGTCGGCCACATCCAGCACGTCCTGCGCATTCGCGCTCCACGCCAGAACATCGCTCGCGATGTCCCAATCATAGACCACGTCACCGATGGCGAGGACGAGCGCTCCTGGGTCGGTCACAACGGGCACGAATCGAAACCTGCGGAAATCGCGCGGCCAAGCCGCTTTCTGGATTGACGGTCTCGACCCTATCCACGACTCGTTAAGCAATCGGGAACCGGCGCACCCAGTTTTTCGTCATGGAACGAAAATTGGTGGTCCATCATTTGCGATGGAGGGGGAAGCGACGCGCCAGGCGTCCCAAAACGGGACATGACTTATGATCCGCCGTTTCGGCTCCGCATCTGCCTCTTCCGCCCCGCCGCGCATCGCGCCGGCAGCGGGGACGCAGCGCAGCGCCGACCCCGATCTCAACGATGATGTCCCCGCGCCGTCCCGCGCGCTGCTGCCGCGCGGCGAACCGGAACGCATCGCAGCGGCCCCTCTTTCCGGCCTTCCCGCCGGACGGCTCTCCGCCGGCTTCCTGGCGCATCTGATCGCGACGGCGCAGCAGGCGCCGCAGACCCGCCGGCTTCGCCGCGCATCGCCGGAAGACGCCATCGGATCGTATCGGGCGGTCGCCCGGCTGGCCGACGCGGCGCGGCGCTGAGGCCTCGCGGATTGGCGTTCAGCCCATGCGCTCGACGCCGCCCACCGAAAGGTCGCGCTGGGCGGTCTGGATCGTGATCGAAAAGCCGGCGACGACATCCAGCAAACTGACCAGCAGCAACAGCAGGAACGTGCCCGTGGCGGCCTGGGCCACGGTCATGAATTCCGCGGCCATGAACAGGAACAGCACCAGCGACAGCACATGGTCGAGAATCGCCCGGCTGCCGAGGCGGGTGGCCTTCAGGATCTCGACATAGAGCAGCAGGATCGCGAACATCACCAGCAGGTCGCCCGCCGTCACCGCGAGCACCGCCCGTGACAGCATCGGCACTTCGAACACCGTCTCGGTGAAGGACATACCGAGAATGAAGGCCATGATGTTGTAGATCGCGAAGGGGATCAGAAGCAGCGGAATGCCGAGCAGATACATGGCTTGCAATCTCCGGGCAGTCGGTCTCTGGCGGTCGGTTTCGGACAGTCAGTCTTGGACAGTCAGTCTCTGGCAGCGTCAGCATCGCCCGACCTTATCCCGCCCGGCAACGTCCGTTCATGACAAAAACCCGCGCCGGCGGACCGGGCGGGTTCTGTCTATCATATAGGACCGGACCATATCTGCCGGAACAGCCGCAGGCGCCATGCTGGACGATGTCTCGCCGCGGCGCGCGGCGGAGGCTCACGCCTCCGACTTCACCTTGAGCACCTGACGGCCGCGATACATGCCGGTCTTCAGGTCGATATGGTGCGGGCGGCGCAGTTCGCCGGAATCCTTGTCCTCGACATAGGTCGGGTTCTTGAGCGCATCGGCCGAGCGACGCATTCCGCGCCGCGACGGCGACGTCTTTCTCTTGGGCACAGCCATGAGAGCAATCCTTGGAAAAATTCGGACGAGAGCAGCCGCAGACGGCATGGCCCTTCGGAAGCCGGGCTTATACAGGGCACGGCCGCGAAAGGCCAGTGCCTTTTCACCGCCCGCTCCCACGCGCCCGAAGCGCCAGCGCGTTGTTCCGCCGTGCTTTTCCCCCGGCTTGGGAGGAATGGCTCGCGCAGAACGGCTCACGGCAGGCAGGAGACGTCCGCCGTGCGCGCCCGCGCCTGATAGGTGCCGGCGAGCCGGCGCATCCCCGGTCCCGGCCGGCCGGCGCTGCGCTGGACCGGATTCGGCAGGATGCCGGCCATCAGCGCCGCCTCCCGCGCCGAGAGGCTGCGCGCCGAGCGGCCGAAGGCGTGGCGCGCGCCGGCCTCCGCGCCGAACTGCCCATCCGGCCCCCATTCGGCGATGTTGAGATAGATCTCCATCACCCGGTGCCGGGGCAGGACGACGCCGATCCATAGCGCGATGGGGAATTCGATGGCCTTGCGCACGAAGCTGCGCGAGTTCCACAGGAACAGGTTCTTGGCAACCTGCTGGGTGATGGTGGAGCCGCCACGCACCTGGGACAGGTCCTCGCCCTCGTCGAGAATCTGGCCCAGTGCCTCGAAATCGACACCCGCATGGGTGCAGAAACGCGCATCCTCGGCCGCGATCACGGCGGCCGGCAGCGCCGGCGCAATTCCGGCGAGCGGCACCCAGACCCGCTCGACCCGCTGGCCGGTGAGCCAGCGCGAGACCATCAGCATCGAGACCGGGTCGACCGCCCGATAAGCCACGGTGAGGACGAACGGCAGCAGCGCGAGCGCGAGCAGGGCAATCACCAGTGCGCGCCACGGGCGGCGCCGTCTCAGCGGCATTCGGCACAATCCGTTCGTCGATAAGCTGATCGATCCTGCCACAGCGCGGAACGCCGCGACAGCCGCCGCGATGCCGCTGCCCGTGCGGACCCTTGCCGCTGGCGATGCCTCGCTTGACGCCCCGCGCGGGGCCGGGCATGGCCATCGCAGGGGTCGCGTCCCATGCAGGCGCGACGATGACGCTGGCCGACCATGACCGCCTTCCCACCCGCACCCGTGCCGGACCAGCCGGCGTTTCCGCCCGCTCCGGATTTCCTCGCCCGGTTGGATGGGACGGCTTCGGATATCGAAGCGGTGCTGGAAAACGCCCTGTCGGCGCAAACCGAGGACGGGGAAATCGCCCGGCCGGAGCGGCTGCGCGCCGCCATGCGCCATGCCGCGCTCGGCGGCGGCAAGCGCCTGCGGCCGTTCCTCGTGGTGGAAAGCGCCGCCCTGTTCGGCGTCCCGCGCGCGCAGGCCCTGCTCGCCGGTGCGGCGCTGGAATGCGTGCATTGCTATTCGCTGGCGCACGACGACCTGCCCGCCATGGACAACGACGACCTGCGGCGCGGCCGCCCCACCCTGCACCGCGCCTATGACGAAGCCACCGCCATCCTCGCCGGCGACAGCCTGCTCACCCTCGCCTTCGATCTGATGGCCCGCGAGGCGGTGCATCGGGACGCCGCCGTGCGCATCGGCCTCGTCCGCGACCTCGCCCGCGCCGCGGGCCTCGGCGGCATGGCCGGCGGCCAGATGCTCGACCTTGCCGCGGAAGGCCGTTTCGGGGACGCCGGCACCGCGCCGGACGAAGCCGGCATCGTCACCCTTCAGCGCATGAAGACCGGCGCGCTGCTCGCCTTCGCCTGCCGCGCCGGCGCGATCCTCGGCCAAGCCGGCGGCCCGGCCCACGCCGCGCTGGAGACATTCGGCGAGAAGCTGGGGCTTGCCTTCCAGCTCGCCGACGATCTGCTGGACCTTGAAGGCGACGCCGCGCTGATCGGCAAGGCCACGGGCAAGGATGCCGCCGCCGGCAAGGGCACGCTGGTCGCCCGGCTCGGGCCGCAGGCCGCGCGGCAGCGGCTCGCCGCGCTGGTCGGCGAAGCCGAAGCCGCCCTCGCCCCGTTCGGCCCGGGCGGCGACGTGCTGCGGCACACCGTGCGTTTCGCCGCCGCGCGGCGGACCTGACCAGGGTTGAACCATGGCGAAGAACCGAAGACGCAACCAGAGCGGCAGCGAGGCTTCTTCGGGAGCCGATGCGCAGCGGGCCGCGCCGCGCCACCGCGGCCTGCATCACGTCGCGCGGCTCCATGGCCGACTGATCGTGGCGGCGCTCATCGGCGCGGCCGTCTACGGCCTCGCCGTCGCGACCACCGCCGAATGGCGGCTCTCGACCCACCTCCTGCTGGCCTGGAACGCGGCCGCCCTCGCCTATCTGGTGATGGCGCTGCGCGTCTTCGCGGATTTCGACATCGCCCATGTCCGCCGCCGCGCCTCCGATCAGGACGACGGCGCGGTGGCGATCCTGTTCCTCACGGTGGCCGCGGCCGCCGCCAGCCTCATCGCCATCGTCGTCCAGCTCGGCCCAGTCATGGAGGACGATCCGGCCCGGCCGTGGCACTTCGCGCTCGCGGTCGTGACCATCGTGCTGTCATGGTTCTTCATCCAGACGATGTTCGCCTTCCACTATGCCTACGAATATTACGGCGAAGGCCGCGACGGCATCGCCGGCGGGCTCGATTTCCCCGAGGACGACAAGCCGGACTATTGGGACTTCGTCTATTTCTCGATGGTGCTCGGCATGACCTTCCAGGTCTCCGATGTCGAGATTTCCAGCAAGACGATCCGCCGCCTCGCCGCCGCCCATGGGCTGGTGGCGTTCTTCTACAACGTCGCCATTCTGGCGCTATGCGTGAATATCGGCGCGAGTCTGATCGGCTAGAGCGAAGTTGAGGATCATTCCGCCGCGCTGCGCGAACCGCTTCCGTAACGGCGCTCGATATAGTCGATCACCAACTGCTTGAAATCCGCCGCCACGGTCGGCCCGCGCAAGGTCACGGCCTTCTTGCCGTCGATGAACACCGGCGCGGCGGGCGACTCGCCCGTGCCCGGCAGCGAGATGCCGATATCGGCATGCTTGCTCTCGCCGGGACCGTTGACGATGCAGCCCATCACCGCGACGTTGAGCGCCTCGACGCCGGGATAGCGCGTCTTCCAGTTCGGCATCTCGGTATGGATGAAGCTCTGGATGTCGCGCGCCAGTTCCTGAAAGGTCGTGGAGGTGGTGCGGCCGCAGCCGGGGCAGGCCGCGACCAGCGGCACAAAGACACGGAATCCCATGGTCTGGAGCAGTTCCTGCGCGACCTTCACCTCCAGCGTGCGGTCGCCGCCGGGCTCCGGCGTCAGCGAGATGCGGATGGTGTCGCCGATGCCCTGCTGGAGCAGAATGCCGAGCGCCGCCGACGATGCGACGATGCCCTTCGAGCCCATGCCGGCCTCGGTGAGGCCGAGATGGATCGCATAGTCCGAACGGCGCGCCAGTTCCTGATAGACCGCGATCAGGTCCTGCACCGCCGAGACCTTGGCGGAGAGAATGATCTTGCTGCGCGGCAGGCCGATCTCCTCCGCCCGCGCGGCCGACAGCAGCGCCGACTGCACCATCGCCTCGCGCGTCACCGCGCGGACGTCCTGCGGCGCGGACGAGCGCGCATTCTCGTCCATCAGATGGGTGAGTAATTCCTGGTCGAGCGAGCCCCAGTTCGCGCCGATCCGCACCGGCTTGCCGTGGCGGATCGCGGTCTCGACGATGGCGCCGAACTGGCGGTCCTTCTTGTCCTTGAAGCCGACATTGCCGGGGTTGATGCGATACTTGTCCAGCGCCTCGGCGCAGGCCGGATGATCGGCCAGCAGCTTGTGGCCGATGTAATGGAAGTCGCCGACCAGCGGCACCGTCACGCCCATGCGGCGCAGCCGGTCGCGGATATGCGGCACGGCGGCGGCGGCCTCGTCGCGGTCCACCGTGATCCGCACGATCTCGGAGCCGGCCCGCGCCAGCGCGGCGACCTGCCGGGCGGTGCCCTCGATATCCGCCGTGTCCGTGTTGGTCATGGACTGCACGACGATCGGGGCGCCACCACCGACGGTGACGCCGCCGACATCCACCGCCACGGCGCGATGCCGCGGCGCGGGGCCAGCAAGGCCCGAAGACGCTGCGATCGTCGATGCTGGATCTGCGCTCATGGACGTTCAGGTTCCACGGAAGCCGGACGAACCGGCGGACGGTTGATCAATATCAGACCGGACAGCACCAGCACCACCGAGACCGCGAAGACCGGCGACAGCGGGTCTCCCAGGATGATGTGCGCGGCAATCACGCCGAACAATGGCGTCAGGAATGTGAAGGCGGAAAGACGGCCCGCCGAATAGGCCCGGACCAGCACGAACCACAGCAGGAACGTGACGCCCACGACCCAGACCGTCTGATAGGCCATGGCTCCCAGCGCCACCGGCCCCGGCCAGGCCGTGAGCCGCTCGCCCATGGCAAGGGCGCCGAGGCCCAGCACGGGAATGGACACCGCGAGCTGATAGGCCAGCGTCTTTTCCGGCGCGGCATAGCGCAGGGTCGTGGCCTTGATGACCACCGTGGTGCCGCCCCAGAGCGCGCCGGCGATGACGGCCATGACATCTCCGGTCAGCATGGTCGCGGTGACATGGGGGTCCGGCACGCCGAAGGCCAGCGCGATCCCGGCGAAGGCGAGCCCGAGCCCTGCCCATTGCAGCGGTCCGAACCGCTCCTCCGGCAGCAAAAGCCAGCCGGCCAGCGCCACGAACAGCGGCGCGGTGTAGAGGAACACCGTCATCCGGCTCGCGGTGGTGAGTTCGAGCGACAGATAGACGAAGACGAATTCCAGCCCGAACATCAGA
>Ga0180218_1001047_pt1 | contig 18512 bp, 17 predicted proteins | sample eDN3rd37CKraftBY_FD_151334 | JGI IMG/M metagenome (GOLD analysis project Ga0180218, IMG submission 151334) | Enriched backyard soil microbial communities from Emeryville, California, USA - eDNA 3rd pass 37_C Kraft BY (version 2) (version 2) | ecosystem: Environmental > Terrestrial > Soil >...
TCAACCTCGCATGGCCCACCGCGCAGATCGCCGTCATGGGTGCCTCCGGCGCCGTCGGCTTCGTCTACCGCAAGCGCCTGCTCGAGGCCGCCAAGAACGGTCAGGACGTCGACGCGCTGCGCCTCGAACTGCAGAACGAGTACGAGGACACCCTGGTGAACCCGTACGTCGCCGCCGAGCGCGGTTACGTCGACGCGGTGATCCCGCCGTCGCACACGCGCGGACAGATCGTCTCCGCGCTGCGCCTGCTCGAGCGGAAGATGGTTTCGCTCCCGCCGAAGAAGCATGGAAACATTCCGCTGTGACCGCGGTGATCGAACGGGCTGACGTCGACACGCAGTTGGACGAGGCCGCAATGCTCGGTACGCCTGGGCCGCACCACGATCCGATCGTGTTCTCCGGGAACCCGTCCGCCGAAGAGGTTGCGGCGGTGCTTCTCGCGCTCGCCTCGACGGTCGCTGCCCCTGTCGCCGCGGCACCGACCGAGGAAGAGGCGTGGGGTGCTCCCTCGCAGATGATGCGTTACGGACTGTCCACGGCGCCCACCACTTTCGTCAATGCTCGCTGTGCTCGATGAAGGAAGATCGATGACCTATTCTCACCAGCATTCTCAGAATCAGATCACGAAGGTGCTCGTCGCGAATCGCGGCGAAATCGCTGTGCGGGTCATCCGAGCCGCCAAGGACGCAGGCTACGGCAGTGTCGCCGTCTACGCCGAACCGGACGCAGACGCACAGTTCGTGAAGCTCGCCGACGAGGCGTTCGCACTGGGCGGCACCACCTCGGCCGAGTCCTACCTGGTGTTCGACAAGATCCTCGACGCCGCGGCCAAGTCCGGCGCCGACGCCATCCACCCCGGCTACGGCTTCCTCTCCGAGAACGCCGACTTCGCCCAGGCCGTGATCGACGCCGGCCTCATCTGGATCGGCCCCTCGCCGCAGTCCATCCGCGACCTCGGCGACAAGGTCACCGCCCGCCACATCGCCGAGCGCGCCAAGGCCCCGATGGCGGCCGGCACCAAGGACCCGGTCAAGAACGCCGACGAGGTCGTCGAGTTCGCGAAGAAGTACGGCGTGCCGGTCGCGATCAAGGCCGCCTTCGGCGGTGGTGGACGCGGCATGAAGGTCGCGCAGACCATCGAGGAGATCCCCGAGCTGTTCGAGTCGGCCACCCGTGAGGCCGTCGCCGCCTTCGGTCGCGGCGAGTGCTTCGTCGAGCAGTACCTCGACAAGGCCCGCCACGTCGAAGCCCAGGTCATCGCCGACCAGCACGGCAACGTCATCGTCGCCGGCACCCGCGACTGCTCGCTGCAGCGCCGCTTCCAGAAGCTCGTCGAGGAGGCCCCCGCGCCGTTCCTGACCGACGAGCAGCGCAAGCGCATCCACGACTCCGCCAAGGCCATCTGCCGCGAGGCCGGTTACTACGGCGCCGGCACGGTCGAGTACCTCGTGCAGGGCGACACCGTCTCCTTCCTCGAGGTCAACACCCGCCTGCAGGTCGAGCACCCGGTCACCGAGGAGACCGCCGGCATCGACCTCGTGCGTCAGCAGTTCCGCATCGCCAACGGCGAGAAGCTCGAGCTCACCGAGGATCCGACCCCGCGCGGCCACTCCTTCGAGTTCCGCATCAACGGTGAGGACGCCGGTCGCGGCTTCCTCCCCGCCCCCGGCCCGATCACCGTCTACAAGGAGCCCACGGGCCCCGGCGTGCGTGTCGACTCGGGTGTCGTCGCCGGCGACGTCATCGGCGGCCAGTTCGACTCGATGCTCGCCAAGCTGATCGTCACCGGTGAGACCCGCGAGCAGGCGCTGCAGCGTGCTGCCCGCGCGCTGGCCGAGTTCGAGGTCGAGGGCCTGGCCACGGTCATCCCGTTCCACCGCCACATTGTCGAGAACCCGGCGTTCGTGGGCGACGGCGAGAAGTTCGACGTCTACACCAAGTGGATCGAGAACGAGTGGGACAACACCATCGAGCCGTACACCGGTGGTGCCCCGATCGAGGACGAGGACGAGGCCCTGCCGCGGCAGAACGTCGTCGTCGAGGTCGGCGGACGCCGCGTCGAGGTGTCGCTGCCCGGGCAGTTCTCGCTCGGCGGTAACGGCGGCGGCGCCGGCGTGATCCGCAAGAAGCCCAAGCCCCGCAAGCGCGGTGGCGGCGGCGCCGGCAAGGCGTCGGGCGACGCGGTGACCGCACCCATGCAGGGCACCGTCGTCAAGGTCGCGGTTGCCGAGGGCCAGGAGGTCGCCGAGGGCGAACTCATCGCCGTGCTCGAGGCCATGAAGATGGAGAACCCGGTCAACGCCCACAAGGCGGGCGTCGTCACCGGCCTGGCGGTCGAGCCGGGTGCCGCAGTCACCCAGGGCACCGTCCTCACCGAGATCAAGTAGTTTCTGCGAGCAGCGCGATGTCGCGTCTCTGGGGCCGAGGTGCCCAGGCCTGAGCACCTCGGTCCGACTGAAGGGGTGGCGTCGCGAATCCGGGAACGGATCGCCCATCCGGTCCGCGCCGGCGCCCTGGCCACCGCCCTGCTCACCGGCGTCAACTACGGCACCTTGGTCTCGATACCGATCGCCGCACTCAGCGACACCGCCGATGTCCTGCTCCTCGAATCCCATCGTCGAACCGAACCCGGCGCGCACGCCATCCCGCCCACGGCTCGGCCACTGCTGGCCGCCGCCCGCACCTTCCAGGCGCTGCGCGGTGCCGAACCCCACCATGCGCTGCTCCGCGGCGGTCTCGGCGGCACCGGCCACTTCCTCCGGGAGTCCGCCGCGGTCTGCACGCTGACGCTCCCAGCGCGCCATCGGTGGGACACGCAGTGGCTGTCCATGGCCACTGCGTATCCGTACGACAGCTCCTGAGGCACCTGCTGACATTCCGTGCGGTCTGCCGCTGTCATCGAGTGACGTATCGCCAGGTCGACCCGCTGACAATTTCGTGCGGCCTCTCACGAATGGGAGAATTCGGCACGCCGCTGACAGGCAACTGACACGAAATCGAGAAACCGACACCGAAAACGAGAACCTACACAAATAGAGCAAATCGGGCACAAATCGTGACCTGGGGGTAAGTCACTCATGGTTTGTGCGGGATTGGTGCTGATAATTTCCATTTACGCACCGATTTCCGCAAAAGTGCTGGTCGTCAGGACTTCATGTGTAGCGATGTAGAGCAAGGCGGATCGGCGCCAGCCGGCGTCGTGAGGAGCTGCTCGGTGGCCGCCGGGTCGAACTTGAACGTGGCGGACGGCTCGTAGGCCGCGCCGTACACCTCGGGCAGTGGCGTCAACGCGGAACGCCCGTAGCCGGCCAGGACGTGGTCGACGATCGCCTGCCGGTCCACCGCCCGGTTCAGCGCGGCGCGGATCGCCGGGTCCGCGGTGACCGGATTGCCGGCGAGCAGTCTCACCCCGCGCCAGTCGGCGGAGGTGTTCGCAGAGATCTCGAAACCTGGCCGATCGGTGAAGGTCCCGGTCGCCGGGGCGGCAGATTCGCGCCGTCGGCCTCCACTGCGACCAGCCGTTGGGCGCGTGCGTTGCCGTCCGGGACGTGCACCACCGTCAGGTTCTTCACCTGCGGCGCCCCGTCCCAGTAGTCCTCGTTCGCCTCGAACACGGGGCCTGAGTTGAGTCCCGGATAGTGGTGTAACGCGGTCCTCGTCGGCGGATTCGCCCCACGAGACATGGCCACCGCGTGATCCTTTCGAGTGAACCTTCCACAGCACCCTCGATCGGAGCATCACGATGACTGCACCGAACAAAGTCCTACTAGTGTCCTGAGTCGTTAATTGCTTTATTGATCCGGGTGCAGTAGCGGGCGAGGCTGTCGAGGATCTCGTCCGCGGTCTTGGTCCACACGAAGGGCCTCGGCTCATCGTTCCACGCGGCGATCCAGGCGTTGACGTCGTCTTCGAGGGCTTGAACGCTGCGGTGAGAGGAGCGGCGGAGCTTGCGGTTGGTCAACTCGGCGAACCACCGCTCGACGAGGTTGAGCCAGCTGCTCGAGGTGGGGGTGAAATGCAGATGGAACCGCGGGTGGCCGGCCAACCATTTCTTGATCGCCGGGGTCTTGTGAGTGGCGTAGTTGTCACAGATCAGGTGCAAGTCGAGTTCGGCGGGGGTGTTGGCGTCGACCGTTTTGAGGAACCGCAGGAACTCCTGGTGCCGGTGCCGACGCTGGTGCTGGCCGATGACCTTGCCGGTGGCGATATCCAGTGCCGCAAACAGACTCGTGGTGCCGTGCCGGACGTAGTCGTGCGTCCGGCGTTCGGGCGTGCCCGGCATCATCGGTAGCATGGGTGTGGTGCGATCGAGCGCCTGCATCTGCGATTTCTCGTCTACGCACAGCACCATGGCCTTGTCGGGCGGATCGAGGTACAACCCCACCACGTCGCGGACCTTGTCGATGAACAACGGATCGGTCGACAGCTTCCATGTGTCCACCAGGTGTGGTTGCAGGCCGAATGCCCGCCAGATCCGCGAGATCGCCGTCTGGGACATCCCGGTCGCAGCCGCCATCGACCGAGTCGACCACTGACTGTCACCGCACGTCGGCAGCTCCTCGAGGGTCTTGGTGATCACCTCTTCTATCTGGGCATCGCTGATCTTGCGCGGCGCACCCGGACGGTCCTCGTCACTCAAACCGTCGAGCCGATGCTCGACAAACCTCTTGCGCCACTTACCCACAGTGGGCAGAGACACCCTCAATTGCCGCGAAACCTCGCTGTTGGACAACCCCTCTGCACACGCCAGAACGATCCGCGCCCGCGTCGCGAGTGCCTGCGCGGTCTTACTGCGTCGCACCCAGCCCTGCAACACATCTCGTTCGGTCTGGCTCAGTTCCAGAACTGCCAGCTTCGGTCCACGACCATCACCCATGCCACACTCTAGCAATATGACAATGAATTAACGACTCAGGACACTAGGAAGACTCGAGCGTCCCGGCGGCACCGAGATAGTTCACCGCATCGAAAACCATGGCTCCGCTGTTGAACAGCGAGGCAAATCCACGTCCGGGACGGCCTACTCGTCGCGGATCTCGTCGATCAGACCCCACTGCAAAGCGTCCTGCGCGTCGATCGACACCGCCGTGACGAACAGGTGGAGCGATCGCCATCGGCCGATACGACGCGGGATACTTACCGTGCCGCCAGCGCCCGGGATAAGGCCCATCGACACTTCCGGAAGCCGGAAGACCGTGCCAGGGGCTGCCACCACGTGTCCCGCGAATGCCGGAATCTCGATGCCCGCACCGATGCAGTGACCGTGTAGGCACACCCTGATTCGATCGGCCAGACGCGCGACAAGTCGCCCCGCGCCCCCACGTGTGCGGATGAAATGCGCGAGCGTGATGTCTGGGGTTCGGCCGAACTCATCGAGGTCCCCACCTGCACAGAACGACAAACCTGCACCGTCTAGCACCACGTGGTCGACACTTTCATCCAATACCGCGATCCGTAGCGCATCCACCAGCGCATCACGCAGCCCCGTACCATAGGCATTGCGTCGCTCGGGACGGTTGAGGGTGATACGCAGGACGTCGCCGTCGCGGTCGATCAACACCGCTTCATTGCACGGCGGTGGTAACGTTCGCGGACCGCGCTCCTCCAACCAGGCCGCAAACTCGGGGCCGCCCTGCAACGTTGAGTACGCGAGTGATTCGACATCGATCGCCTCCGACACCGGAAGCGTCTCCGAAGCACGTACGACCTGCCGCGCTACGAGCGCCGATTGTGGATTCTTCGCTACGGCGGCAGCGAACTCTCCGATGCTCTCATCAGGATCGACGGATCCTACGACGTTGCGGGACCGGCCGCCGGGCGTGTACGTGAGGTCGAGAACGTCCACCAGCGGTGCGAGCTCCGCCGGGACCTCGCGCGTTGCGCGGCCCACGAGGATACCGTCGGTCAGTGAGGCCTGTTCGACTGCGCGCTCGAGGTTCGAAAGGTCCGCACCGTCGAGGTCGACGACGAACAACGGACGAACAAGGGCGCCACCATCACCGAGAAGGGATTCCCCTGCCACACCGCTCGCCAGATCCGCAACGGAAAGTGTCAACAATTGTGCCGTATCCAACGCTTCCTCATCCTCAACTCCTTGCTTGATGCCACATCCCTCTCAGGCGTTCTGATCCCGTGAACAGGAGAAGGACGAACCCGGCATTCTGTCACCGCATCATCAGGGTTCCGCCGTCGACCGGGAAGACCTGCCCGGTCATGAAGCGCGCTCCCGTGCCGGAGAAAAATGCCAACACCGGAACGAAGTCCTTCTCGACGTCACCGAGCTTGCCTCCGAGCGGCACCGCGGTGGCCATGTAGGCGTCGTGCGCCGCCAGCTGCTCCGCTGTCATCGACGCGCGGGTCTTGTCGTACATCGGCGTCCAGATAGCGGGGGCCATGGCATTGACGGTGATGTTGTATTTGGCCCATTCCTGAGCTGCGGTGCGGGTCCAGGCGACCACGGCGCCCTTGCTCGCCGAGTATGCAGCCTTGTTCTTCAGGCCCTGAACACCCGCTGCGGACGCAAAGTTGATTATTTGCCCGCCGTCGCCCTTCAGGTAGCGGAAGGCCGCTTGATTCGTGAGGAACGTGCCTGTTGCGTTGATACTCATGACCCGATTCCAGGTCTCGAGCGAAATTTCCTCTGCTGCGCCTCCCGGAGCGATACCCGCTGCATGGATCAGTACATCGAGGCCTCCCAAGGTATCGACGGCCTGTGCTATAGCCGCTTCGACCGAACTCTGTTCCGCCACATCGCATCGGACGAACCGGGCGTTGCTCGCTTCTGCGATCTCCTGTCCCTCACGTTCGGAGACGTCGAGCGACACCACCTCGGCACCGAGGCCGGGGAACGCCCGTACCAGGCTTTCTCCCATCCCGCTGGCACCGCCGGTGATGATGATGCGTCTGTCCTTCAGTGTTTGCGGCATTCAAATCTCCTGATCACGGGAGTCGATAAAGAAGAACTCACAACAAAATGTGGTTCAGGACAACTGTGCGATTACGTCGCGACCGAATCGTTCGAGGGTCTCCGGTTCCGCGAAATCATGGAACCGGAGAACGAACAGCTCCACGCCGCGCTCACGTTCTGCGTTCAGCTGATCGATCAGCATGTCCGCGGTTCCGACAATCGGCGCACCCCAACTCTGCTCGGGCATCCGGCGGGCGGTCGCGGCCACCACCTCCGGCAGCTGCTCGATGTCGTGCGCGAACCCCACGGCGTACTGGGCGGAGATCCGTGCTCGTCCACGCAACGGCGCCAACTCGTCGATCCGGTGCCGGGCACTTCCCAGACAGTTCCACCAGTCGGCATGCTCAGCCACGAGCGGCATTGTCAATTGCTTTCCTCCACCGCCGATATGGATCGGAATGCGGCGTTGCACCGGGACCGGCAATCCGTAGGCGCCACGAAGCCTGAAATGCCGTCCGTCGTAGTCGAACGGCTCTCCCGCGCACATTTTCCGGAAGATCGCGAGGGTCTCGCCGAGCGCCTCCGCGCGTTCACGCCGCGACCCTACCCGGATGCCGAACATGTCGAATTCTGCTTCGACCGAGCCCCACCCGAGCCCGAGCTCGAGTCGTCCTCCACTGATGTTGTCCACTGTGGCTGCCATTTTGGCCAGCAATGCAGGATGGCGGAGCGGGTTGCATCCCACGAGATGGCCGAGCCGAATGGTGGATGTGGCTCCGGCGAGTGCAGTGAGCAATGTCCAGCTCTCGAGGCTGTCGGTCGGTTTTCCTCCGGGTGAGTACAGATGATCCATGAGCCAGAACGAATCGAACCCCGCATCCTCGGCTGCCATTGCGCGAGTTCGCATGCCGTCGAAGTCGATGTGGAACTGAGGCACGAAAACCCCGAACTGCATAGCCATGGAACACTCTCCTGTTCTCGACGCGTGACGAACGTGAACGTCCGCATCGGCTGGTGTCGGATCGTTCAGGGTTGGCCTGGAAGCAACCGGACGAACAGCGCCTGTGCATCTGCCGTCACATCGGACCCGTGGAACAATCGGCCCGAGACCCACGTCTTACGCCCGTCGATCCGATCGATAGTCCCTTCTACCATCAGCGGGGTGCCGACTGGAGTGATCTTGCGGTAGTTGACTTCCAGAAGCACCGTGCGCGAGTGTGGTTGCCCTTTCGCGCTGACGAACATGCCGAGAAAGTCATCGAACAACAGCGGTATCGTGCCGCCGTGGACCGCACCGTTTCCGCCGAGGTACACATCGCTGAATTCCACGCGCGCGCGGAAGATCCGGTCGTCGAGGTATTCGACATCGAACGGCACCAGGGTCGGATGGCCACGCGAACTCATCCCGATCCGCCAGGACGCGCGGTCTGCTTCCACCGGTTGCCGGGTCGATTCCAACCGGTCCGCGGCGGCACGGAATTCGCGTTGCAGCGCCGCCGTCAATTCCGGGTCGGGCGCCGAGGTGCACAGAGCTGCATGCAGTCGACGGAATTCGGCGACCAGGGATTCGAATTCGACCCCGCCCCTGCAGACGGCAGCTTCTGTCTCGATTTGTTCGGTCATCGCTTCTCCGCCGAGGTGGGCGCCGGCAGTTGCAGTCCCGTAGGTACGGTCCCGATGATTCCGTCCTGTTCGAGCGCTGCCAGTTCGTCGTCGCCGAGTCCGAGTTCACCCCCGAGAATTTCCCGGTTGTGCCGTCCGAGTGTGGGTGTACCGCTGCGGTGGGACCTGTCGGGGCCGAAGGAAAACCGCATGGGCCAGCCTTGATACTGATCGGGGCCTGCATCGTCGTGGTCGAGGGTTTGGTAGTACTTCCGATGCGACAGCTGGGGATCCTGCAGATAGTCACTGCTGCCGGCGACCTTGGCTGCGGGAACGCCGTTGCTCGACAGGAGCTTCGTCAGGTAGGCCACCTCGTGCAGCGATGTGGTGTCGGCCAACAGGGCATCGAGCCGATCGTGTGCTGCGTGACGGCCTTCCGGTGTGGTGAAGGCCGGATCCCTGAAGCGGTCCGGGCCGAGCGCCTCGAGCAGTGCGGTCCACTCTGCGTTGTCGCGAACCGATAGGGCGATCCAGCCGTCGGTTGCGGGGTAGACGCCCTGCGGTGCAGCCGAGGCGCTCCGATTTCCGGCACGCTGCCGGATCTCTCCTGTCATCGAATGGTGAATGACCGGTTCCGGGCACGCAGTTGCTCCGACCTCGATCTGGCATACCTCGACCAACTGTCCACCGCCACCTCGACGCCGATGTTCCAGCGCAGCGAGCGTCGCGACAACGCCGTGCATCGCGACGAGCGGGTCGGTGTAACCACCGGGAGTCTGCGGTTTTCCGTCCGGCGGACCACTGACATACGACTGCCCGGCTACTTGTTCGAACGCGTTGCCCCAGCCGACGTAGTCGCGCCAGGGTCCTTCGAGGCCGTACCCCGGCATGCGAACCATGACGATGTTCGGGTTGATGTCGTGAACGCGGTCCCAGCCGAAGCCCAATGTCTCGATCACGCGCGCCGAATAGTTCTCCAAGAGGACGTCCGCGGAGGCGAGGAGTTGTTCGACTAGTTCCCTTCCCTTGTCACGGGTGAGGTCGAGTGTGAGTGACCGTTTGTTGAGGTTGACCGCTCGGAAGCGGCCGAACTCGTACCATCGGGGACCGAGCGCGGGTCCGGACATGTTGAAACGGAAACCGTCCGGCCGCTGCAAGGATTCGATCTTGACGACATCGGCGCCCATTGCACCGAGGTACGTGCCACAGGCGCCGCCGGCCCAGAATGTGCCCAAGTCCAGGACCCGCAGTCCTGCCAGCGGGCGCTGCGGATCGGCGCCCGGCGTGACCGCAGGCTGCAGGCGACGTGGCCAGGGCGCCGCGAGCACTTCGCCGGTGTGCTCTCCCAGCCGCGGCGCCGGCCGGCGCCACTGTGCGGGACTCCCGGACAGTCGCCACGGAAAGGACGGATGAAGGAATTCCCCGTGGCGGGAGGCAGCACGAGTGAAGAACTCTCGTTCGGTCCACTGCGCACTTCGCACGATGGAGGCACCGTCGTGCACCGGCACGGCCGGGATACGCAGGGCCTGACACAGTTCGACAACATCTTCGGCACGCTGGTCCGCAAGCCACGCGTCGACACGGGCTTCGAAGTCCACGCGGTCCGGCCCTCCGGTACGCAGCTCGTCCTGCTTGTCGGCGTACTCCTCCGCGTCGACGAGAAGGCACACGTCGCGCCACTGTTGTCCGGTGAGGACGTTGATGCCGACCCAGCCGTCGGCGCACGGTTTGACACCGAGGAGCACATGGCCGGGACTGTTCGGACCTCGCCCCATCTTGGCCAGGACGCCGTTGGTGAGGATCGGGAACGACGTCGTGGAATGGGCACATTCGAGCAGCGAGGTATCTACATCGCTTCCGCGACCGGTGGCCCGGGCTACCTCGACCGCGGTGAGGATCCCCACCGCCAGGTAAGTGCCGGCGATGAAGTCCAGGTACGCACCGCCGACCCGGGTGGGTGTCGAGGAGGCGCCGCCGCGAGCCGACACCCAGCCGGCCCGGGCCTGGAGGGTCAGGTCGGATGCGAGCAGGTTCGCATCCGGACCGTCCTGGCCGAAGTCCGAGAGCCGGGCGATCACCAGAGCCGGATTGTCCTCGCGCAGCAGTGCAGGCGCCAGGCCGCGTTCCTCGAGGCCGCCGGGCCCGAAATTCTCGACCAGAATGTCGGCGCGTGCGACGAGGTCGCGGACCCTAGCGGTGTCGGACGGGTCGAGCACAATCCCGCGTTTGTTGGCCGAGACGTACCCGAACATCCCGCCGTCGACCTGCTTCGAGTCGACGGGGCGGAACGGGCCTTCCCGCCGAAGGGGATCGCCCTGAAGAGCTTCTACCTTGACGACATCGGCTCCGAGATCGGCGAGCAACCGCGCCGCGAAGGGCGCGGCGATGCCGGTGGCGAGCTCGACGATGCGCAGACCGTCGAGCGCTCCGACGCTCACGACGACGCTTCCAGCAACTCGCCGAGACGGCTCAGATGCCATTGAGCAGAGCCCAGCCGAAGTTCGCTGTTCTTGGCCCACAACAGATACCGATGCACCGGGTAGTCCAGTGCGACCCCGATTCCACCGTGCAACCGCTGTGCGGTACCGGTGACCCGGGCCGAGCCCTCGGACGCCCAGAACTTCGCGATGGAGACTTCTCGCTCGGCCGGCAGTCCCCGGTCGAGCCGCCACAGCGCCTGAAACGTCGTCACACGGATTGCGTCCGTGTCGATGAACGCTTCACCCGCGTGGAGCTTGACCGCCTGGAACGTCGCGATCACTCGACCGAACTGCTCGCGTTCGTTGGTGTAGTCCGCGGTCAGGCGAAGCGCACCCTCACACACCCCGAGCAGCAGGGCCGACGATCCTGTGACAAGGCGCTGCCAGACCCACTGCAAGGCAGCATGGTCCGGATCGGGACCGGCGATCACTTCGTCGGGGCTCACCGCGACCCCGGTGAGCGTGACCGTGGCGTCGGGCTCTCCGTTGGTGGTGTCCTGCGCGGTGGTCTCCACGCCGTCCGCATGCGGATCGACAAGCAGCACGACTGTGCCGTCGGCTGCGTCTGCGGCGACGAGGATCCGGTCGGACTGCTCTGCCCACGGGACGGACGAGAGCACTCCGTCGAGGATCCAGGCCTCACCGTCGCGGCGGGCGGTGAGGCGGGCGCTGCGCTCGGTGAGGTCGATTCCCACGGTCAGTATCCGCGAGCCGTCGACGAGGCCGGGCAGCCACGTGTAACGTTGGGTCTCGGAGCCGAAACGGTCGATCGCCAACGCTGCAACAGTGGAGTACAGCGCCGGAACGCGGGCGAGTCCGCGACCGCATTCGGTGAGGACGAAGCCGAGCTCGACGAGACCCAGTCCGCTGCCGCCGACGTCCTCCGGTAGCGCGATACCGAGCAGACTCGCTTCGGCGAGGGCGCTCCACAACTGTGTGTCCGGCCATTTCGGGGCGGTCGCATCCCGTGATGCGACCACTGTGGCGGTCAACTCACGTACCGCGACCTGTTCCTCGGTGGGAGCGAAATCCATGGTCAGTCAGTCCTCGTCTTCCGATGTGATCGATCTGCTGCGACGGATACTCAGCGCTTCGCGCGCACCATGCCCAGCGCCGACGTCGAGATCATCTCCAGCAGCATGTCGTTGTTACCGCCACCGAATGTGCCTACGACCGCACCGCGATACGCGGTCTCGACTCGTCCGTGCAGCACAGCTGCCGGAGATCCGTTCCGCAGGGATCCTGCGTGTCCGAGCACTTCGAGCAGGTCGGCGGTTGCCTCGATGAGCATCTCGGTGCCAAACACCTTCGACACCGCCGCATCGTGCGCGGTGAGCGCACCGCCGCCGTTGGTCAGTGCGACCATGCGCCAGTTGAACAGTTTCATCGCCTCGAGACGCGCGTCGATGCGTGCGAGCACATGACGTACCCACGGTGTGTTGATCAACCGACCGCCGTCCGGCGTCGCTGCTGCCACGGCCCACTCCCTGACCTCCTCGGCGAGGCCGAGGATCCAACCACGCGATGCCGCAAGCGCGACACGCTCGTGGTTGAGCTGCGTGGTAATGAGCCGCCAACCATCGTTCTCGTCCCCCACCCGGTTCGCCACCGGGAGACGCAGGTTCGAGTAATACGTCGACGTCGTCGCCCGGACGCCGTCCTCGGCAATGGTCGGAAGCGGTGTGACCTCGAATCCGGGACTGTCGGTGGGCACGATGAAAATCGACAGGCCCTTGTGCTTGGGAGCGGCCGGGTCGGTGCGGGCGGCGAGCCAGATATAGTCGGACACCGCTCCACCGGTTGTGAAGATCTTGTTGCCGTCGATGACGTACTCGTCGCCGTCGCGCACGGCACGCGTCTGCAGCGACGCAAGGTCGGTGCCGGAGCCCGGCTCGGTATACCCGACCGCGAAATCGATCTCACCACTCAGGATCGCCGGTAGGTATCGCTGCTTCTGTTCCTCGGTGCCGTACGCCATCAGAGTCGGGCCGACGGTGTTCAGCGCAAGCATCGGAATGGGCACGCCGGCGCGCTTGGCCTCGTCGAAGAACACGAACTGTTCGAGTTCGGAACGGCCTTGGCCGCCGTACTCCACCGGCCAGCCGATCCCGAGCCAGCCATCGCTGCCAAGCTTCGCGGAGATCTCCTTCAGGCGATCCCGGCTGAAAATCTCTTTGTCGGAGCGCTCTTCGGCGGTTACCAGATCCGCAAAGTAGGCACGCAGCTCATCGCGGAGGGCGAGCATACTGTCGGTGAAGGCGATGTACATCGCAACCTCTTTCCCGCGTTAACGGCGGATCAGCGTATCGCTCATCAACTCGATGTCGCGCACGAAATCGTCATAGCTGCGGCTGGACGGCTCGATGGTGATCCAGGTGACGCCGGAGTCGCAATATTCGTCCAGTCGCGGCGCCAGTTCGGCACAGAACGCGGCACTACATTCGGTGCGAAGAAGATCTTTCTCGAACGGCGCAAAGCACACGTCGAGGTCCGGCTTGCCCATTTCGGCGCGTCGCTTGTTCTGCGTCGTGATCAGGGAGCGAAGCGTCTCGATGTTCTCGAGCGCCGGCGTACGGGTGATTTCGGCCGTACGCGCGTTCTGTGCCATCGGCATCCATCCGTCCGCAGACTCGACCGCGCGACGCTGCGCCGCCTTGCTGTTGCCCCCGATCCATATTGGCGGACCACCGGACTGCGTAGGCAACGGAAGCGAAATATGGTTTCTCACAGCAAATTCCGGTCCGTCGTGATCGACTCCTGCCCACGTGGCCCGCATCGCGGCGATGGCCTCGTCGAGCAGCTTGCCACGTCGTGCGAAATCCGCTCCGAGCGCATCGAATTCCGCTTTCAGGTATCCGGCAGCCATACCGAGGGTCAGGCGACCACCGGACAGAACATCGAGGCTCGATGCCGATTTGGCGCCCAGGTAGGGACTGCGGTATCCGGCGACCATCACGTAGGTGATGAGGCGAATCCGCTCGGTGGCTTCCGCGGCCATGCTCAGGGATACGAACGGATCGAACGCGTGGTGGCCCCCGTTCGCGAGCCAATCCTTGTCCGGGTAAGGATGCTCACTCATCGAGAAGCCGTCGAATCCGGCATCCTCGATGAGCTTGGCGGCCTTTCCGAGACAGCCTCCCCCAATCCACTGCGGATAGTGTTTCACCGCGCGCATCGGAAACATCACATTGAATCTCAGGGTCATGGTGCGTCCCTCTCTGTCAGCGCAGCAACTCGCGGGCGATCACGACCCGCTGCACCTCGGTGGCGCCCTCGCCGAGTCGCTTGACGCGGAGGTCGCGGTACCAGCGTTCGAGCGGCAGTTCGTCGGACAGGCCGAGTGCACCGTGGATCTGGATGCATCGGTCGAGGATTTTGAAAGCGGCTTCGGTGCCGTACATTTTCGACACCGAGGCGTCGACTTTGACGTCCTTGCCGAGGTCGGCGTTCCACGCCGCCTGGTACATCAGCAGCCGTGCCGCGCGCAGCTCGACCTCACACTCGACGAGCATCCATTGGATGCCCTGCTTGTCGGCGAGTTTGCCGCCGAACACGTCGCGGTCCTTGGCCCACCGACATGTCATGTCGAGGGCGTGCTGCGCGATTCCTATCGGCCCGGCGGCGTACATGATTCGGCCGTAGACGAGAAAGTCGCTCGCCAGGGAGAATCCCTTGCCCTCCTCCCCGATCAGGTTGCCGACCGGGATTCGAGCATCCTCGAAGTGCACCTCGTACGGAGCAAATGACGCCATGACGTTGATGCGACGGAAAGACACTCCGGGGGTGCCCTTTTCGACGATGAAGCACGAGATTCCGCCGCGGCCTTCGCCGGTGCGCGCGTATACGACGCCCCAGTCCGCGTTCTCCGCGTGGCTCGTCCACATCTTGCTTCCGTTGAGCACGTAGTGGTCGCCGTCGCGGACTGCCTTGAGCTGGATGGCCCGCGCCGGATCGGAGCCGCCGGATGCCTCGCTGATCGAGGTGTAGGCCTTGGTCGCCGTGCCGTCGATGATCGGCTGGGCAAACTCTGCGAACTGTTCGGATGAGGCCTTGAACATCACGTTGGGGGGGTTGCCGCCGAACGCGCCGAGTGCTGGAAAAAAGGCTCCCATACGGCATTTGGCGGCTTCTTCGGCAACGATGACCTGACCGAGGACGCTCAGCCCCGCTCCACCGTACTCGGCCGGGGTTTGCATGGCCCACAGGCCGAGCTTGCGTGCCTTCTCCTGAAGCAGCAGCAACTGTTCGCGGGGCAGGCCCGCAGCGTCATGCGGGAGGGTGTCCTCGAGCGGGTGCACCTCGGTCTCCATGAACCGGCGCACGGTGTCCCGCAGCATGCGGAACTCCTCGGGCAGTTCCCAGGCGCCGGTGATCGAAGGGTCTTCGACGGTGGTCACGAGACTCCTAGACGATCGTGCCGAAGCGGCGGGCGCGTGCGTTCTCGAGCTGCGGGACATGGTTCGCGTCGTACTGTTCGATCCAGTCCTGCGGGAGCTTGCTCCACGCCTCTCCGATACGCAGGCGTCCACCGTCGTTGAGGATCTCCGCGCCGACCACATCGCCGACGAAGATGGTGCTCTCCTGCACGTCGAGCGACGCGGTGACGCGTGCCTCGACGTAGCTGTGGGCATCGAGAAGGATGGGCGCTCCGGTGACACCGGTCTTGGTACGCAGCTTCGAAATCTTGTCGCCGTCGCGGCCCGATCTCCCGCCGAGGGTCATGAGGATGTCGAGCGACTTGTCGATCTGGTCGTCCTCGGCACTGAGCATGTGCATCACGAAGATTCCGGATTCGAGCACCATGTCGTGCGTCTTGTTGTACTTGGTGAGGCTGATGGTCGCGCGAGGGGCCTCGGGGATGATGCTGGCCGATCCGGCGGACAGCGACATGAGACCGTTGGCGAAGCCGCCGTTGATGGTGGTGACGGCTACGGGGAAGGGACGCAGGCCGGCGAGAGCGCGGTTCGCGGCATCGGGGTCGAAGGTCATGGATCTCTCGTTTCGTTCGTCGGAGCGGACGGGACGTAGCGTTGGAACCGGGCGGACAGGACTCAGGAAATGGTCCAGGTGTTGTTACCGTTAAGAACCTGCTGCAGGTCCACCGCCATGGTCTCCTTTGCGCGGACAACTTGCTCGCGGGCTGCGTCGTCGTAGGTGGGACGTGCAACCTGACGCACGATTCCGGTCACCGTGTAGTTGAGTCCCTGATCCGACAACCGCGACAGCGCATAGGCGTATTCGGGGTCGTAGGTGTGCGCATCATGGATGACGATGTCGACCGGGTCGACCTCGCTCGTACGGGCGACACTCAACCCGAAACCTTTGCGCACCAAGCAGAGTTCCCCGTCGGCGCCGAACACGATGGGCTCACCGTGCCGCACGTGGATCAGTCGCGACTCGGCACCTTCCTTGCGGAGAGCGTCGAACGATCCGTCATTGAAGATCGGGCAGTCCTGCAGGATCTCGACGAATGCGGAACCACGGTGCTGGGCGGCCGCGAGCAGAACCTCGGTCAGCCCGGCGCGGTCGGAGTCGAGTGCACGTCCCACGAAGGTTGCCTCCGCGCCGATCGCCAGGGACATCGTGTTGAACGGCGCATCGATCGAACCCATGGGTGTCGACTTGGTGACCTTGCCGACCTCCGAGGTCGGCGAGTACTGCCCCTTGGTCAGACCGTAGATCCGGTTGTTGAACATAAGAATTCGCATGTTCACGTTGCGACGGAGCGCATGGATGAGGTGATTGCCGCCGATGGACAACGAGTCACCGTCACCGGTGACCACCCATACCGACAAGTCCGGGCGGGTGACGGCCAGGCCGGTCGCGATGGTCGGGGCACGGCCATGGATCGAATGCACCCCGTAGGTCTCGAGGTAGTACGGGAACCGCGACGAACAGCCAATGCCCGACACGAACACGATGTTCTCGCGCTTGAGCCCCAGTTGCGGCAGCATACTGCGGACCGTGGCGAGGATGACGTAGTCGCCACAGCCGGGGCACCACCGCACTTCCTGCGAGGACGTGAAGTCCTTCGCCTTCTGTGGCGCGTCGGTGCGCGGTACGTCGGCGAGGGCGCTCAGGCCCAGATCGACGCCGACACGGGTGCTCGAATCTATTCTGTTCGAGATGACACTGGTCATGGTGTTCTCCAAATCGGTGCGCGGCGTCAACGGGTGACAACAGCGGCAACGGCGGCGGGCGTCTTCGCGGACTCGATGGCCGCCAGGGTTCCGGCGAACTCCGCGAGGAGCACCTCGTGCAATTCGTCCGCGAGAAACGCCATTCCGGACACCTTGGTCACGGGCTGGATGTCGGCGTCGAAGTGGGCCTTCAGCAGCATCGACAACTGGCCGAGGTTCATTTCCGGCACCACCACGCGCCGGTACCGCCCGAGGACTTCTCCGAGATTGGCGGGCATCGGGTTCAGGTGCCGCAGGTGGGCGCGCGCGATGGTCTGTCCGGACCGGCGCACCCGGCGCACAGCTTCGCCGATCGGCCCGAAGGACGATCCCCACCCCAGCACCAGGATGTCGGCATCGCCACCGGGATCGTCGACGACTAGATCCGGCACCTCAATGCCGGCGATCCGCGCGCCGCGCACCCGGGTCATCAGTTCGTGGTTGTCGTGGGTGTAAGAGATATCTCCGGTACCGTTGGCCTTTTCGAGTCCGCCGATGCGATGTTCGAGTCCCGCCGTGCCGGGCACTGCCCAGTCTCGGGCAAGGGTTGCGGCATCACGCGCGTACGGCAGATGGGTGCCGGCCTGCGCCGCGTCATGCGGCGCGGTGGCGAGGTCGGATTCGATGGCGGGCAGCGAACCGATGTCCGGAATGGACCACGGTTCCGACCCGTTGGCGATCGCACCGTCGGACAGCAACATCACCGGCGTCCGGTAGGTCACGGCGATCCGTGCGGCTTCCAGTGCTGCGTCGAAGCAATCGGCGGGCGACTGCGGCGCGACGATCGCGACAGGAGACTCACCGTTGCGCCCGAACATCGCCTGCAGCAGGTCTGCCTGTTCGGTCTTGGTGGGCAGACCGGTCGACGGACCTCCGCGCTGGACGTCGACGACGATGAGTGGGAGCTCGGTCATCACCGCGAGGCCGATCGCTTCGGACTTGAGCGCGACACCGGGCCCCGAGGTGCTGGTCACCCCCAGCGCGCCGCCGTAGGACGCGCCGATCGCCGCACCGATGCCGGCGATCTCGTCCTCGGCCTGGAATGTCACCACACCGAACTGCTTCAGCTTGCTGAGCTCGTGCAGGATGTCCGATGCGGGGGTGATCGGGTAGGTGCCGAGGAAGACATCCATACGGGCCGATTGCCCAGCCGCCACCAGTCCGTAGGCAAGGGCGGTGTTGCCGGTGATCTGGCGGTAGGTACCGGCGGGGAGTTTCGCCGGGGCAACCTCGTAGGTCGTGGCGAACGACTCGGTGGTCTCGCCGTAGTTCCAGCCGGCCTTCAGCGCGAGCATGTTGGCTTTCGCGATATCGGGCTTCTTCGCGAACTTCTGTTCCAGGAAC
>Ga0180218_1001048_pt1 | contig 18511 bp, 18 predicted proteins | sample eDN3rd37CKraftBY_FD_151334 | JGI IMG/M metagenome (GOLD analysis project Ga0180218, IMG submission 151334) | Enriched backyard soil microbial communities from Emeryville, California, USA - eDNA 3rd pass 37_C Kraft BY (version 2) (version 2) | ecosystem: Environmental > Terrestrial > Soil >...
AAGGAGAGCCAGCACGCGCGCCTCCGCTCTGCCATTGGGGGCCTACTCAGCCGCGCGCGCATCGTTTTCGACGTGGTGCTCATCGATTGCCCGCCGGGCCTCTCCGTGCTGACGGAAAGCTGGCTCCGGGAGGCGGACTTTCACATCTCGCCGACGAAGCCGGATTATGTCTCCGTCTGCGGGCTCGATGTCTTCCGGCGCTTTCGCGACCTCAACCCGGAAATGGGCTTTGCCGAGAACCTCGGCGTCGTCGTGAACATGAAGGATCACGGTGCGCCGCTCGAGGAGGAGTATCACCGGTGGCTCGCCGCGGATCCGAAGAATCGCTGCTTCACGCACGCGCTGCCGCGCATCCACGCCATGCAGCAGGCGGGCCACTTCCAGCCGAGCGAGCGGTCCTATATCGCGAAATACCCGGGTGACGTTGGCGTCGCGGTGCGAGGGCTCACGGACGAGATTCTGACACGCGTCAGTGCGGGCGTGCAGTCGCCTCAGGCGCAGGCCGCGGGCGGGCGGAGCTGATCGGGATCAGTACGCCCGGGCGATGCAGAAGGCGACCGCCTCAGCAAGCGCCGAGCGCGGTGCGCTCTCCGGGAAGATCGCCAGTGCATCCGATGCAATGGCGCCGTAATGGCGGGCGCGTTCGAGCGTCGCTTCGATGGCCTTGTGGCGCCGCATGAGCCCGATCGCGTGCTCGAGATCGTCGTCATTGATCTCGCCGTTCGAGAGCGTACGCTGCCAGAAAGCCCGCTCCGTCTCGTTGCCACGCCGATAGCAAAGGATGACCGGCAGCGTGATCTTGCCCTCGCGGAAGTCGTCGCCGACGGACTTGCCGAGGCGGGCGCTGTCCCCCGCATAGTCGAGCGCGTCGTCGACAAGCTGGAAGGCGACCCCGAGATTGCGGCCATAGGACCGGAGTGCCGACTGCTCGGCCACCGGACGGACGGCAATGGCGGGTCCGACCTCGGCCGCGGCCGCGAACAGTGCTGCCGTCTTGGCATTGATGATCGCGAGGTATTCGTCCTCGGTCGTGCCCATGTTCTTGGCGGCCGAAAGCTGCATGACCTCGCCCTCGGCGATGACCGCAGCGGCATTGGAAAGAATGCGCAGCGCCGGCAGCGAACCGACGTCCACCATCATTCGGAAAGCCTGCCCGAGCAGGAAATCGCCGACCAGCACACTCGCCTGATTGCCCCAGAGCCGCCGCGCCGAGGCCTTGCCGCGCCGCACGTCGCTCTCGTCGACGACGTCGTCATGAAGCAGCGTCGCCGTGTGCATGAACTCGACGGCCGCCGCCAGGCGGACATGCCCCTCGCCGGTGTAGCCGGTGAGCTTGGCCGCCGCGATGGTCAGCATGGGACGCAGCCGCTTGCCGCCCGAGTCGATCAGGTGGTGGGCGAGCGTCGGGATGAGCTCGATGTCGGACACGGCCTTGTCGAGGATGATGCGGTTGACCCCGGCCATCTCCGCGCTGACGAGATCCAGCAACGGCTGCAGGCTCGCCGCCGCGTCGCGCGCGCCGTCAATGGAGACCACAACGCCCAAAGTGCCGTTCCTTGTTCTGTTTCCGCCGCATCGTCGCTCATAGTCCGTTCATGGACCAGCCCGGTCAAGCGGCATTGTGCACTTGCATCCGCATACGCCCCATCACCCTCGCGCGCTTGACGGCCGCCAGCCGGGCGGGCACGAAGAAGGCAAATGCCCGCTCTCTCTCGGGGGATGGAAGAGATATGTCAAGATGATGAGGGGACGCGCCATGAACGATCGTTACCTGCGCACGGGGATCTTTCTCGCGCCGTTCCACGCCCTCGGCGAGAACCCGACGCTCGCCCTCGATCGCGACTTGGAACTGGTCGCTCACCTCGACCGCCTTAACTATCACGAGGCCTGGATCGGCGAGCACCATTCGGGCGGCTTCGAGATCATCGCCTGCCCGGAGATGTTTATCGCCGCCGCCGCGCGCGAGACGAAATATATCCGCCTCGGCACGGGCGTCGTGTCGCTCCCGTATCACCATCCCTTCACGCTCGCGAGCCGCATGATGCAGCTCGACCATATGACGCGGGGACGCGCCATGTTCGGGGTCGGTCCGGGCTCGCTCATCTACGATGCCGAGAAGATCGGCCTCAAGGCCGCCGACCAGCGCCGCCGCATGGATGAAGCGCTCGACTGCCTCGTGCCGCTCATGCGCGGCGAGATGGTCACGCGCAAGACCGACTGGTTCACGCTCCAGGAAGCAAAGCTTCAGCTCGCGCCGTATTCGCGCCCGCATATCGAGATGGCGGTCGCCTCCTCGCGCTCGCCGGTGGGAGCCGTCGCTTCCGGCAAGCACGGCATCGGCATGCTCTCGATCGGCGGCACGTCCGACGAGGCGCTGGCGGCACATGCCAAGAACTGGGCCATTCACGAGGATGCGGCGCGCGAGGCCGGCGTGACTGCCGACCGCTCGCGCTGGCGCATTGTCACGTTCGCGCACATCGCCGAGACGCGCGAGAAGGCGCGCGCCGACATGGCCTTCGGGCTCGCCGACTTCAACCGCTACTTCAATGAGGTCGCAACCTTCCCCGTCGTGCCGCCGGGCATCGAGGACCCGCTGAACTATCTTACCGAGAGCGGCCTCGCCTGCATCGGCACGCCCGACGATTGCATCCGCCACTTCGAGCGCCTGTGGAATGGCTCGAACGGCGGCTTCGGCGCCGTCCTCGTGCTCGCCCATAACTGGGCAGATTGGGAGGCGACGAAACGGAGCTACGAGCTGATGGCACGCTACGTGCACCCGCATTTCCAGCGCGGATCCAACAGCCTTCGCGAATGGAGCTATGCGGATGCCACTCAGAAACGCGCCGGCGCCGGCATGGAAAATCAGGCCGCCGTCCAGGCTGCCATCGACAGCTACAAGGCGCGCAAAGGTGGCTGACCATCCGCATCGATTGCTGCATCCGAGCCGGAAAGCGCCATGACAGCTGATGTCGAAACTGTTGTCGTCGGCGCGGGCGTCGTCGGCCTCGCCATCGCGCGGGCTCTGGCCATGAGCGGGCGCGAGGTCATGGTGCTCGAGCAGCACGACATCATCGGCTCGGAGACGAGCTCGCGCAACAGCGAGGTCATCCACGCCGGCATCTACTATCCGCCGGGCTCGCTGCGCGCGAAGCTGTGCGTCGCGGGCAAGGCGCAGCTCTATGAATTCTGTGCCGAGAACGGTGTCGCGCACCAGCGGATCACCAAACTGCTCGTAGCGACCAATGAGGCTCAGGTCCCGAAGCTCAAGGCCATCCAGGAAACCGCGATCCGCAACGGGGTGACGGACCTCCAGCCGCTCATGGGCAATGAGGCGCGCGCCATCGAGCCCGAGGTTTTCTGCGTCGCCGCGCTGCTTTCGCCCTCGACGGGCACTATCGATACACACGCATTCATGCTGGCGCTCGAGGGCCATGTTGAAACGCATGGCGGAAGCGTGGTGCTGAACACGCCCGTCGAGCGGGTCGGCCGCCGCGTCGACGGCCTCTTCGAGGTCGTCACATCTGGCGAAGCGCCGGTTACGATCACAGCGAAGGAGCTCATCCTCTCACCCGGCCTGCACGCCACGAAGCTCGCGCGCACGATGAGCTTTCCCTCGGGCTACGCGCCGCCGGAGACCTACTATGCCGTCGGGCAGTACTACGCCTACACGGGCCGCTCTCCCTTTGGCCGCCATATCTACCCCATGCCGGACGGCGCCTGGCTCGGGTTGCACGTGACGGTCGATCTCGGCGGGCGGTGCAAGTTCGGGCCTGACATCGAGTGGATTCCCGAGATCGACTACACGTTCAAACCCGAGAAGCTCGAGAAGTTCCTCGGCTTCATCCGCACGTACTATCCGGCCCTCGATCCCGACCGCCTGCACCCGGACTACACCGGCATCCGCCCCAAGCTCTATCGCGAGGGCGAGCCCGTGCCCGACTTCCTCTTCCACGGGCCGAAGCAGCACGGCGTCGAGGGTCTCGTCATGCTCTTCGGCATCGAAAGCCCGGGGCTGACCTCAGCTCTCGCCATCGGCGACCTCGTGACCGGCTTGCTGTAGTCCCTTGATCGACGGCCATGGGCGCGGGCATGATGGGCCTCGCGCCTTGCTGGCTGGCAGATCAATCGGGGATGGAAATGCAGCAGAACACCTTCAAACGGATCGGCCTTGCCGCGATTTTCCTGCTCGCCGGCGCCAACGCCGCCGCCGCGCATCATGCCATGGGCGGCGCGATGCCGACGACGTTCATGCAGGGCTTTCTCTCCGGCATCGGCCATCCGGTGATCGGCATCGATCATCTGGCTTTCATCATCGCCATCGGCATCGCGGCGGCCTTCGTAAGCGGCGGAACGGGTATCATTGCCGGCTTCATCGCCGCATCGTCGCTCGGCGTGCTCGCGCACGTGGTCGAGCTGAACGTACCGCTCGCCGAAACGCTCGTCGCAGCCAGCGTCATCGTTGCCGGCGCGGCATTGGCGATCGGCCTCACCTCCGCGCGCGGCGTCTGGCTGGCGATTGCCGTCATTGCCGGACTCTTCCACGGCTATGCTTTCGGCGAATCCGTGGTCGGGGCCGAGCGCACCGTGATCGGCGCTTATCTGATCGGCCTTGCGGTCATCCAGGCTGCGATCGCCGTTCTCGCGATGATCGTGTCGCGTCGGTTCCTGGTGGCGGCGGATAAGAGCTCCGTGGGCCTGCGGGCTGCCGGCGGCGCAGTCGCCGTGCTCGGCCTGTTCCTGCTCGTCGTAGGACTCGTGGAGGCGTAGTCATGGGCGCGCAAGCTGCCACCTTGGACGCCAGTGCGGAACGAGTCGCCACCTTGTTCGCACGCCTTCCGGAGCTGATCGACGCCAACAGCGATCTCGTGCGGCGCGGCCGCTTTCTGACGACAGACTTCGCCATCATCGTCGGCACGATACCGCTGCTCGTGAGGATCGAGGCAGGCCGCGTGACCTCCGTCGCGCGCGGGCCCTTCCTGCTTCGCCCCTGGACATTCTCCATCACGGCGGCGCCCGAGACTTGGCTTGCGTTGTTCAAGCGCGTCCCCGACCCCGGTACGCACGACCTCATGGCGCTCTCGAAAACCGGCCTCGCGCGTATCGAGGGCAACCTGCAGCCTTTCATGGCGAACCTGCAGGTCATCAAGGACATCGTCACCGCGCCCCGCGCGCTGATGTGAGGAGGCGCGACGATGAAAGCAACTTTCGAGCCGATCGTCGGCCGCTACGCGCATTTGACGCTCTCGGGCCGTCCGCACCGTCTCTATATCGAAGAAGCCGGCAGCGGCATCCCGCTCGTCTGCCTGCATACGGCCGGCGCCGATGGGCGGCAGTTCCGGCACCTTCTCAATGATCCCGCGATCACGCGCGACTACCGCGTCATCGTGTTCGACATGCCCTGGCACGGAAAATCACTGCCACCGGCGGGCTTCGAGACCGAAGAATATCAGCTTACGACGGCGGACTACACGCAGATGGTGCTCGACGTGTGCGATGCGCTGGAGCTCGAGAAGCCGGTCGTCATGGGCTGCTCAATTGGCGGGCGCCTCGTGCTCAATCTCGCGGCCGAGCACGCCGTGCGCTTCCGCGCGCTCATCGGCCTCGAGTCCGCCGCCTATCAGCAGCCCTGGTACGACACGGAATGGCTGAACCGGCCCGACGTGCACGGCGGCGAGGTCTGTGCGGCGCTCGTCTCCGGGATGATGGCGCCGCAGAGCCCCGCCGAGAGCCGTCACGAAACGCTCTGGATGTACAAGTGCGGCGGGCCTGGCATCTTCAAGGGCGACCTCTACTTCTATCGCGTCGACGGCGACCTGCGCGAGAAGATCGCCCGCATCGACACCAGCCGCTGCCCGCTCTACATGCTGACCGGCGAGTACGACTTTTCCTGCACGCCGGAGGATACGCGGCGCACGGCCACGCTCATCAAGGGTGCCGAGGTGACGATCATGAAGGAGCTCGGCCACTTTCCCATGAGCGAGAATCCGGCCCAGTTCCGCCGCTACATCCTGCCCGTGCTCGAGAAGATCAAGGCCGGGTCATAGGCTCTGTTTTCGGGAGGTCGCATGGCGCGCCGCATCGTCGATCTTTCCGTCGCGCTCGAAGCCGATATCGCCTCGGACCCTCCCGGCAACGAGCCGAAGATCACCTACATCGCGCACAAGGACGCGGCCGCGCTCTCGCGCATGCTGCCGCATTTTCCCGGACTGACGGCCGAAGAGCTGCCGGGCGGCGAAGCCTGGGCCGTCGAACAGCTCACGGTCTCGACGCACAACGGCACGCACCTCGACGCGCCCTACCATTTCCACTCGACCATGGACGGCGGAAAGCGCGCATGGACCATCGACGAGGTGCCGCTCGAGTGGTGCATGAGTCGCGGCGTGAAACTCGACTTCCGCCATCTGCCGGACGGCTATGTCGCGACGCCTGACGACGTCGAGGCCGAGCTCGAGCGCGTCGGCGTCACGCTTCAGCCTTTCGACATCGTGCTCGTGAATACCGCAGCGGGCGCGCGCTACGGCGAGGCCGACTACGTCGCGCGCGGTTGCGGCATGGGGCGCGCGGCGACGCTTTGGCTGACCGAACGCGGCGTGAAGATCACCGGCACCGATGCCTGGAGCTGGGACGCGCCTTTTGTTCACACCGCGAAAAAGTACGCCGCAACGCGCGATGCCTCGCTCATCTGGGAGGGCCATCGCGCCGGCATGACGCGCGCCTACTGCCATATCGAGAAACTCGCCAACCTCGAGCAGTTGCCGGCGACCGGCTACACGGTTTGCTGCTTCCCGTTCAAGATCAAACGCGCCTCCGCCGGCTTCACGCGCGTCGTCGCGATCTTCGAAGATTGAGCAGGTGCGCAATATCTGTGGCGCGCGGGCACCATGCGCGCCGAAACGCGCAACCGCCTGATTTTCTGACCTCTGGATTTTGAGCTGGCGCAAGGCCGCGCCGCAATCGCCACCCCAGAGTTGACTATACTGCACGTCGATTCGGGATCGGCACTTTCCGAATCGCATCCGGAATTCACTGGCAGGGAGCACTGAGTGACATGAACAGGATTACGGCGGCCATCGCGGCCGGCCTTCTCGGCGTCGGCATCGCGGCAGGCTTTGCAAGCGTCTCCACGACCACGGCTGAAGCCCAGGCCGCACGGTCGCTCATCGGCACGCTCACCTGCAGGGGCGGCCCGCATGTGGGCATGATCGTCGGCTCGCAGCAGACGCTGGATTGCTCATTTCAGCCCGAAGGTCGCAGCAGGCCCCGCGGTTATACCGCGACCATTACCAAGGTCGGCGTCGACATCGGCTTCAAGAACGACACGACGCTCGTCTGGCAGGTGATCGGCTCGACCGACGTGCGGCGCGGCCCGCTGCTGGTCGGCGACTACGGCGGCGTCTCGGCCGAAGCTTCAGTCGCGCTCGGCGTCGGCGCCAATGCACTCGTCGGCGGCAGTGACAAGTCGATCGTGCTTCAGCCCATCAGCGTGCAGGGCCAGACGGGCCTGAACGTGGCGCTCGCAGTCACGAGCATGACGATCCGCCGCTGAAGCGCGCGATCGGGAAAATAAAGACGGCCGGCACCTCAGTGCCGGCCGTTCTCTTTTGTTCCCGAGATCAGGTCGAGTAGTTCGTAAAGGCCGTTGTCGTCGCGCGCGCATTGCCGTCCGTCACGACGCACACCAGCGCGGGCTTGCCGGCCTTCACGGCCTCGTAGGCACGCTCGAGTGCCGGGCGGATATCGTCCGGCTTGTCGACCCACTCGCCATGTCCGCCAAACGCTTCGGCGAACTTGTCGAGGCGCGGGTATCCGAGATCGCGGCCGGGCTTCTCCTTGTTCGGATCACCCGTCCAGCCGCCGTTCTGGCTTATAATGGTGAGGATCGGCAGCTTGTGACGAACTGCCGTGTCGAACTCCATGGCATTCATGCCGAACGAGCCATCGCCGTGCAGCACGATCACCTGCTTGTCGGGACATGCGACCTTGGCACCGATGCCGAATGGCATGCCGACGCCCATGGTGCCGAACGCGCCAGAGTTGACACGATGGCGCGCCGTATATTGCGGAATCGCCTGCCGGCCGTAGTTCAGGATCTCCTGTCCGTCGACGCAGAGCACGCAGTCGCGGTCCATGAAGTCGCGCACTTCCTTGCAGAGTCGCAGCGGATGGATCGGCGTCGCCGGATTTGAGAGCGTCTGCTCGGCCTCTGCGGTCTTCTGGACGTTGCGGGCGCGCAGCCGCTCGCGCCAAGTCTCGTAGGCCGCGGGTGTGATCTTGCCTGCAACTGCTGCTGTAAGCTGCTGGAAAGCGGCCCTTGCGTCAGCGATCACGCCGACCGCCAGATTGCGCGGCGAGGATGCGATCTCGATCGGATCGATGTCGACGCGCACGATCTTCGCGTTCGCATTCCAGCGCGGCGGCGCGGCGTGGCCGATGATGTAGTTCATGCGCGTGCCGACGACGAGGATGAGGTCGGCATCGCGGAAGGCAGCGGCACGCGAAGTCAGATAGCAGTACTTGTGATCCTCGGGGATCACGCCGCGGCCCTGCGGCGTCGTGTAGAAGGGCACGCCGGCCGCCTCGACGAACGCCAGCATCTCGCGCTCAGCCTCGGACCACTGCACGCCCGAGCCTGTGATGAGCACGGGCTGCTTCGCCTTGGAGAGCAGCTCGACAATCGCCGATAGATCGTTGGCGCCGACAGCGGGGCGCGGGCGCTTCGCGTGATCGTACGGATCGGGATACTCGATCTTGGACTCGTCCACCTCGGCATAGAGGATGTCGCCCGGACAATCGAGATAGACAGGGCCGGGCTTGCCACTCATGGCGTGCTTGACGGCGAGATTGATAAGCTCGGGAATACGCTTCGTGTGATGGATGCGATCCGACCACTTGGTGCAGGGTTTGAACATCGAAAGCTGGTCGATGTCCTGGAAGGCGCCGTGATGCCACGTCACGACGGGCGCCGCGCCGCCAAGTGCGATGACCGGCGTGCAGTCCGCCCACGCGTGCGCGATGCCCGTGACGAGGTTGGTCACGGCCGGGCCTGAAGCAGCCATGCAGAAGGCCGGCTTGTTCAGCAGGCGCGCATAGGCGAAGCCGGCCATGGCCGCAGCCTGCTCGTGGCGCACGTCCACGCCACGCAAGCCGAGTTTCATCGCCGCCTTCTCGACGGCCATCATGGGCGCACCCATGATGTAGAAGAAATCGCTCACGCCTTCATTCTTCATTGCCTTGGCAATGATGTCGGAGCCAATCGCCATCGGGTGTTTCCTCTCTGGTGTGTTCAGTTTCTGCGGGCAGGCGCAGAGCGCGCTAAATCACCTGCTCCTTCTTGAGGGCATCGAGATCGCCCTTCGACAGGCCGAGCCACTCGCCGTACACGTCGGCGTTGTCGGCGCCGAGGATTGGCGAGGCTTTCACTGCCACGTAGCTGTCCGAGAGCTTCACCGGCCAGCCCGGAATGACGACCTTGCCGCGCGCCGGGTGATCCACCTCGACGAAGATCTCGCGCTCGCGCATGCTGGGTTCGTTCATGAGCTCGTCGGTATCGAGCACGGCACCGCACGGCACGCCCTGCTCGCCGAGGATCTGCATGGCCTCGTGCTTGGTGTAGTCCTTCGTCCAGGCCTGGATGTAGCCGTTGATCTCGTCGACGATCTTGACGCGGAGCTGCGGCGTCGCAAAGCGCGGATCGCTCTTCAGGTCTTCGCGGCCGATCACCTTCAGCAGCCGCTCCCACTGAATGTTGTTGGCGCGGCTCGTGTAGATGTAGACGTAGTCATTGGGTCCGCCCGGCTTGCACTTGAACACGTCTGAAGGCGCGTTCGTACCGAGCACGACTTGATTGCCCATGCGCGGACAGGGCTTCTTGTGGAGGAGCTGCGAGGCGTAGGCGATGCGGCAGTAGTTGACCATCGCATCCTGCATCGCGACTTCAACCTTCTGGCCGCGGCCGCTGACGGTCCGCTGATAGAGCGCCGCCAGCACACCGATGCACGCGTGCAGGCCTGTGCCCGTATCACCGAGCGTGACGCCGGGCTTGATCGGCTTGCCGTCCGACTCGCCCGTGATGCTCATCACACCACCCGCCGCCTGCGCGATCATGTCGAAGGCGAGATGCTTCTCGTAGGGGCTGCCTTTGCCGAAGCCCTTGACGGTCGCGTAGATGATGCGCGAATTGATGCGCGACACTTCCTCGTAGGAAAAGCCCAGCTTCTCGATGACGCCGGGCGCGAAGTTCTCGGCGAAGATGTCCGCCTTCGCGATCAGTTTGCGCAGCATGTCCTTGCCGCGCTCGTCCTTGAGATTGAGCGTCACCGAGCGCTTGTTGGCATTGAGCAGCATGAAATAGTAGCTGTCGACGCCCTTGATGTCGGTCGAGGCGCCACGCCCCTGCTCGCCGCCGTTCGGGTTCTCGATCTTGATGACGTCGGCGCCGAGCCACGCGAGCGTCTCAGTGATCGATGTGCCGGCCTCGAACTGTGTGAGATCAACGACCTTGACGCCTGCGAGCGCAGTGCGCCCGGCTTCTTCCCTGCCTGGGGACGACATGGCTCCTCCCGGAAGCTCGTTGTTTTGGCCATCCGGGAGTTTGCTTCGTGCGCAGATCGTGCGCAAGACCGCACCGCCCCCTGCATGACAGGTAGTTGAGGGCGCGGCGACGCGTGCGGGCTTCTCAGGCGCGCTTTTGCGGTCCCCAGTCTACGACCCACAAGGAGAAGGCGGTCGCAGCGCCGTAGACGGCCATGGCTACCCCGACGAGTGCAAACATCTGCCACGCCGGCGCATTCGTGCTGACGAGCCAGAGGCCGCCGATCAGCACGACGAGAAGCCGTACCGTTCCTGCCAGCACAGGCCCGAGAATTTTGCCGGAACCCTGTGAGGCAAAATAAAGGCTGAGGCCCAGGCCGAACAAACCGTAGAAAGGGCCTGCCCAGCGGAGGTACGCGCTCGCAGATGCGAGAATGGCCGGATCGCTTGTAAAGAGCCCGGCCCAGAGCAGGGGCTGTAGCGCGACGAGGATGCCGATGACCGTGAGGCCAGCGGTCGCGACCGTGCCCGCGGTCCACGCGACGCGACGCGCGCGGACAACATCGCCGGCACCGACAGCCATACCGACCATCGGGACGCTTGCGACGCCGATCGCGAACGTAATCGGAATGAGCAGGAACTCGAGACGCGCGCCAATGCCGTAGCCGGCGAGTGCCTCGGTGCCGAGCGCCGAGACGAGGCGTGTCACGATCAGGATCGACAGGATGGTCTGTAGCGGCGAGATGCACGCAATCGCACCGACCTTGAGAATGTCGCGCAGGATGTCCCACGACACGGAGATCGTCGAGAGCTTCAGCGTGACGCGCGCGCGGCCGGAAGCCAGATGCCAATAGAGATAGAAAGCACCGGCCGAGAACGCGATCACCTGACCGAGTGCAACACCGGCCATGCCGAGGCGCGGCGCCGGTCCGAGACCGAGCCCCAGCATGCCGCCGAGCACGATCTGAGCGGCAGCCACCAGAAGCAGCACGACGGACGGCACGACCATGTTTCCCGTGCCGCGCAGAATGGACGCGAAGGTGTTCGCGAGCCAGATCGACGGCGCACCGAAGAACACCACATTCGAGTAGGCGAGCGCCTCCGCGAGCACGCCGTCACGGCCGCCGAGCAGTGCATAAATGGCAGGCCCGAGAAGCTGGAAGAGCGCGAAGAAGAAAAGTCCCGCCGTCGCGCCGATCAGAAAGGCGTGCTGTGCCAGTGCGGCGGCTCGATCCGTGTTGCCGGCGCCGAGCGCGCGGCTGATCGCGGAAGAGATGCCGCCGCCCATGGCGCCCGACGACATGGTCTGCTGCAGCATGACCATGGGAAAGACGAGCGCGAGCCCGGCGAGCGGATGCGTGCCGAGCAGACCGACATAGGCCGTCTCGGCAATGGCGACGAGGGATGTCGCCACCATCGCGATGCTCGTCGGCAGGGCGAGACGCATGAGCGTCGGCAGGATCGCGCCGGCAAGCAGGGGGTGTGGCGCTGCACCGCCGGCCGGCGGTGGCGCGATCGTCGTCGTGGTCATGTCAGCTCTCTCAGGCCTTGCTTGGGGCGCTCGCAGCGGCGATGCGCGGGACTGGACGCTCGGCAATGGGCCAATGCAGCAGTGCCGAGATCACGCCGAGCGCGACCGAGATCCACCACATGGCGTCATAGGATTTGGTCAGGTCGAACAGGCGCCCGGCGAGCCAGACGCCCAGGAACGAACCGACCTGATGCGAGAGGAAGACGAAGCCGAACAGCATCGACATCCACTGCGTGCCGAAGAAGGTTGCGACGAGCCCGCTCGTCGGCGGGATGGTCGAGAGCCAGAAGATGCCGAGCAGACCGCAGAGCATGATGACTGTCACCGGCGTCAGCGGCAGGAAGAGGAAGCCGAGGAAGATCACCGCCCGGGCGAGGTAGATGAGGCTCAGCAGGCGACGCTTCTCGATGTAGCGACCCGACTGCCCGGCGAGGTACGTGCCGATGATGTTGGCGATGCCGACAACGGAGAGTGCGAACGGGCCGACCCACGACGGCAAACCCTGGTCGACGGCGAAGGCCGGCAGATGCACGACGATGAAGGCGACGTGGAAGCCGCAGACGAAGAAGCCTGCCGTCAGCAGCCAGTAGCTCGGATGCCGGAAGGCCTCGGCCAGAGCTTCGCCGACCTTCTGGTCGCGTACCGGTCCATCGACGCGCTGCGGTTTGCCGCCGATCGGCCACGCGAGCGGAATGAGCAATGCGGTCATGGCCATGAGCCAGAGCAGGCTCTGCTGCCATCCGGTGAACTCGATCAGAAAATGCATGATCGGCAGCGCGACGAAACTGCCGATACCGGCTGCCATACCTATCGAGGCGATCGCGGAGAGGCGCTTTTCGGGTGGGGCAAGGCGGCCGATGGTGCCGACGAGCGACGTGACACCGGTACCGCTAACGCCGATGCCCATGAGAATGCCTGCAATCAGCAGATCGGTCGGAAAACTCGCGGCATACATGAAGTAGAGGCCCGCGATGGTGGCCAAAACACACGCGACGACCACGCGGCCGGCACCGAACATGTCAATCAGCGCGCCGGAAAACGGCGCGCCGACGCCCATGAGCAGTTGGGTGAAGGCGATAGAGAGCGCAAAAGCCTCGCGCCCGATATTGAGCGCCGACGTGATAGGCTGAAGATAGAGCCCCATGGACTGCGAGCGCCCCATGGAGACGCCGACGATCGTGCCGACGATCAGGATGAGCAGCCAGAGCGGCATAGTCGGCTGGGTAGAGGTAGAGCGCATGTGCTGACCTCGTGCAAAGGAGAATGGCGGCAATCTGCGTAAGCGCGGATCAGTTCGCAGAAATGGGCATGATGAGGCACGTCGTCGTGCCGTGAGCGTAGAGCTTACCCTCGACATCGACGAGGCGAGCTTCGGCGGTCGCAATGCGCGCGCCGGAATGGATCACCTTCGCCTCGCAGCGCAGCTTACCGGTGCTCTGGTGAACAGCGCGCACGAAACTCACGGCGAGATCGACCGTGGTGAAGCCATGTCCCGCCTTGAGTGTCGCGTGCACGGCGCAACCGAGAGCCGAATCCAGAAGCGTCGACATCCAGCCGCCGTGCACCGTCCCGAGCGGATTGCGGAAACGGTCCGAGGGCAGGCCCTCGAACACGGCGCGGCCGGGCGCGGCTTCGACGAGTATGAAATCAAGCGTCTCGCAGATCGGTGGCGCCGGATATTTCCCGCTCATCATCGCCTGCAGGAACTCGATGCCGGACATCGACGTCGCGGTCTTGAAATCGGTGACGCCAAACGCCACCGGCCGGCCGGCGAGCTTTTCGACTGTGGTGTTCATGCTCATGATCGTCGTTCCGTTTGCTGCATATGCAGATACAGGATCGCGCTTGGAATTTATTCGGCAATGCGCTCCAGGAAGTGGTCGAGGGCATCGTGAAGCGTGGCGGTCTCGTCGTCGCCAACGAGCTTTCGGATATGGCTCTGCGCCTCGCGCCATGCCGGACGCGCGGCATCAAACGCCTGCCTCCCCGTGTCTGAAAGGCTAACCCACCGCACGCGCCTGTCGCGCCGATCCGGCTCGATGACAACAAGCCCCTGGCGGTGCAGCGGCTGCAAGTTGCGCGTCAGCGTCGTCGGATCCATGCAGAGCTGTTCCGCGAGCGGCCCGATCGCGACCCGATCCGCGGAAACGAGACTGGCGAGCACGCCGAACTGGGTGATCGTCAGGCCGGTCGCCTCGAGATGGTGGTCGTAGATCTGCGAGACGCGCCGCGCCGCTTTTCTGAGGCGCATTGCCGTACACCCTCGAGCGCGTCGCGGCTGCGTTGCTGCCTTCTGCTCCATGGCCGCCATATATCTGCATATGCAGGCATTGGCAAGTCCCTGCCGCGAACATCATCTGTTGAAATCGGGCATCATCAGCGTGGCAGGACGCCGTCCCGGTCGGTCTCAGGAGCGCTTTCGTTGGGCGCCACAACGAGATAGGGACCGTCGACGGCCACGACCCTGACCCAATCGCCGGCGATGCAATCCGGTCCCCGCGCGCGCCAGACCGTATCGGCGACGCGGACTTTACCCTCGCCGCCGATAACGTCCTCGATCACGCACACCTTCCGGCCGATGTACTGCGCGCCGCGCTGATTGAGTTGCGGCAGATCGCTTCGTTGCCGCGTTCGCCTGGACCAGATGAGCGTGATGAGGAAATCGAGAGCGAACATCGCCGCGCTGATGGTGACGAGCAGCCACCCCGTCGTGTTGCCCCTCAACGCCATCCAGATGCCTGCGGCGCCAATCGGGACTGCCATCCAGGGCAGTATCGTACCGAGCAGGCCGGTCAGCCACGCAAAGCCACTGGGATCGCCATCAGGCGGACGCACGCACGACCTTCAGAACTGTGTTGTCGACGCCGGTTACGCGAACACGCGCGCCTTCCGGCGCGTCCTCACCCTCGGCCTGCCAGAGCGTATCGCCGACCTTCACGCGACCGCGGCCGCCCATGATCGGCTCCGCGACGACGAACTCACGACCAATGTACTGCGCACCGCGCACATTGAGATCCGGGAGATCGCTCACGTGCGTACCGGACCGCGCGAAACGCCGGACGGCGAATGCGGTGACGATCGAGATCACGGCGAAGGCGATGAGCTGCCATGGCCATGTGATGCCGGTCCCGAACACGAGCAGCCCGACGACCAGCGCCGCGGTGCCGAACCAGACCATGTTGACGCCGGGCACGAAGGCCTCGAGCGCATAGAGAACAAGCGCGAGTATGAGCCAGTTCCATGCCCCGAAGCCGGAGAAAAACGACACCAATGTCATGGCGCGATTCCAGATGGATAGTTGGAACGGATCGGCACTCCCCGGCCGCTATGACCGTAGTGCCAGATTACAGCCGGTCAACTGGATACGTTAAGGGCCCGGCGGTCGCACCGTCGGGCCCTATTGCCTGTTATGCACCGGCGCGCGGGACGCTGCCGGCGATCGCCCGACCGCCCGTCGGCCGCGCGGGCCCATCCTGGCCGTTGAAAGCCGCACTCGCGATCTCGGCGATGCCTGCAAGCGAGCCGATCACGGAGGAGGCCTCGAGTGGCATCATGAGCACCTTCTGATTGGGCGACCGCGCGATCTGCTCGAGGGCCTTCACGTAGTTGTTGGCGACGAAGTAGTTGATCGCCTGCACGTCGCCCGAGGCAATGGCCGCGGAGACCATGCGCGTCGCCTCGGCTTCGGCCTGGGCCGAGCGCTCGCGGGCTTCGGCCTCGCGGAACGCGGCTTCCCTCTTACCCTCGGCGGCGAGCATGACGGCCTGCTTCTCGCCTTCTGCCTTGAGGATGTTGGCCTGACGCTCGCCTTGCGCCTTGAGGATCGCGGCTTCGCGCAGACCTTCCGACTCGAGGATCTGAGCGCGCTTCTCGCGCTCGGCCTTCATCTGGCGCGCCATGGAGTCGACGAGGTCGCGCGGCGGAGCGATGTCCTTGATCTCGATGCGCGTCACCTTCACGCCCCACGCTTCCGTCGCCTGATCGACGACGTGCAGCAGCTTGGCGTTGATCGTATCGCGATTGGAGAGCAGCTCGTCGAGGTCCATCGAGCCCATGACGGTGCGGATGTTGGTCATGGTCAGGTTGATGATCGCGGCCTCCAGGCCTTCGACCTCGTAAGCTGCCTTCGCGGCATAGAGCACCTGGAAGTAGGTCACCCCGTCCACGCGGACCATCGCGTTGTCGCGGGTGATCACATCCTGGCTCGGGATCTCCATTACCTGCTCTTTCATGTTCATCTTGTAGCCAATACGCTCCATGACCGGGATCAGGATGTGCAGGCCAGGCGTGAGCGTCCGCGTGTACCGGCCGAAGTTCTCGATCGTCCAGTTGTAGCCTTGCGGAACGATCTTCACGGTCGACCACAGCGCCACCGCCGCAAGGACGATCAGCAAAAGGCCAAAAATCTCGAAGCCACCAAAAGGTTGCATAGTTCAGGTCCTTCCATGAGCCCTGCACGGCAAAAGACGCGAATCTCCCCCGTTTCTCCCATCTGAAACAGTCAAAACAAGGTAAATGAACAGTAAAACCATTACTTGGAGAAAGTCGGGCAAAGCAAAAATAATTCAGGCGGCGCTGAATAATGCACCTGCAAAGCGGATGGATGAGGCGGTCGAAATTTCCGGCAGAGGGCCTGGATTTTCTTAAGGCAGCCAGCCCTGCAGCTCGCGCCGTACAACGTGCTCGATGACGGATATGCCCTCCGGATCGTCATTGAGCGCCGGTAGATAGGCGAATTGCTGACCGCCATTCTCCATGAAGTAATGACGGTTTTCGACGTCGAGCTCTTCCAGCGTCTCAAGGCAGTCGGCTGTAAAGCCGGGGGCCACGAGCGCGAGCCGGCGCACGCCCTCGCGCGCCAGGCGCTTTACAGTTTCGTCCGTATAAGGCTGCAACCAGACGTCGTTTCCAAAACGCGATTGGAATGTCGTGAGCCAACCCGTCTCGGGCCAGCCGAGCGCCTTGCACAGGAGCCGCGATGTCTTCTGGCACTGGCAATAATAAGGATCGCCCTGATGGAGGTATTTCTCCGGCATTCCGTGAAAAGTCGCGATTATCTTTTCCGGCTCGAAATCGAGCTTCGCAAGGTGCCGGCGCATGGATGCAGCGAGCGATGCAATATAGACGGGATCGTCGTGCCACGCCGGTGCGACGCGGATCGCCGGTTGCCAGCGCATGTCCATGAGCGCGCGGAAAGCCTGATCGCACGCGGTTGCCGTCGTCGCCGCGGCATACTGCGGATAGAGCGGCACGATCAGAATGCGGTCGCAGCCCTGTGAAAGCAGCCACGCAAGACGGCTCGCCGTCGTCGGGTTCGCATACCGCATGGCCCAGTCGACGACGACGCCGTCCGTATCGGCGAGCGCGGATGCGAGCTTCTCGGCCTGCGCGCGCGTGATGGTCTTCAGCGGCCCCTCATCGCGCTCGCGGTTCCATATGGAATCGTAGTCGCGCCCTTTCGGACCCGGCCGCACGGTGAGGATGATGAGGTTGAGGATCGGCCACCACTTCCAGCGCGGCTCCTCGATCACGCGCCTGTCCGACAGGAACTCCTTCAGGTAGCGGCGCATGGACCAGTAGTCGGTCGCATCCGGCGTGCCGAGATTCAGCAGGAGCACCCCGACTTTGCCGTGCGCCACCTTCGGATGCGCGGCCGGAGCGGTCGGGGCTTCATGCTCGCGTTGCATCTGCGGCCACTACGAAGCCCGCTGCTCGGAGCCGACACCGAGCGCGCGCAACTTGCGGTGAAGTGCCGAGCGTTCCATGCCGACGAACTCTGCCGTGCGCGAGATGTTGCCGCCGAAGCGGTTGATCTGGGCCAGCAGATACTCGCGCTCGAAGATCTCGCGCGCCTCGCGCAGCGGCAGCGACATGAGATGCTCCGCCCCGCCATTCACGGGAAGCGGCACGTTGGAGCCGATCTCCTCGGGCAGCATGTCGGCGGTAATCACGGTCCCCGGATCGCCGCCCGCGAGGATCATAAGGCGTTCGATGTTGTTCCTGAGTTCCCGGACGTTGCCCGGCCAGTCGTGCGCCTGGAGGACGGCGACGGCATCATCGCCAATGCGGCGCGGCGACAGGCCCGAGGCCGTCGCCACTTGCTGCACGAAGAAGTCGATCAGCGCCGGAATATCGTCGCGCCGCTCGGCAAGGCTCGGCACGCGCAGCGGCACCACGTTGAGGCGATGATAGAGGTCGTTGCGGAAACGCTCCTCCTGCATCTCGCGCTCGAGATCGCGGCTCGTCGAGGAGATGATCCGGACGTCGACAGCGACCTTCGGGCCGCCGCCGAGCCGCTGGAACTTCTGCTCGACGAGGACGCGAAGCACCTTGCCCTGCGTCTCGAGCGGCATGTCGGCAACCTCATCGATATAGAGCGTGCCGCCGTGCGCCTCCTCGAGCGCGCCGACCTTGCGCGGCCCCGAGCGGTCCTCGGTGCCGAACAACTCC
>Ga0180218_1001049_pt1 | contig 18494 bp, 17 predicted proteins | sample eDN3rd37CKraftBY_FD_151334 | JGI IMG/M metagenome (GOLD analysis project Ga0180218, IMG submission 151334) | Enriched backyard soil microbial communities from Emeryville, California, USA - eDNA 3rd pass 37_C Kraft BY (version 2) (version 2) | ecosystem: Environmental > Terrestrial > Soil >...
AGCTCTACGTGATCGAGTGGCGCGGCACCCCGAACCGCAGCCTGTGGAGCTTCGACGTCAACGACGACGGCACCGTCGCCAACAAGACCAAGCTGATCGACGCCGCCGACCAGGGCGCGCTGGACGGATTCACCGTCGACCGTGACGGCAACCTGTGGTGCGGCTGGGGCAGCAACGGCCTGGTCGCCGACCAGCCGACCGATGTCGGTGGCCGCAAGGTGTACGAACTCCGTGGCAAGCCCGAAGATCTCGACGGCGTCATGGTTTTCAACCCACAAGGCAAGCCGATCGGGTTCATCCACCTGCCCGAACGCTGCGCCAACCTCACCTTCGGCGGGCCGGAAAACAACCGCCTCTACATGGCCGCATCGCACTCGCTCTATGCGCTGTACGTGGAGGCGTTCGGGGCGACGTGATGGGTGTGCGGGCGGTGCGCCTCCGACGCCGAATCCGCTAGCCATCTCTGTTCTTCCCGCGATAATGCTCTCGGACAGTTCGGACGAGGCAGCATCGCGAGGAGGTGGCGTGACCGAGGCATCCGACCCTCTGCTGCTCGGACAGCGCGTGGTCGCCATCCTCGAGACTGGGCTGCGCACCGCCACCTACAAGCTCGCGACCTTGATGGCGCTGATCGAGCACTGTGTCGAGAACCTGCCCGCCGACCCCGCCGACACACTCGCCGTGCCGATTCCCGCACTGGCGCATCGTGTGCTGGAGCTCTACTGGCAGCAAGTTCGCCCTTTCGACGGGCACGAGTTGCGCCAGTCCACCCAGCCGAAGGCGCGGATCGTCGCTGCCACGAAAGCCCTCCGTGATGCTGCGGCGACACGGCGTGGCGGGCTGTCGGTCGACATCGCCCGGCTGCGTGCTCCCGACGCCTACGAACGCGCGATCGACGAAATCACGCTGTGTCTTGCGCAGCAGCCCCTGCACCGGCTGCAGAAGCTGCCGGGTGCATCGAGCAGCGACGCGTTCCTCTACGACGACTCGTTCCTGCATGATCACGTCAGCCGCAAGACGCTGCGGGACCACGGAGACGTGATCGTGCTCAAACCGGGTGTCGCGCACGGTCTGGCGCGGTTGGCGGGACTGCTGAAGCCTGCGCTGGAGATCATGTGGGTCGAGGACGTTCGGCGGATGAACCGATTCCTCGATGCCGATGTGCCCGATGTCGCCGGGCACCTGTTCGGCCGTGAGCGCACCGCGCTCGCCGCGGTGCGCGGTCCGTTCAAGGAAGCCTTTGGCCCACACTGCTTTTACTGCGGGACGCATCTACCCGCCGACAATCCGATCGACCACGTGCTGCCCTGGTCGTTGGTCGGAATCGACGGTCTGGCCAACCTGGTCCTGGCATGTGCGCGCTGCAACAGCGACAAGGGTGGAGCTTTGCCCGCGGTGGCAATCGTCGACCGTGTTCTGGAACGCGACCTGGCAGTGCTCGAAGAGATCGCATCGACCCTGCAATGGCCGACCCAGCATCCACGGGTCGTCGCCGCAGCTCGCGGAATCTACCGCGGACAGCCAATCGGCGTGCCCACCTGGGCGGGGTACCGCCGCAGCGAGCGGCTAGATATCAGCTTTCCGCCGTGGTGGGCTGACCGGTAAGCCGCCTTTCTCTCTTGATTGTCGGTGGTCGGAGCTAATCTTTGCTCGTTAGCTCGATCCAAGGGGGGAACATGCGCGCGGTGGGGGGAATTGCGGCTGTCGTGGCGGTGTGCGGGTCAGTGCTGCTGGCTGGGCCTGCGCACGCAGATCAGTACGACTTCATTTCTGACCTCGACAACTCGGGGGTGTATTACGGGTCGATCGTCGACATGATCGACATCGGCAAAGAGCTCTGCCACGAATTGCGCCATGGGGTGTCACCGTCGCTGGTGCTCGGCAAGCTCGCCAACACCGGGTTTGCCCCGGCCGAGGCCGCGATCGTCCTGATGTCGGCGGTGAACAACATGTGCCTGGACGTCAAGCCTGACGTCGTCGCATGGGCGCGTGCGCAGGGCTACACCGGCCCGGTGTGACACGGGTGTCGGTCCTGCCGGCACCCATTCGCGCAGGGGGACAGAGAATATGAGCAGTAGAGGAAGTTCGTCCGGCGGTTTTGTGACGGCGTTTTTCGTGCTGGTGGTCATCGGAATGATCATCAAGTACATCTGGTGGATCCTCGGCGGGCTGGCGATCGGTGCCGCTGTCTTCATCGTCCGCGCGCTGATCCAAGCCCACCTCGAGGCGGTGGCCGAACGGAATCGCTGCCATGCCGAGATCGCTGTGCGTGCCGACCGGCAGCATCAGTGGGTCCTCGACGGCGATGCCCGCGGCATCTACGGACCCGAGGGGGCCGAGGTCATGCGCTACATCGAACGCGACGACTGGGATGGACTGCCGCGGCATATCCAGCAGGCGAGTTGGTGATAGTGAACAGCGGGAACAGTCGAGTAACGGCACCAAGGCTGCCCCGCCGCTAATCCGGACCATCAGCCAGAGCGAGAATTGTCGGTGTATTCTGCCGAACTTCGACATCGGGGAACCGCGCTAGAAGCGCGCACACGAACGTCGAGCGGTGGACCTTCAACTGCTTCAGCAGATAGACGCTGGCCAAAGTCCCATTCTGTTGCAAGTGGTTCCACGCGACCGTGATCATCCATGCCGGTACGAGTTGTGGGCCGGATTTTCGGTCACGTGAACGCTCCGTCTCCACCCATACCCCAGTCCGCTCGACCGACGAAATCCAGTTCGGCCGCTTGTGACTCACAGTCGAGACTGTGGCGTCGTCTTCTGCCACCGCCAAGATCCGATCGAACAGCTCGTCGTCAAACTCGTCGGTTCTCATCCCGCTTCAACAAGATCAATGGTCACCTTGTAGAGCAGCCAACAGGTTTCTACGCCATGCTTCTTGGCGGCATCTTGCACAAGGTCAGCTAAAGCGGCGTCGGGCTGACCGGTCACAATCAGCAATCGAGCCCCAGGCCGTCCTTCCTTGGCTGCTTGCGCCTTAAGCGCCTTCATGTATTTGGCTGACTGTGCCACGATCCGCTCATCCGCACTGCCGGCTTTGAGTTCGAATCCGACAAGTTCTCGCGATTTCGTGTCAACGGCCAGCAGGTCTATTCGGCAGTCGCCGGCGAGTCGGACCTCTTGCCCCCGGATTTCGAGCTTGTTTGCCTTGCAGTACTTTAAGACGTCCTTGTTCGTCATGAGGAACCGCGACAGTTCCTTCTCTTCGGCGAACAGATGACGTGGCTTCTGCAGTCCTGGATCGCGCTTGTGGCGGTCGAAGAAGTGGATCCGAGTCTTTGGGGTGTTACCGGGGTCGGTGATCTCCGGGTAGGTGGCGATACCCGCGTCCGTGAAGTTCTGCTCCAGGGTTTGAAGCAATTTGGTGGAACTGCGCGCATACCCTGCCTCGCGTACCAACGTGCCAAGCAGGCTGTCAGGGGTCTGGGACAGTGACCGCGAACCATTCGAATTCGCATCGACCCGCTTGCGGGTCTTGGCAACCAGACGCTCAATACGCTCTTCTCGAGTTACCACTCTTGGCATTTGGACTTCGTATCACACTGTCGCCTGCTTGGTGCCATGTTTCAGGTACTAGCTCATAGCAACTGCCTGCAAGCCATCCTCACGGATGGGTGACCGTCCCGTCGTTGGCGCACCTGGTCTAGGGCGTCGCTCCATCCGCCTCCACAACCGCGCACACCGCCCGGAGCTGGCTCACCAAACTCCGCACCTCGGCCACCGACGGCTGAAGTTCGTACGCGTGGTGATGCACCGCCCGGCTCAGGCCGTGCCATATCCGTTTCGCAGTCTCACCGAGTTCGTCGCCGCGAAGGGCTCCCAGCACCACTAACTTCGAGCTGGTGGTTGGTGGGCGATCGGACTCTACGTGCGCCGCCCACGAGCGGCTGGCTTCGTCGAGCCAGTCTTCGAAGGCGCGACGCGCCAGCAGGGCCGCTGTACGAGGAGCACGCACGCCGAGGTCCACGGTGCCGTCGAGAACCTGATCGGCGAAATCCAACAGCACCGAGCGGTCGGTCATGATGAGAGCTTCATCAGGTCTCCGACCGCGAGTCGTGTCGCGTGCACGGCATCGCGGTAGTTCACCACATCGCTGTGGGCACCAGACGCCGCCACCTTCAGCGCCTGCCGCCGCGCTGACCCGCTGGAAAGCCACCGATCCAGAGCAGTCTCGTTATCTGGATCCACCGCCAGCCCAAGACGCCGCTTGGTCAACCGCGCTGTCTCCCAGAGTTGTTCAACATCGGCATGTGAATGCCCCTGCTCCAGACGACGGGAGCTGAACACATCCCACGCCGTCGATTCCAACGCGTCTCGGCAGAGCACTGGCACCGCGACTCGTTTGATTGCGTCTGGGACTGCGTCGTCGGCGGCGATTGCGAATGCGTCGTCGAGCATTCTCATCGCCGGCCGGCTGGCTTCTGCCACGCTGACAGCGGAATTCATGCCGCGAACCACCTCGACCACACGCGCCGGCACCCGGGACCGCCGGATAGCGGCGGGCAGTCGGTCGTCATGGGTGAACACGACCACCTGGCGGGTCTCAGCAAGTTGAGTCAGCACCTGCAGCAGTCCGTCGATCTTCGACGGGTCCATCGCCTGGATGGGGTCGTCGAGCACCAGAAACCGGAACGGGCTCGCGGGCGATGTCGCCCTCGGAATGAAGACCGCCAGCGCCAGTGCCTGTAGTTCGCCTTGGCTCATGACGCCGAACGCTTCGGTGTCGGATCCGTCGACCTCAGCTTTGAGCAGGACTCGGCGGCTGGTTTTCTGGCCCACCAACTGGATCGCACCGAGTTCGACGTTGCTTTCCTGTCGCAAAGCCGCCCAAATCTGTCGGGATTGTTCGGCCAGCGGCGCGATGCGTTGATTCCTCAGTTCGGCGGCGTTGTCCTGCAACCACTTCAACGCCTCTGAAGCGACAGAGAGTTGCGGCTCGATTTCGTTGGCCTGTTCCACCTTCCGCATCCAGGCCGCCAGCTCGAGAGCCACCGGGCTCCACGCATCTTGTCGCGCCTTGATGAGCTCCGCGGCCTCCTGCTGCAGGGCGGCGTAGGCGTCACGTAGGACGGGCAGTTTGTGCTCGACGTGGTCAGCAAGTGCACGCTGTCCGTCGACTGGGACCGCGGTGAATTGCTCGAATGCTGCCTGCGCAGCCGACAGGGCGGTGAGCTCACCGTCTCCATCGGCAGGTAGCGCGTCGACTGACTCCACAAGACTCAAGACCCTGGCACGGGCCTCGGCGACCGCCCGCCGAGCCTCCGCCAAAGCCTTGACCGCTCGTTGATCTTGCTCCAACAGCTCCCGCGCTGCTGCTGCCCACTCCGCTGTGAGATCCCCTTCTCCGCAGACCGGACACTTCTGATCACCATGGGCCGCATGGAAATCCAGGCTCATCGACAGCAGCTGGCTCCGGTCCGCGGCCAGGGCATCGGCACGCTCAACCTCCCGCAGCTCCGCGTCTGCGGCCGCCCGAAGCGCTTCGCACGCCACCGTCACCTCTTCATCGGTCGGTGTCGACAGCGCCTCAGCCTGCCTCCAGGCTGTTGGCACATCGGCCCCAACTCCTCCGGTGACCAACGGACGGAGCGCGTCGAGGTCGAGCCGGCGCTTCCTGACCTGGGTCAGCGCCTCAGCGGCACGTGGGTCCTCGTGCGACTCCAACTTGCCCCGCAGCGCGGCACGCGCCTTCCGCCCTTCCTCCGACGGCTGCTTGAGCACCTTGACCTCGGCTTCCAGCCGCGTCATGGCCTCGGTGAGCTGCTCCAGTCCGAGTAACTTGTGCAGCTGGTCGTAGAACTTGCTAGGTGCGCCTTCGAGAATGCCGCCGAGTTCGTCGTAACTCAGCAGTGGCCGATACATCTCCAGCGCGCCGGACCACCCCAGCGCGCTGACGTCTTCCCGCTTGCGTTTGGGCCGCTGCACCCAGCATGAGCAGTCGTCGACGTCGACATCGTCACCGGCGGGCCAATCCACTCCGATTGTGGTTGCGCCCGAGCCTTCTTCGGCCAGCACCACACGGAGCTGCGCCGGTTCTCCGGCGTGCAAGTTCCGCCAGCTTTGCGACCACACACCCGGCTTGTCACCCCAGCGCGAGTTCTGGCCGGTGAGTGCGAGCTCGAGACCTTCCGCTAGTGTCGACTTGCCGGACCCGTTCCGCCCGGCGACGACGGTCAGGCCTGGCCCGGGTTGGAAATTGAGCGTGACTTCGGGCCCGATTCCCCGGAATCCCTGTACGGTGATCGAGCGCAGATACGCCCCGACGGGTTCGGTTGTGTCCTCGTGAGCGGTGGTCAGCGATTCGATCAAATCGGGACGGGTCGCCGACTGGTCCAACACCTCCGTGAGGTCGTCGGCGCCTTCCAGCGCAGCGAGCACGACGAGCTTCGCTTCTTCGCTCAACGCGTCATCACGGTCAGCGAGGGACAACACGAAGTTCTTCAGACGCTCATCCGACATAGTTGCTCAGCCTTGTCCGCTCAGCTTGTTGACCAGCGCCCGCGCGTGCTCCCCACCCGATAACCGGCGTGCGTAACCGACCGCCCGCCCTGCGAAGCATTTCCGGTACACGTTCACGGGCGAGTTCTCCGTCAGTCACTTTGCTGCCCCCACGACTTCACGACAATAGCTAGCACATATAACCATGCGCGATCACACGGCGATAAGAGGTTTGCGATTTTGAATTGTATTGCGACATAGAGGTCCCGACGTAGTCCTGTTGCACTCGACCACCGCTAGAAACCACCCGGTCGAAAAGTGAGCAGGTAGTTCCGGAGCAGGCTGCTCAGGGTTCAACCGGAGCCGACAAGCCGCAACAGACTCGCAGAAGTCGACGCCCACACGCTGTCAGTCGAACGTCCAATTTTTGCTCAATCTCGTCGGCTCCGGTCAGGACTTGTCGGTACCTCGTGGCATCATGCGAAGTATCGAAGGTGGTGGTCTGCGTGAGCCGTCAACAGAGTCAATCCGGTGGTGGACTGATAGGGGCCATCGGTGTGCTGTTTCTCATCGGGTTAATCATCAAATACATCTGGTGGATCTTGGCGGCGCTCGGCCTTGTCCTGACGTTCTGGATCATCACATCCTGTGTCCGCCACTACCAGTCGGTGGAAGCAACGCGACGACGTCGTGCCGCTGAGATCGCGGCGCGTGCCGACCAGCAGCACCGTTGGGTACTTGACGGTGACCATCGTGGAATCTACGGCGAAGACGGCGCCGAGCTGATGCGCTACCTCGGGCTGAGCGACGCGTTCACCAGCACGTCGCCTCTCTAGCCTTGACATTCGTTCCTTCGATCCCGCATCGCGTACCCGCGAGATGCGGGTGATATCGCGCACTCGGTCGAAGGACTGGACAGGAGGGATTCAATGAACCAATTCGCTGAAGGTTACGACGTCATCGGAGACGTGCACGGTTGCGCCACTCAGCTCGAAGTGCTGCTGGACACGCTCGGCTACCGGGCCAGCGCAACATCAGTGCCATACGAGCATCCCTGCCGACAGACAGGCGATCTTCGTCGGCGATCTGATCGACCGGGGTGATGAGCAACTGCGCGTGCTGGAGGTCGCCAAGGCCATGGTCGGTGCCGGCAGCGCCCAGGTCGTCATGGGTAACCATGAGTTCAAAGCACTGTCTTACGACCCCGAGTGGCCCGCTGGCAGCGGGAAATATGCGCGGCCGCATGATGATCCGGATGATCGACGATGGGCGAAGAACACCAAACAGCACGCTGCTTTTCTCGAGCAGGTTCGCGGTGCCGACCGCCGCCGGTATCTGGAATGGTTCGCGACGATTCCGCTGTGGCTGGATCTCGGAGAGGTGCACGTCGTGCATGCGTGCTGGCATGACGACTCGATCAAGCTGGTCGAGAACGCTGCGGTTCGAGCGCCCCGTTCGCCGAACTGCAGCACCTGGTGGCCGCCCGTACCCAAGGTGACGATTTGTACGACGCTGTCGAGACACTTTTGAGAGGACCCGAGATCAGCCTGGTCGACCGCGAACAACCGGAGTATCACGATAAGGACGGCCATCCGCGCGGCAGTGCCCGGGTGCAGTGGTGGAACGGCGAGGCTCGCACGCTGCGCGATATCGCGGAGATGGGCGGCAAGTTCACCACCGCGACCGGTGAACCGTACCCGCCGCTGCCCGAACTGGAGCTCTCCGGCGGAGATCAGTCGTACGTCTACACCGCACAGGTCCCGGTGTTCTACGGCCACTATTGGCGGCAAGGCTCGCCCAAGCACCGACACGACTGGACGAATCACACGGCGTGCATAGACTTCAGCGCCGTAGAAGGTGAGAGGCTGACCGCCTACCGCTGGTCGGGCGAGACCACGATCGTTCCTGAGCATTACGTGACCGCAGAGTGATACTCGGCTGTCGCGCGAACCGCTACCTGTCATGTCTCAACTCCGTAAGCATCCGGGCGGAGTCAACTTCGCGCGGAACGAAACACGTCAGCTCAGCTACCAGCTATTTCTCCGCTTCGGCCAATATCTCCAACCCGAATTGCGTCGCCAACGCATTGTGAAGGGCCGAAAGCCTGTTGTCGAACGTGCGTCCCAACTCGTTGTGCGACACCGTCGGGTTCATAGTCCAGTCGGCTCCTCCACTCCAATTGACTGGTCCGGTGACGCGCCTGCCAATACCGTGTCTCGTCCAGGTCGCCCGCTCCGTTGGCCGACGCACCCTACGCGCCGCCCATCATGCCTTGGCGCCAGCGATCTTCGCCCCCCAAACCGTGCCGACGGTGTTGGGCCGCCGACGCCCTCGGCGGTGAACTTGACGCGGATCGCACACGGCTCATTGCGGTGCAGGTACTGCCATGGATTCGGCAACCCGTTTCCGCGCCAGCGGCTTTTGGTACCGATCAGCGCGAGGTCGAGCGCCTCTGCACAAGCTCGGGTTTCGAGCCGCAGCGAGCGCTGACCCCCATTCAGGCCCGGTACCGGACAAAGGCCCAGGCGGGCCCGCCGGCCGATGCTGCGGAAGCCAGCGACCGAGATCGTGGACAAGTAGGTGATAGCCAGTTCTGCTTACTCACGGTCCTTGCCGCCGTCGACTGCTGCGAGTGCATTCAGGACGGCATCGCGACATCGTCACCCAACGTTGCCTCCTCCGCGAGCATCTCCAGGATTACGCCCTGAACAGAGTGCGCGCCCCGGTTCGTCATCGGCCGCTCCGGCTTCAGCATGGAGACGATCGATCGATGACGGGATAACACCCGCGCAACTATCCCCGCAGATAATCCCGCGACCGCGTGTAGCACCGTCCGCCATCTCTCTCCAGGTTGCGCTGGTGAAATACACCGAACTGTCGGGACACTGTCCTACAGTCCGTCCAAGCAGCACACGACACACCCCATCCAAGGAGCCCCGTGCCTACCCCAGATACAGCGACAGTTCCGCCGTGGCCTCACTTCTCCCGCCCGGTACTGGAGGTACTCAGCGACGGACAAGTGTGGCGAACGCGTGATCTCAAACTCGCCGTGATGGACTGGCTTCAACTCTCCGAGGCTCAACGTGCTGTCACACTAAGCTCGGGTCAAGGACAAGCGGACAACCGAATTGGGTGGGCGCTGTCATTTCTCACGCGCGCACAAGCGGTTGAGAAGGTAAAGAACGGCGAGTCCCGAATCACCGACTTTGGTCGCGAAATGCTCCAGGACCATCCGGTCGAGATCACCGAGGCCGACTTGGAAGCGGTACCGGCGTTCCAGGCGTACGTACCAAAGAAGCGGGCGACGACTCCCCCAGTCGACACTGAGCATCTACCCTCGTATTGGTTTGTCGGCGCCTTCTTCGCGGAGTCTGAAAGTTATGATGGTCCGCTCGGCGATCGAACCGACGAGTTCGTCAAAGCTCAACGCTGGCACAACAGCAGTGAAGGCAAGTACCACGATTTGGTTAAAGCCATGCGGCCAGGTGAGCGGATCGCAATCAAGGCTGCCTTCACCAGGCTGCACGAGATGCCCTTCGACACTAAAGGCAATCGGGTGTCGGTGATGGCGATCAAAGCCACCGGAACCATCACGCACAACCCGGGTGACGGCCAAAACGTCGACGTCGATTGGGATCCCCCCTCGCCGGTTCGCGAGTGGTACTTCTACACCAACCAGCAAACGGTATGGAGAGTTAAGCCGACAAGCTGGAAATCAGAGGCACTCATCGACTTCACCTTCAATGACGCCGAACAGGATTACAACGAGTTTCGTAACGACCCCTATTGGGCTGAAAGATTCGGCGACACTGCCCCCGAGGTCATCGACGAAGGTGATGAAGAGACGACTGAAGAAGAGACTGCCACAAAAGTGACGTATGGGGTGCGGGATATCCTCAGCGATGGATGTTTCTTGCCCGAGCAGATGTTACGTGGCTATCTGGACGCGTTGGAGCGCAAGAAAAACCTCATCCTGCAGGGTCCGCCCGGAACGGGTAAGACTTGGCTTGCGAAGCGCCTTGGCCGAGCTTTGATCGGCCAAGGCGCATCCGACCTGCTGCAGTCAGTGCAGTTTCATCCGACGTTGTCCTATGAGGATTTCGTTCGCGGTTGGCGTCCCAGCGCCGACGGAACGCTCAAGTTGGTAGACGGGCTGTTCCTCGACGTCATCAAGAAGGCCGAGAACAACCCAGGCAGTAGACATGTACTCGTTATCGAGGAGATCAACCGGGGAAACCTGGCCCAAATCTTCGGTGAGCTTCTCACTCTGCTAGAGGCAGACAAACGCGACGCTGCAGAAGCTCTGACCTTGACTTACCGGAGGCCAGCGGAAGACAAGGTGCACATCCCAGAGAACCTCTACATCATCGGCACGATGAACCTGGCAGATCGATCACTGGCGATAGTCGACTTCGCGTTGCGACGGAGGTTTGCGTTCGCCGACCTCGCTCCTCAGTTCAACGACGCCTGGCGGACCTGGGTGTCCGAACGTAACGGCATATCTCTGGATTTCCTTGCAGACCTTGCGAGCCGGATCGAAGTTCTCAATCAACGGATCGAGGCCGATCGAACGCTCGGTGCGCAGTACCGAATCGGTCATAGCTTCTTCACACCGACGAGTGACGTCGCGATCCCCGACCCTCTGAGCTGGGTCGCTGAGATCGTTGACCAGGAGATCCGCCCGCTGCTTTCCGAGTACTGGTTTGATGAACCGCAAAAGGTCACCGACGAAGCAGATGCGTTGATCGGTGCCTCGTGACACCAACGGGAACGATCACCAGCGGCATCACGAAGATCCCGGTACGGAACCTGTGGTTGCTGATGCTCTACGCCTCACGTCTGTATCAGCGTGATAAGCTCCTGCGCGAACGGGGAGTCGAAGAAAACCCAGAGGATCTGTTCGACCTCATCACCGACATACTTATCACCGCAATCGAGCGCCGGCTGCAACGTAGCCTCGGACGTCAGTATCACCAGCGCACCGACACACTCACGCGTGTGCGCGGCCAGATCGACGTTCTGGCTACCGAGTCGAGGAAGCTGCTCGCACAGGGGCGCGTCGCATGCCGGTTCGCCGAACTCACGGCAAATAACCAAAGGAACCGACTCTTACACACCGCATTGGTGATTGCGGCACGACGGACAAGTCAGCCGGCTCTCAAACAGCGCGCACGGCGACTCACGGAAGTTCTGACGCAGTACGGCGTCTCGCCACAACTCGTGTCCGCACGAGAAGCAGGTCAAGTCACTCTGGGCCGCAACGACCGGGATGATGTCGAAGCAATCGATGCGGCGCGGCTCCTCATCAGCATGAATATTCCTGCCGAGCATGACGGGAAGGCCACGAACCGTGAGCCTGAACGTCACGCCGCGGAAGTCCGGCGGCTGTACGAGGCCGCGGTCCGCGGCTTCTACAAGGTCTCCCTACCACCAGAGTGGACGGTGGCGGAGGGCGAGACACGCCACCGATGGCCGGTCAGCGAAGCAACCGATGGTCTACATGCAGTGCTGCCCGTGATGAAGACCGACATCGTGCTGGAAACTTCCGACCATAGGGTCATTATTGAGACAAAGTTCGCCGACGCATTGAAGCCCAATCAATATGACTCAGTGAAGCTTTCACGGAATCATATCTTTCAGCTATACGCCTATGTGCAGTCACAGCACGAGCGGGATCATCTTTCTTCGACTGCTGAAGGAGTGCTCCTATATCCGGTTGTCGGACAGCATCTTTGCCAGGCGGCGACGATACAAGGTCACCGATACAGGTTCATGACGGTGGACCTAGGTAGCAGCGCTGCCTCCATCCGCGACGCGCTGTTGCGCATTGTCAGAGACGTAGACGTTCCCCGCTGACCCCTCCGAAGTAGGAGATCATCGAAATCCAACTGGGACATTGAATCTTCGGTACGGTGAACTCGCTGTAACGATGGCGCACGGAAGGGTGACCTGGTGGAAGCCAAACAGTTCAGTGAGCTAATGAAACAGCTCAAGGTGATCGCGGATCTACTCAGCGAGATAAAAGATGATGCAAAGGCCCATCATTCCTCGTCTGAATCGAACTGGAGCCTCCTCGATTCCCAGCTTGGGTTGATTGACTCGCAGCTAGGCCTCATCGAGGGTTCGATCGACGGGCTAGAGTCGCGATGAGCTTGGGCTGGGATCGTTCGAGTAGTTCGCTCGCAAATGAGGTGTCGTGCGCCCTTGAGTCGTGTGGCTCGCAACATCCGCACAGGAGGTTCGTCTCGAAACACCCTCTCATCCCTACACCATCCGGTACAACATTTCGTGCTTACTGAGCATATTTGTTCGACCGACGTTGCCACGCCGTTGTTCTTGTCAGCAGTCCGAAATCAACGTTGCGAATTTCGGCGCTGTGACACCCGTCAGCAGTGGCGTTTCGATCAACTGTGGCCACCTGGTGATGTACTCGGAGACGCTGGCGCCGTATCGGGCTCGCCTGATCGAACATCTAGATCCGGCTCCATTTGCCATCGTTGCAGCCAAGCGGGTATCCCTCAGGCGATTGAGCATAAGCGACTCCCCTGCTCAGGTTCGCACATAGTGCACCAATCGTCCGCGTTCCGTTCAGCGACCCGCTCAGTGGGCCATCCCAGAAGTAGCCGTCGTAAGGTTGAATCCAATGGCAAGCCAACAGTCCGCCACTGCTGTCACGCCCGAATACGAACGTTTCCCTTTCACTGCAGGGCTGGCCACTGCTCACCTGGTATTCCATTCCAGGGACGTCGGCGTCCGGACCTGCGCCTGCAACGAATATTGGCGGCCCCAGATTGAGAGCCGCCACGACCACCGCCAGCCGGGCAACTAATCTCAATCGTCGGTTCTCAAAGAAGCTCCGAGACAAAGCGATCCTCCATCCTCACATCACTATGACTCGCCGCGCACTTCAGCGGGCGCAACCTTCTAGGCGACCACAACCAACCCGGAAGGCGAAACCCTCAGCACTCCCCTGTCGACAGCCTGTTTCAGCGCGTCGTCAAGTCGCGCGCCAATCGCTTGGGTGATGCGACGGCCACCGAACAGCGCGAGCGCTTCACGCTTCAGCTCCTCGGTCTCAATGCCACCCGTCTGCTCGGCGACGATCGACATGGCGTTGCCGATCTCGATGAGGCTGATCTCGTCCAGCGGACGGCTTGCTCCGGCTTCTGGTTGACGCACAAGTGACCATTCATCCGGGTTTACGCTAGCGGCCCAATAGAAGTCGTCACGGTCGCGCCGGTATTCGGTCGGCACCACCCGTTGAATCGATCGGCGGCGGTCGTCGTTGACCCGGCCCAGCCCGAACGCTCCCGCCACAAGCTTGGCCAGCCGGTCACGGTGAATCGGCGCCTCGACCTCGATGATCTCGCGTGCCACCGTCCAGACTTGGCTCTTGGCCCACGGGCTCGGAAGCGCATCGAGCACCGACTTGTCCCCGGCGATGCGTGGCGACCACTCCTGGAACGGTCGAATGTTGGGGTGCTGCTTGGGCTTCGGCGGCGCCACAGTGGGTGCCGACTTCAGGGTTCCGATCGTCACCAGCTCAGGTTTCGGCTCATTCACCGGTGGAGTGATGAGGATCGTCGGCTCCTCGACAGGCGAGGGCGACTTCTCCACCGGCTCCGCCAACCGTTGCTTGGCGTCGTTGACCGCTTGGCGAAGGCGTTCGAGCGTTGCCTCACGGTAGTTCAGCCATTCCGGCATCCATACGCGTTCGACGGACGGCCAGTGCATGAGATTCGACAGAACGTCGATGGGCAGTCCGTCACGGTCGGCGACAGTCTTGCGGCGGTACCACTCGGCGCCATCGAGCAAGACCGCGACGAGCGCGCGATCCGGCTGATCGGGATCGGCGATCACCAGGTCGACGCGGAACTCTGACAACCCGACGTCGGTGCGGACGACGAAGCCTTCGTTACGCAGGGCTTCGGCGATGTCGTCACGGTGCCGGTCGATCACCGGCTGGCGCTTGCCGCCGTCGATGATGGTGTCCACACCGCGCGCCGCGAGCTCCAGGTATGCCTTCAAGTGCTTGGTCCCGACCTGTGTGGTTTCTTCGGCCCGCAGGTCGGCGGGGTCGAAGCTGGCATAGAGCACCACTTCCCGGCGTGCACGAGTGACGGCCACGTTGAGCCGCCGCTCCCCACCTGGTCGTGACAGCGGACCGAAGTTCAACGGCAGAACGCCGTTTTCCTTCTTGCTGAACGCCACCGAGAACAGGATGGTGTCGCGTTCGTCGCCCTGCACGTTCTCCAGGTTCTTGACGAAAAGCCCATCGGGTTCGTCGAGTGCCGCCAACAGTCGCTCGTCGCGGGTATCACGCAGCATGTTCTCGATAAGGTCACGCTGCTGCGCGTTGAAGGTGATCACACCGAGCGACGGCGCCCTGTTCGGTGATTCGGCGAAGCGTCGGCGGATGTCCTCGACGATGCGCTCGGCTTCGACACGGTTGGTGCGCAGGGTCTTTCCTTTACCTGACCGCTCGAAGTGCCCGTCGACCCGCACCAGCGAGATGCCGTGCCCAGCGGTGCCGGCGTGGGGCGCCGGGAACGACGCCAGCTGGCCGCCGTAGTAATGCACGTTGCTGAACGCGATCAGGGCTTCGTCCTGGCTGCGGTAGTGCCACGACAGCCACTGCTGCGGAACCTGAGCATGCACACACTCGGTGAGGATCGACTCTTCGTCGGCAACCACATCGGGGTTGTAGTCCTCGTCGTCGTCGACCGTGGCGCTCGCCTCGGCGAAGCTCGTCGGCGGCATCTGCTTGCTGTCACCCACGACGACAACCGATTTCGCGCGTCCCATCGCGCCGATCGCGTCGGCAACCCGGATCTGCGAGGCCTCGTCGAAGACGACGATGTCGAAGATGTCCGGGCGCGCGGGGAAGAACCGTGCGACCGAGTCCGGGCTCATCAGCGTGCACGGCAGGATCTGGGTGATCAGCTCACCGAAGTTGTCCATCAGTGCCCGCACGCTCATGCCGCCACGCTTGCGGTCGAGTTGACGGCGCAAGCCACCTACCTGTCCGGTGTCCGCGGCGGCGTCGAACGTGCGGCTGCCCAACAATTCTGCGGGGATGGCACGGCGGAGTTCTTCGCGGATCGCGCTCGCGCTGGAGGTGAACCGCTGGATCGTCTTGGTGTGGGCGGTGACGTCGAAGTCGCCGAGGGCGCTGGCCTCCAGACGCTCGGTGACCGAGGCGCGTGCGGCACCGTGGTCGAACGCCAACGGGGCATCCTCGGGCACCACCATGCCCTTGAGGATGTCGATGCGGACATGGTCCATACCGGCCTTGCGCAGCGGCTCAACATGGGTGACCAGGTCGACCCAGCGTTCCGCCGAGGCCGGTGTCTGAAGTTTCCGGTCGCCACGTGTCGCCCACCACTGCTCGAGGAACGAACCCTCCCCGGCCCACATCCGCTGCTGATCCTCGGAAGTACCCGTCACCGCGGTCAGTCGCTGCCACGCGGAGGCCAGCCGCTGCAACGGCTGCGCCAACGCACCCTGGCCGGTGTCCCGGTAGAACGCGCGCATCGCGCTGATCCGTGGCTCGTCCGGATGTTCCGACAGGACCTTTCCGACGCGCCGCACCGCGGCCAGCGCGTCGGCCAGCCGGGTGGCGTCGTCGCTGACGAGCGGGTTCCAGGACGGGTCGATCAGTTGCGTGGGCAGTTTGGCGACGCGGCCCCGAAGATCTGACACGTCGCGGTACGTCGACTCGATGTCGGCAGTCAGTGCGGACAGCGTCTTGAGCTTCACCGTCGACGGGTCGACCGCCAGCACGTCGGCCAACTGCTCCCGCACGGCGCGCCGACGCTTCTTGCGGCCGAAGAAGCCTGACTCATCCGCTTCGACAGCGGACTTGTGGATCGTCGGGATGTCGAGGTCCATCGCCGCCGGCGTGGCGGTCGCCAACCAGTCCGGTTGTGTGGCAGCGATCTTGGCCGACAGCTGGTCGATCCCGTTGAGCTGGTTCTGCCCCTTGGCCTCATGCAGGCTGTCGACAGCGTCCAGCGGGAACCGGGGTTCAGCAGCCAGCCGAGCCCAGGCGTCCACCGCGTTCGGGCTGTGCGCTTTGGCGAGCTGGTCGAGGGCCAGACCGCCGTTCAGCACGTCTTCCAGAGCGGCGTCGAACTCCACGGCCGCGGTGTAGACCTCCGCCGCGTCGAGACCTGTGGCGGGTACGGAGTCGATGAATCCCCACGCGTGCTCGCGGCGAGGCCGTGCCAGGTCAACCTTCTCCGGCAGCCCACGCATCACTTCGTCGACGGCGTCCAAGATCGAGGGGTCCGCGCTGGCCACCAGGGATTTCGGCACCTCGAACGGCTCGACGTCCGGATCGGCGGCGAGCTCACGCGAGCGCGCGGTGTACAGCGAATGACCGACGGCGTTCATCTCGTGCAGACGCTCGGCATACCGCGCAAGGGAGCGGCGGCTGGATTCCGCGGACTGCAGTTTGGTGCGCAACAGGTCGGCATCGTGGGTGACCCGCAGCTCCAACGCTTCCTTGATCTGCGCGCGCACCGCGGCCGGCCGTGCCGACTTGTCGTGCAGATCGAGCGACAGCTCCCCCAGGCCAACACTTTCCAGGCGCTTTTTCACCACGTCGAGGGCGGCGCGTTTCTCCGCGACGAACAGCACCCGCCGCCCGGCGGCCATGGCGTGCGCCAGGAGATTGGTGATCGTCTGCGACTTGCCGGTGCCGGGAGGCCCCTCGAGGACGAACGTGCGTCCACCCACGGCTTCCGCCACGGCCCGCAGCTGCGAGGAGTCCGCGGGAACCGGGACCGACGCACCGAGCTCGTCGAGGTCGACATCTTCCGGCGGCGCCACCGGGTCGACGAACTGGCTGGTCGGCGTCTCGATCAGGTGCTTCACCAAAGGGTTGCGCGACAGCGCTTCCCAGGATTCGTCGAGGTCTTTCCACAGCGGGAACTTGGCGAACTGCAGGATCGACAGGTGCACCGTGTCTTCGACGCGGAAGGCCAGACCGGCATCGGCGATGGCGCGACGCACGGAGTTGAAGGTGCCGGCCAGGTCGATGCCCGACGCGTCCTCATCGGGGTTGGCCAGGCCGGGAATCTCCAGTCCCAGTGCGGTGCGGAGCTTTTCGACCAGGCAGTAGTTGGGCGTCGACGCGCCGGCGTCATCGATGGTCAGCACGTAGCTCTGGCCACGGTTGGAGGTGCTCAGCGACACCGGCACCAGGATGAGCGGGGAGCGCAGTTCCCGGTCGTTGAGGTGCCAGCTCAGCATCCCGAACGCGAGGTAGAGGTTGTTGGCCCCGGTCTCTTCGCGGATCGTCCGTGCCTTGTAGGCGAGGTTGCGCAGGCCGCGTTGGTAAGACGCGTCGGTGATGTCGATGTAGGCGCTGTGCTTGTCGGCGAGCAGCAGCTCACGTTCCTGCTCCGGGAGGTCGCGGCCGAAGCGGATGCCGCGGGCCTGGTCCACGCTTTTCACCGCATCCGACGCCATCAGCGTGATCTTGTCGCCGGCGTTGATGGCGTCCTCGAATCGCGCGAGAGCGGGACCGGGGATTTCGATCCGGAAGCCGGCCCGGTCGGTGAAGTTGATCAACCGGTTGCGCAGGCTGAGGTCGAGCAGGGCGTTCTTCCACTGGGTGACCCGGGCCGGAACAGCTCCCTGTGGGGCGGCTGCCTTGGTCTCGGTCGCGACGTAGGGCATGATCACCGGGCCGTTGGCCGGTTTGTACTCGGTGACAACAACATTGCCCTGGTCGTCGACTGTGCGGCTTGGTAGCGGGTGGATGCGCGCGTGCCGGGCCTGACGGATGTCGGTGATGCCGATGACGTCGCCGAGCCCGTCGGACAGGTACTTGATCCGGGGGACGGCGCGGGCGTCGTCGAAGGTCGCGCCGTCAGCCGATTGGGTGACCATCGTGGTCTCGATCAGTCCAATGGCGCCGAGGTCGACCTGGTTGGCCACCTCGACCGCTTCGGTCGTCGACACGGTGCTCAGTGCGGAGTCGGTCCGCCAGTAGCCGAGGAAGGCGTGCCCGCGCAGCACCCAGATGGTGGTGTTGA
>Ga0180218_1001052_pt1 | contig 18430 bp, 13 predicted proteins | sample eDN3rd37CKraftBY_FD_151334 | JGI IMG/M metagenome (GOLD analysis project Ga0180218, IMG submission 151334) | Enriched backyard soil microbial communities from Emeryville, California, USA - eDNA 3rd pass 37_C Kraft BY (version 2) (version 2) | ecosystem: Environmental > Terrestrial > Soil >...
CCGAATGGACGGGCATTCCCGTGGGGCGCATGGTCCGGGACGAGGCGGACACGGTGCTGCGTCTGGGCGAGCTGCTCGAGCGGCGCGTGGTGGGCCAGCGCCATGCCCTGGATCTGATCGCCCAGCGCATCCAGTCCTCGCGCGCGCGCCTGACCGACCCCGAGAAGCCGGTCGGTGTGTTCATGCTGTGCGGCCCCAGCGGCGTCGGCAAGACCGAGACGGCGCTGGCGCTGGCCGAGACGCTATACGGCGGCGAGCAGAACCTCATCGTCATCAACATGAGCGAATTTCAAGAGGCGCATACCGTTTCGACGCTCAAGGGCGCACCGCCGGGCTATGTGGGCTATGGCGAGGGCGGGGTGCTGACCGAAGCCGTGCGGCGCCGGCCGCACAGCGTCGTGCTGCTGGACGAAGTCGAGAAGGCGCACCGCGACGTGCACGAACTGTTCTTCCAGGTGTTCGACAAAGGCTGGATGGAGGACGGGGAAGGGCGGGCCATCGATTTTCGCCACACCGTCATTTTGCTGACCTCGAACATCGGCACGCGCGAGATCTCGATGATGTGCCGGCATCCCGACAACGTGCCCACGCCGCAACGGCTGGGTGAAGTGCTGCGCCAGCCTTTGCTGGAAGCGTTTCCGCCGGCCTTGCTGGGCCGGCTGGCCGTCGTGCCTTACTATCCATTGCCTGACGCCATGCTGGCCCGGATCGTCGCCATGCACATGGCGAGGCTGGTCGACCGTCTGCGCGACCACCACGGCATCGAACTGAAGGTGGACGAGTCCGCGACGGCGCTTATCGTCGAGCGCTGCGTCGAGGTCGAGTCGGGCGCACGCATGATAGAGGCCATCGTGGTCAACAACGTGCTGCCCCGTATCAGCCGCCGCGTCTTGGATGCGGCGCTTGCGGAAGGCGCTTTGAAACGGATCGCGCTGTCGGCCCGTGGCGGAGAGTTCTCCTACGAGTTCGACTGACGCGCGTCGGCGGCGTCGAGCACGGCGCTGATGTCGTCCCGGTGTTCCGGCGGGCCAAACAAGGGCGCCGCGTCATCCAGGACGGTGGGGCGCGTATCCGACAGAATGTGCCCTTCGCCGCCGTCAGGGGCCGGCGGAGTGGGGCTGCCCACGGGAACCACACCGGGCCCGGCCAGCAGGCTGTCGAAGATATCGCGGGCCTCTTCCGCCTCGGCGGTTTCCGCCTGAACGGCTGCCTTGGCGACCTCGGCCTGGATGGCCGCGGCGCCGTCCATGCCGTCTTCCAGACTCGAGCCCGCGGCAGCCGCAGCCGTCTCGGCCGCGGCGCCCGCAGGTTCGAGCACCAGGGCGTGGCCGCCTATATGCAAGGTGTCTCCGGGATGCAAGTAGGCCGACTGGCGCAGACCAAGAGGACGGCCGTCGATGGATACCCGGCCCACGGCGCTGAGGTTCTCGATGCTGCACAGTTCGTCGCGCATGCGCACGACGGCTTGAATGCGTCCGAGGGGCTGCGCCGCCGACGCCGCCAGGGACAGGTCGGCATCCGGCGCGCATCCCAGCGTGCCGGCGGGCGCCGACAGCTCAAGCAGCCGGTGTGTCGGCATGTGTGTTCCCGGCGGGGCCGAGACCGGCCTGAACCTGACGGTAACCGGGTTCGGCAGGGCTGGATCCGGATTTCGCCTTGCCGGACATGGGTCCTGCGCGGCGGGGTTTTCACTTTGCATCGAGCTTTGAATTTGCATTGTCGACTTCTCACTGGCATCAACGAACCCTGAAACGGGGTTTATGGGCGTCCGGCGCTTCGTGGACGGGACCGGGCCGCCTCATCGATTCGGGGCTTTTGTTTTTTCATAGACCGGCCCCCACATGGGATGCCGCCGCTCGGATTCAGGCAGCTCGTAATCAGGATAGCGTGCCGCAAGGCGGGAGAAGCTGCGCTCGCAGCGCCGCGCGTCGTCAAGAAGGCAGTAGCTGAAGGCCTGCAGCTTGAGCGCCTCGATGTGCATGTCGCGCGGCGCGGTCTGAAGGTCTGCCGACAACCCCACTTGCTGGGCGACCTGGGCGTAGCGGCCCGCCTCGTATGCCGTGCGGATTTCGGCCAGGGCCTGCTCTTGCGCGGGTGTGGCGGGCTGGGCGCCGATGCCGGCCTGATGGGCGCAAGAGGCAAGCAGAAGGCCGCCCAGCGTCGCAGCCAGAAGACGTAGGGTCGAGTTCATTGTGTCGCAGGTCTCCATTGCAGGAAGTGAACGGGGAGTCGGGTCATGCTAGCTCCGGCCGATGACGGAAATTTGACGGTGTGCGGAAAGATGGGCAAGCAAATGCTGCCAAATCCTTTCCGGATGTATCGGAGGTAAGACTGTTTGGCTGTAACGCCGCTGTCTTGTGATTTGTGTCTGATGTGGGCCGAGCACAAGGGTGGATAGGCATCGCATCCACCAAAAAAGTATGGAGTCTGGATGATTGCAAGGCGATTGGAGTTTTTTTTGCCGTGGGGCCGCCCCAAGGCGAAAAAGGGCGGCAAGCAGGCGTCGGCCTGCGCAGCATGGGGGCTTTTCCTGCTGGTCCTGTTGAGCATGGCATTGGCCGGATGCGCGGCCACCGAAAGCAAGCTGGCCGTACCCTACGAGATCCGGTTTGAAACCGCGCAGGACGTGAACCCCGATTCCAGCGGGCGTCCATCGCCCATACAGATCACGCTGTATGAACTCAAGACGCCCGGCGCCTTCCAGGCGGCCGACTATTTTTCGCTTCAGGGCAAGGCGAGGGAAACGCTGGGCGCCGATCTGCTGGACGTGCAGCGCCTTACGCTGATGCCGGGCCAGCAGCTCGAGCTGGAGCGCTCCGGCCACGTCGAGGCGCGGGCCCTGGGTATCGTCGCGGGCTATCGCGACCTGGATGCCAGCGCCTGGCGGCTGCTGCTTGACCTGCCGAAAAGCCGCAGCACCAATATCTACAAGTTCTGGCAGTTCTCGCCCGGCGGAGCCGAGATAGAACTGGGGGTGAACCAGAAGGGCGTCACCATCATTTCATACGACGACTGAGGACAGGCTGCGGCATGCGCCCGTTTCCCACCCACCCAAGCAACGAGCAATCATGATGGAACAGAAGAAAGTGGTCTGGTCCGAGGGCATGTTCCTGCGCCCTCATCACTTCCAGCAGCAGGAGCGCTATCTGGAAGGCCAGGCCAGGATACGAAGCGAGTGCGTCGACGGCATCGCCTGGGGCTTTCGCAGGCTGGACCTGGACGACGATGCCCTGGCGTCCGGCGCCGTCGCCCTGAAGTCGGCAACCGGTGTCTTTCCCGATGGAACGCCATTCTCGTTTTCGTCTGCAAGCGATGCGCCGCCTGCGCTGCAAGTGCCCCCGGAGGCGCAGGGCAGGAAGATACTGCTTGCCGTCGCCCGTTCGCGCGGCGGCGAGCAGGACGTGGCCTTCGATGACGCGCCCGGTTCGCTGGCGCGCCATGACGTGACCGAAAGCGAGCTGGAGGACGCCTGCGACGTCAATCTCGAGCCGGCCGTACTGCAGCTGGGCCGCCTTCGCTTGCGACTGGCTTTCGAGGGAGAGGCGCTGGGAGACTGGGTGACGCTGGGCGTGGCCCGCGTTGCCGAGCGGCGCAGCGATCATCGGGTGGTGCTCGACGAGGCTTATGTGCCCCCGGTGCTGGCCGTGGGGGCCGCCGCGGGGCTGCGCTCGTGGCTGCGCGAGGTGCGGACCCTGCTTGAGGCGCGGGGCGCCGTACTGGCTCAACGCATGTTGCAGCCCGGGCGGGGCGGCGTTTCGGAACTGGCCGAGTTCCTGATGCTGGCGACCGTCAATCGCTACTACGGCCTTATCAGCCACGCCGCGCAGATAGAGCGGTCGCATCCCGAAACCCTTTTTCGCGAAGCCCTGATGCTGGCGGGCGAGCTGACCACCTACGACGCCGGCTCCAGGCGCTTTGCGCAGGTGCCCGAGTACCTGCACGACGATCTGGCCGCATCGTTCCAGCCCTTGCTGTTCACCATACGCCGCGCTTTGTCGGCGGTCGTGGAGGACAGCGCCATCCAGATCGTGCTCGAGGACAGGGGGCAGGGCGTGCGAGTGGGCCAGGTCAACGACCCCGAGCTGCTGCGCAGCGCCGGCTTCCTGCTGGCGGTTCATGCCGAATTGCCGGCCGACCTGCTGCGCACACGCTTTCCGGCCCAGGCCAAGCTGGGGCCGGTCGAGCGCATACGCGACCTGGTGCACCTGCAGTTGCCCGGAATAGGCCTGCGCCCGGTCGCCAGCGTGCCGCGCCAATTGCCCTATCACGCCGGCTATTTGTATTTTGAACTCGAGAAAAGCGGCGATATGTGGAAACAGCTGGAACGCACCGGAGGCCTGGCCTTGCATCTGGCCGGCGAATTTCCCGGCCTGCAGCTCGAATGCTGGGCCGTGCGGGGCTGACAGGAGAAACTTGAATGTCCATGAACGACGCGTTGGCCCTGGAGCCCGGCGCCTGGAACGAGGCCGCCGCGAACGCCGCCGGCGGACGCGGGATGGCCGGGGACGAGCCGGCATCCCGCAGCTCGAATCCGCTTGTTGCGGCCGCCAATCCGCTGCTGGTGCTCATCCCGCAGATTCGCGCGACGGCCACCCATCCATCGCCGGCCATGCTGCGTGAGCGCCTTGTCGACGAAGTACGCCAGTTCGAGTTGAGGGCGCAGCAGGCGGGCATTGCCAACGAGACCATACTGGGCGCGCGCTACTGCCTGTGCACGGCGCTGGACGAGGCGGCCGCGCTGACTCCCTGGGGCGGCGACGGCGTATGGTCGGCGCACAGCCTGCTGGTGACTTTCCACAACGAGACCTGGGGCGGAGAGAAGTTCTTTCAGCTGCTGGCCCGCTTGTCGCAAAACCCCGCCCGCCATATCGATCTGCTCGAGTTGCTTTACTACTGCCTGCAGTTGGGCTTTGAAGGCCGCTACCGGGTGGCCGACGACGGCCGCAACCAGCTGGCCACACTCAGGCAGCGCCTGCTGCTCGTCCTGCGGTCCGCCCGCGGCGAATACGCCCGAGCCTTGTCGCCCCATTGGCGCGATGCGCCGCTGCTGTCCGAAGTAAAGCGCCTGCCTGTGCCCGTATGGGTCTTTGCGGTGATCGCCGGGGCCGCCAGCCTGCTGGCCTATCTGGCCCTGAGCTGGAACCTGGGCGCCCGGTCCGACGATCTCTATGCCAGGCTTGCCGCTTTGCCCCTGCCCGCCATGCAGGTCCGGCAAGCAGAACCGGAACCCGTCGAGCGGCCCGCCCAGTTCCGGCTGGCCGAGTTTCTGGCCGCCGAGGTTCGCGACGGCCTGCTCGACGTGCACGACGGGCCCGACCGCAGTGTCGTCATCCTGCGCGGCGACGGCTTGTTCGCCTCGGGCGCCGATCGCGTGCTGTCCCGCTATGTGCCCGTGCTGTCGCGGGTTGCGGACGCCTTGAAAGATACGCAGGGCGGGATTCTCGTAAGGGGCTATAGCGACAACATGCCCATCCGGACCCTGCGCTTTCCTTCCAACTGGGAGCTCTCGCAGGCCAGGGCGGACGCCGTCAAGGCCCTGCTCGATGAACGCCTGGGCGATCCGGCCAGGGTCAGGGCGGAAGGGCGGGGCGAGGCCGACCCCATTGCGCCCAACGATACCGCCGAGAACCGCGCGCGCAATCGCCGCGTGGAAATCACCCTGCTCGCGCCGCCGCAAGGGCAGGGCGCCGCCGACCGGACCCTGGGAGGAATCCAGCCATGAGCCGTATCTTGGGTATGCTTTCCAGCCGCGGCTTGTGGAACTTTCTTGGACTGGTGGCCTTGGCCCTGTTGATCTGGGTCGCCGGCCCCTTGTTGGCCTTCGGCGCTGTCCGGCCGCTGGAAAGCGAGCGCGCGCGCCTGTGGGTGATCGCCTTGCTGTTCGCCGCCTGGCTGGCCCGTCTTGTGTGGCGCAAGTGGCGCGAGGGCAGGCTGAATGCACGGCTGCTGGGCCAGTTGCGCCGCCCCGCGCGCACGGCCGTCACGCCGCCCGATGCGGGCAACCAGGACATCAAGGCCCTGTCCGAGCGCTTCGATGAAGCGATCAGCCTGCTCAAGGACATGAAGTTCGGCGCCGGCCGTTCCCGGTGGGCCTTGTCGCGCCTCACTACCCAGCACCTGTACCAGCTGCCCTGGTATATCTTCATTGGCGCTCCGGGTTCCGGCAAGACCACGGCCCTGGTGAATGCGGGGCTGAAGTTTCCGCTTGCGCATCGTTTCGGCAAGACGGCCCTGCGGGGCGTGGGCGGCACGCGCAACTGCGACTGGTGGTTTACTGACGACGCCGTGTTGCTGGACACCGCCGGCCGCTATACCACGCACGAAAGCGATCCCACCGGCGATGAAGAGGAATGGAGGGGCTTTCTGGGCCTGCTCAAAAGATACCGGGGCCGCCAGCCCGTCAATGGTGTCATGCTCACCATCAGCCTGGCCGACCTGCTGTCGGCTTCGGACGGCGAACGCGCGGAGCATGCGGGGGTGCTGCGCAAGAGGCTGCAAGAGCTGCGCGAGCAGCTGGGCCTGAAGTTTCCCGTATATGTGCTGGTGACCAAGGCCGACCTGATGTCGGGCTTCGAGCAGTACTTCGCCTCGTGCACGCGCGACGAACTCAAGCAGGTCTGGGGCTTTACCTTCCCGCATGCGGACACCGAGTCCGAGGGCTTCAACCTGAGCCAGGCATTCAATGCCGAATTCGGCCTGCTGCAGCAGCGCCTGCTGCAAGGCCTGCCCGACACGCTGGACGAGGAGGGCGATGCCGAAGCACGGGCCCTGGCCTACCTGCTTCCGCAGCAGTTCGCCGGGCTGAGGCCTTTGCTGGCGCAGTTTCTGAGCGATGTCTTCCAGTCGTCGCGTTTCGAATCCGCACTGATGCTGCGCGGTGTGTATTTCACCAGCGGCACCCAGGGCGGTTCGACCTTCGACCACGTTACGGGGCGGCTCAAGCGCTATCTCAGCCTCGAGGGGCTGCGAACAGAGAGCGGGGCACAGGCTTCCGAAGCGGGCCACGGCCGCAGCTTCTTCCTGCACGACCTGCTGAAGAAAGTGATTTTTCCCGAGGCGGCGCTGGCGGGCCGCAACCTGAAATGGGAAAGGCGCTACCGTCTGGTGCAATGGACGGGCTACGGCCTGGTGGGCGCCGTGGCGCTGGCGCTCGTTGCGGGCATGGCAACAAGCTATCGCAACAACCAGCGCTATCTTGCCCAGCTCGAGGAGGCCGTGCCCGAAGTGCAGGAGCTGGCCGCCGCGACCCGCATCACCGAGCCGGGCGATCTGCAGACGCCCATGCCCTATATGACGGCCTTGTACGAACTGCCGTCGGCCGGCGGACTGGACACGTCGAATCCACCCTGGTCGTATCGCTTCGGCCTTTATCAGGGCGGCAAGGTCCAGGCGGGCGTCGATGGCGTGTATCGAGCAGCGCAGCAGCAGATGCTGATGCCCCAGGCCGCCCGGCGCGTCGAGGCCGCCTTGCGTACGGCGCCGCCCGATGACCTGGAATATTCCTACGAAGCCCTGCGCGCCTATCTCATGCTGTACGACGGCAAGCGCTACGACGCGGCCTTCCTGCATACCTGGCTGCTCGCCGACGCTCAGAAGGCGCTGCCCTCCGGCACCACACGGGCCCAGTTCGATGCCTTGTCCGGGCACCTGCTTCGCCTGCTCGAAGGGGCGGCGCGCTCCTCGCCGTTTCCGCAGGACGATGAACTGACGCGTCGCGCGCGGGCCGAGCTGGATGCACACCCCTTGGCGCAAAGGGCCTACAGCCGCCTGCGGCGCCTGCTGCTCAAGGAAGACGGGCCCGATATCACGCTGGTCAGCCTGGGCGGGCCCCCGGCCTTGTCCGTATTCACCCGCAGCAGCGGCCAGCCCCTTAGCGAGGGCGTGCCCGCCTTGTACAGCTACGAGGGCTATTGGAATGTCTTCAGCCCGCGCATCAGCGACGTGGCGGGCCAGCTGCGGCGCGATGACGTGTGGATATTGGGCGTGGACCCGGCGCCGGCCGATGCGCAGCCTTCCGACGAGCTGGCCCAGGACATACGCCGCCTGTACCTGAATGACTATGTCGCTATCTGGGACGATTATCTGGGCGACCTCAAGCTGGCGCCGGCGGGCTCTTTATTGCAGAACATAGAGATGGCGCGAACCCTGTCGGCCTCGAATTCGCCCCTGATCGCGTTGATGCGCGGAGTGGCGCGCGAGACGACGCTGCTGCGCGATTCAGGCAGCGACGAGCGCTCGTTGCTGCAGCGTGCGCGCGAACGCGTCAGCTCGACCCAGGATTCTTTGGTGGACATGTTCGGCCCGGTGGGCCAGGCCATGGAATCACGCGACACCGGCCCGCGGCGGAAGGTCGAAACCATTGTGGACGCGCACTTTTCCTCGTATCGCGACATGGTGACCGCGGTTCCCGGCGCGGAACCACCTGTGGCCGCCACGACGGGCCTGCTCAACGAGCTGTACAGCTATCTGACGGCGGCCGATGCCGCCTTGCGCAGCGCGGGCCCGGCGCCGGCCTCTCCGGTGGTCAGCAAGCTGCAGGCCGAGGCAGGCCGCATGCCCAAGCCCGTGGCCGCCATGCTGACCCAGCTTGCCGCGCAGGCCTCGGGCGAGGTGTCGAATGTGGAGAGGCGCCAACTGGGGCAGAACATCTCGGCCCGCATCGGCACCTTCTGCCGGCAATCCATAGCCGGCCGCTATCCCTTTTCGCCCAGGTCGCCCAGGGACGTTGCGCCCAACGACATGGCGCGGCTGTTCGGGCCCGGCGGCATGATGGAGGCCATGTTCCAGAACGAGCTGGCCGAGCATGTCGACATGTCGGGCAGCCGCTGGCGCTTCAGGCCCGGCATCGACGGGCGGCAGGGCGAGGCGGCGGCTTATCTGGGCGCATTCCAGCGCGCCGCCGTGATCAACAGCGTGTACTTTGCCAACGGCGGACCCGAGCCGGGTTTCAAGGTGACGATCCGGCCGGTGCGGATGGACCCGGACATTACCCAGTTTGTCATGAACGTCGACGGACAGACCGTGCGTTATGCGCACGGACCGCAAGTGGGCACGACCGTGGCCTGGCCGGCCGCCGGGGGCGGGGGACATGCCAGCATCGAGCTGCTTCCCCAGACGGGGGGCTCCAGGATATCGGCCAACGGCCCCTGGGCCTTGAACCGGCTGCTGGATCAGGCCAGTCTCAGCCCCGGTCCTTCGCCCGAGGTGACCGTGGCGACCTTCGACGTGGCGGGCCGCAAGGTCATGCTCGAAATCACGGCTCACAGTGTCAAGAGTCCGTTCAGGCTGGCGGAGATGACGGGTTTCGCCTGCCCCGGAAAAGGTTAGGGCCCGTTGAGACTGAAAAGGACAACCCCTGGCGCCATGAGCAATACATCTTTGGGCATGAACTGCCTGCCGGGCTGGTACGGCAAGCTGCCGGCAAGCGGAGACTTCGTTCATCGCGGTCTGGGTCGAGCGCAGATACAGTGGTGGGACCGCTGGTTGCAGCGGGGCGTGGCCGACGTGCTGCGGGTCTCGCGCGACATCGAGGCCGCCTACCTGCGTGCGCCGTACTGGAACTTCGTCCTGCCGGCGGGCCTGGGCACGGGCATGGTGCAATTCGGCTGCCTGGGCCCCGGCCGTGACCGGGTGGGCCGCAGTTTTCCGCTGGTGCTGGTGCTGTGTGTGGATGCGCAGCATTACCGGCCCGATATGCTCGCCGAATCGGCCGGCTTCTATCGCCATCTGGGGGCCAGCATGCTGGCCGCGCTGCGGCATGGCTGCAGCGCCGCACAGCTCGACGATTCCCTGTGCCTGGCCGAAGCCGCCATGCACGCTGCGACCAGCCAGGCTCGGCCGGCCGCCGGCGACGACGATATTCTCAGCGTGCTCAACGGCGGCCACGAGGTCGCGCCGCTGGCGCGCGCCGACGACGGGCTGGGCTGGCCCGAGCTGCCGCGCTACTTCAATCCGCATTCCGTCAGCAGCTATTGGTGGACCAATCCGGTAGAGGGCGCCGCGCACAAAAGCCATATCCACGGCGGGGCACTCAATGCGACGCTGTTCAGCCGGCTTTTCCTGGGACGCGCCCGGGCTTTGGAGCATCCCCTGTCAATGGAGAACATCGATGACGACGCGTGAGACGGCGAGGCAATTCGCAGTGCTGGAAGAAAGCGATTTCTGGCTGCGGCGGGGACGCATGGACGAGGCGGAACTGAAGCATCTGCTGGCCGAAATCTGCGCGGCGCTCGCCCCTTTGCACGAGCGCGGCCAGGTCCATGGGCGCATCGCGCCTTCGTGCGTCTGCCTCGAAGCGAGCGGCCGGGTGTTCGTCGCGTCTTTCGAGGAAAACGGCGGCGAGCATTTCGAGGAAAGGGGCGGCGAGCGGGCACAAGCGGCAGCCGAAAAAAAGCGCCTGCTTGCCGGAAGCGAAGCCTATTCGAGTTTATCCTCTCAGCCAGGTGGCGCGACAGCCGCTGCGCAGCGCGCGGCGCAGCGGCCCGCCGGCGATAAGCCCTTGTTCGGGATATTGCCCGACGGCTATGCCGCGTTCGAGCAGTATATGGGCGAAGCCGCCTGGCCTGTGGGGCCCTGGTCCGACGTCCACGCCCTGAGTGCGTTGGCCCATGCACTGATCACCGGCAATGCGCCGCAGGACGCTGTCACCCGCATGGCGAACCAGCACGACATAGGCTTTGACGACAAGGCGCGTCAGCGCTATTCGGCCAAGACGCTGGCGGCTGTCCGGCGAGGTCTTTCGATCGACGCCGGCGCGCGCCAGCAGAGTCTGGACGAGTTCCTGCTGAGCCTGGGCATAATCCCTTTTGCCGCCGCGGCCTCTGGCGCCGCGCGTTCGGACTCCTTCCCCGCGGGCGCCGGGTCTGCCGGCGCCATGGCCGGCGGCACCGTAGCCGCTGCGCAAGCCGTTCCGCCCCACGAGGCGGACGACGGATTGCGGGAAAACAAGACTCCCGAAAGCCGGGGCAAGCCTTTGGGCTGGGCCTTGCCGCTGGCCGTTCTTGTGTTGCTGGCCGCGGGCATGGCCGTCTGGTGGAGCCAGAAACCGGTCGCGGCGGATTCCACAGCGGCTGCAAACGCATTGCCGCGGCAAGCGGCAAACGTGCAGCCGTCGACGGAGTCCGAGGCATCCCTTTCCTTGGCCCAGGGTGATTCTTCGCCCGAGGCTTCGCCTCAGGCGCCCCCGCACAACGCTTCCGATGCGGAAAGCCGGGCTTCGTCACGCATTGTCTCCGACGCCGGAAATCATGCTTTGCCAAGCTTTGCGCCTGATGCGGGGGATGTACCGCAGGCGTGGCCCAAGCCTGACTCGGGGGTCCAAGCCCAGCCAGCTACTCTCGGCTCCGAAACGATGGAGCTGGCCCGGGCGGACGCCATGGAGCTGGCTCAGGCAGACGCCATGGAGCAAGGCCAGGCGAAAGCCATTGAGCTGGCCCAGGCGCCTCCGCCAGACGACGCCGTGGACCCGGCGCCGGAAGAGGCAGGCGGGAAGGAGCGAGACGCCGCCGTGACAGTACAGGCCATGGCCGGGGGCCGGCCAGACGAGAGGGAATCCGGCGTCAAAGCGGCCAGGCCCGAGACAGCCGCGAAGGCGGAGCCCCGTCAAGCGGCAGTAGAGATTCGCGTAAATGTCCAGCCTTGGGGTGAAGTCTTCATCGACGGCGCTTCGCGCGGCGTATCGCCGCCTTTAAGAACTTTGTCGCTGCCGCCGGGCGAGTATCAAGTCAGCATCCGGAACGGCGATCTGCCGCCGGCGCAAAGCAGGCTTGCAGTAAGGGCGGGCCAGCCTGCGGCCATCAGGCACGAATTCTGAGCGCTTGAAGCCGGCGCGCCGGCGCAACCCTTGCCGGAAGGCGTGCCGCTCGTCCGGCACATGCGGGTCGTGACCGGCAAGTTCATTCAGCGCCTGGATGTTCGATGAATGCATCGGCGCTGATACTGAAGCGTTTGCTCAAGGCGGCGATCTGGCGCGCGTTGAGCGTTCGCCGGCCCGCCAGAATTTCAGAAATGGCGCTTTGCCCGCCGACTTCGGGCAGGTCGGATTGGGTCAATGAATGCTGATCCATCAGAAAGCGCAGGACATCGCGAGGCGACGAGGCCGCGATGGCGTGATGCTTGGCCTCGTACTCGTGTACGGCGGCGGAAAGCAGATCGAGCAGGTCGGCCAGCACGTGCGTAGCCTCTTCGCGCGCCGGCGTGTCGCGGGTTTGATCCAGAATGGCTTCGATCAGGCCAAGGGCGCGTTCGCAATCGGCCTCGGTTCGAATGGCGCCCACGCCCGCCGCGGCGCGAAACTCATCGTAGCGGCGGCTTATCTCGGCCAGGTCGTGGATTACGGCTGCCATGACTCGTACTCCTTGTGTGAAAAAACGTGCTTGATAAAAACGGTTTGTGATCGGAACACCACATCGGCAATGATGCGGTACTTGTTGCCGCCCACATTGAAAACGACGTAGCCGCTTACCCAGTCCACCGTGTTGAATACGGTTTTAAGCGCTGAAAAATTGCTAGCCCGGGCATGCATCAAGGTAGTGTGCCAGTGAAGCAGCGCAGAGGCGGATTCAGGATGGATGGTCCAGAACTCGCGCAATTGCCGTTTTGAAATGATGTGCATAAGCCATTATCCCAAATATATATAATTATCTCAATAGATGATAATTATTGAGCTAATAGTAGATAGGGGCGTGGCGCGGATTAAAGCTTCCAGCTTCACGCAGACGGAATCGAGGATTGATCAGTCTGCATCAGAACAGTCTTGAAAACAGCCTCGGAAACTACGAAGGAAGGTAAGAGACCGGGGGACGCGCATTGACACGGCCCCATTAGGGGCCGTTGTCTTTAATCGGTGGTTTGAGGCGACCAGTTATGTGACAACAGCTCATTTATGCGCTGGATCCCGCCCGGGGCGGTTTCATCTTGTGCACCGATGCCCGCGCCGAACCGTGCGGCTCGATGAGGGCCAGTAGGGCGTGGAAGTAGGGGCATGGGCCGGCAAGACCCGGGAACGAAGGAAGACGGGCAGGCTGGCCCGGAAAACAGACGAAAAAAATCGGGTAGGCCAAAAGGCCGACCCGACTAAAGTCAAATCAAATCAAATCTACGGATTACTACTGGTACTGCAAATCTGCCGGTTTGCCACCGGAAGGGTTGCAAGCAACCTTTCCGGTGGTTTATGGCATTGCTTCTATACGAGATTAGAAGCTGTGACGCAGGCCGACCATGATGGCGGTCTGGTTGTTGTCGACGCCGGGAGAGGGCGAGGGAGCGGTACCACCAGCGGCCGACAGAGCCGACAAACCGCTGTTGCGGATGTAGGCGGCCGAACCGTAAACGGCGGTGCGCTTCGAGAACGAATAGGTGGCGCGGGCAACGTAGTACCAAGCCTTGGAGCTTTCGTCGGCATCCTTGTACTTGATGTAGTTAACCGAACCGTCGAGAGTGACGGCGGGGCTGACTTGGTAGGCAGCGGCCACGGACCAGAGGTCGCTACGGTCGCCAAGATCGTCACCCCAACCGTTGCCGATGCCGGCGTCGTTCTTGCGGTTCAAGTACAGCAGGCTGACCTTGAGGGCGTCGAACTTCACGTAGCCATTGATTGTCCAGCGGCGATCTTTCTCGTCGCGCAGTAGGCCGTTCCAGTTGGTGGGGACAGTGTCGCCGCTGCCGCGGATGACGTCGTAGGCGCCGGCGATACCCCAGTTGGCGGCGTCGTAGCCCAGCATGGCCGAGTAGGCCGAGCAAGCGGACTGGTCGGTGAAGTCAACACCGCAGCCGGTGGCGGCGGGGCCGCCAGTTGCGACGGTGTCGCGGCCACGGGCGTAGGCTGCGCCGAACTTGAAGCCGCTGAAATTACCCATGTACGTAATGGAGTTGTCCATACGTGTGTTCGGGATGTAGTTATCCAGCGAGCCCAGGCCGTAGGCGTTGGGGCCCAGGAAGTCGGCGCCCAGCATGCCGCGCATGAGCATGTTGTACTGACGACCGAAGGCGATCTGGCCCCAGTCGCCGGCCAGGCCGACAAATGCTTGACGACCGAACAGGCGGCCGCCCTGGCCCGAGGTGCCAGTGCCGGCGTTGAAGCCCGATTCCAGGGTGAAGACAGCCTTCAGGCCGTTGCCCAGGTCTTCGGTGCCGCGCAGACCCCAGCGCGAGGGCACGGATTGCGTCAGGTTGGTGAAGTGCGTAGAGCTGTGGGTTTCGTCGCCGGCGCGGTCTGCGGCGATGTTGTTCACGTACTCGATGCCGGTATCGACGATGCCGTACAGCGTGACGCTAGTCGAGCTTTGCGCCGATGCCATCATCGGGAATGCCAGGGCAACGCCCAGTGCGAGTGCTTTTAACTTCATTGGTTTTTCTCCAACGTTGATGAAAAAAATGCTTCTAACCCGTTTGAACTTCATGCAAAACAAACAACGATGTATCTATTAGTGCATGTTCGATTCGAACTGTAAATTGTGTAAACCACACTTATAACCGCAGTTGCCTGGAAGACTTCTGCAACGACTGGTTCGGTTTAGTGAATCCCCGTAGTAGCTGTTATAAGAATGATCTAGCGTTTACTACTGTATGACCGCTTTTTATTGGATTCGAGTTTATATATCGCCTATATGAGCGACGATAAGGGTTAACCCTTTTTGGCCTGTATACGGGTGAAAAAACCACGAAACGTTGGTAATTAACAACGAATACTGTGTCCAGGGTGTTGTTTTTTTGTCGGTTCTCGTAGCAATGGACACGAAAGCGCAAGCAAAAGCCACAAGTACATTTTCTTGTAATTATTTGCCTCTCCAGCTCCGCCAAATCGCCCCGGCAGCCCTATTCGACCACAAGCCCGCCGTTCGGCCCGCCACGCGCTTTCAGCGGCGGTCCAGGGCGGCCGCCGCGCCCAGCACCGCCAGCACCACGAAAAGAGCCAGGCTCCACAGTGCGTATTCGACGCCCAGCAGATCGACCCGCGCGTCCATGCAGGTGGCATAGATGCCGAAGATCCAGGGGAGGCCGGCATCCAGGCCCGACTGCACCATGAAGCGATCGGCAAAGGTCTGCGCGCAAGAGAACATCTGCGCGGCCACATCGTATTGATACCAGGCGGCCAAGACGCCGCCCACAGCCAGCAACGCGGCGCAGGCCGCCGCCGCCCGGGCCAGGACGGGGCGCATGCGTCCCAGCGAAAGCCCCAGCCAGCAGACCAGCGCGATCCCTATATATATAAAGCGCTGGAACACGCACCAGGCGCAAGGCGCCATGTCGAACACATGCTGCGATATCAGCGCAATGCCGACGGCCGCCAGGCACAGAAGGGCAATGACGTGCAGCAGACGGCGGGTAAGGGCGGGTGAATGGAGGCTCATAGGTGGTGGAGGCGATGAGGAGTTATGGGAGGCGCGGACGCGTTTTGTTGCTGTATTGTAGCGGCCCGACGCAGCGGATTTCACTGTGAAGAAGCCGTTTTGCGCAGCGGGCGGGCGCCCGAGGGCGCGGCGTGACGCGGTGGGGACGGGGGCTTTCTCGAGACAATGTGCGATTTGAAAGTCTGCGGTGCGTCGGCATTGCAGAGTGGTGGCGGGCGTCTTTGGCCGGTTCAGCCCGCCTCGTCCAGGCTGGCCAGCAGGCTGCGCTCGAACTGCAGCTGGCTGCGGGGCTGGCCCAGAACCTGGCCTTCAACGATGAAGACGTCTTCGACGCGATCGCCCAAGGTCAGGATCTTGGCCATGTTCAGGTCGATGCCATGCCGGGCGAATACCTGGGCCAGGCTGTACAGCAGGCCGGGACGGTCGGCCGCGATCAGCGACAGGCGCCACGAGGTGCCGCTTTCGTCCGGCTGCAGTTCTATATTGGGTACGATGGGAAATACGCGTGCGCGGCGCGAGCGGCGCCGGCCGTAGCCCCCGGTGGAACGCCGGGCCTCGGGCGGGCGGGCCAGGCGTTCGGCTAGCTCGTGTTCCACCAGGTTGGCCCACGAGCGAAAATCGCGGTCGTTGCCCGGCAGCAGCACAATGAAGCTGTCCAGGGCCCAGCCGTGCCGGGTGGTGTGGATGCGGGCTTCTTGCACACCCAGGGCGCGCTGGTCGAGATAGCCGCAGATGTCCACGAAAAGATCGCTGCGATCGGGCGAATAGACCATGATCTGCAAGCCCTCGTTCTGTCCCACCACGCGCGCCTTCACGACGGGCTCCGGCGAGTCGACGCGATAGTACAGGTGGCGGGTGTGCCAGGCGATCTCGGAAGCTTCGTGCCGCAGGAAGTAGGCGACGTCGAGCTGGTTCCAGAACTGGTCGCGGCTTTCGTCGCGCAGGCCCAGCCGGCGCACTTCGGCGCTGGCTTCTTCGCGGCGCAGGGCCAGCACGGTGCCGCGATCGGGCTGGGCGCCGCCCAGCGCCGCCAATGTCAGGCGGTAAAGGTCTTCGAGCAGCTTGCCTTTCCATGCGTTCCACACCTTGGGGCTGGTGCCGCGTATGTCGGCCACGGTCAGCAGGTACAGGGCGGTCAGGTGGCGCTCGTCTTTGACACGGCGGGCAAATTCATGGATGACGCCGGGGTCGGTCAGGTCGCGCTTTTGCGCGAACTTCGACATGGTCAGGTGCTCGCGCACCAGGAACTCGACCAGCTCGCTGTCTTCGGGACCGATCTGGTGGTTGGCGCAGAAGCGCCGCGCGTCGCGGGCGCCCAGCTCGGAATGGTCGCCGCCGCGCCCCTTGGCGATGTCGTGGTACAGCGCCGCCACGTACAGCAGCCAATGCCGGTCGAGCTCGGCGATCAGCTGGCTGGCCAGGGGGTATTCCTGGGCATGCTCGGGCATGGTGAAGCGGCGCAGGTTGCGGATGACCATCAGCGTATGCTGGTCGACCGTGTAGGCATGGAAGAGGTCATGCTGCATCTGGCCGACGATGCGGCGAAACTCGGGCAGGTAGCGTGGCAGGATGTTCAGCATGGTCATGCGGCGCAGGGCGTGCACGATGCCGCGCGGCTGCTGCAGAATCTGCATGAAGGTGTAGCGGTTTACCGGATTGGCCCGGAACTGCGCATCGATGCGCTTGCGCGAGTGCCACATGGCGCGCATTATCTGCGCCGACAGGCCGGTAAGCTCGGGGTTTTGCTGCATGACCAGGAAGGCGCGCAGCAGCAGGGTGGGCTTGCGCTCGAACTCGTCGGCGCGGCGCACGTCCAGCCGGTTGTGCACCTGGCAAAAATCGTCGTCCAGAACCTTGTGCGAGCTTGCGGGCACCGGAAACAGCCGCTCTTCGAAGGCCTGCATCAATATGGTGGTCAGTTGGCTGACCACCCGCGCCGCCCAGTAGTAGCGCTGCATCAGCAGTTCGCTGGGCCGGCGCGTTTTGGTGGCCTCGAAGCCGTAGGTGGCCGCCAGCGCGGGCTGCAGGTCGAACAGCACGCGGTCTTCGCGCCGGCCCGCCAGCAGATGAAGCTCGATGCGCAGGCGCTTGAAGGCCAGTTCGGCCCGGCGCAGCGCGCGGTGCTCGGCCGGCGTCAGCATGCCGCTGGCGGCGATTTCCTTCCAGGTGTTGCCCACGCCGGCGGCCTGGGCGATCCAGCGCAGGGTCAGCAGGTCGCGCAGGCCGCCGGGGGCTTCCTTGCAGTTGGGTTCCAGCGCGTAGGGGGTGTCCTGGTGGCGGGCGTGCCGCTGCACCATCTCGGCCCGCTTGGCCTGAAAAAAGGTTTGAGCGTCCTGGCGCCTTTGCATGGTTTGCGCCAGCTGGCGCACCAGCGGCTTGCTGCCGGCGATCCAGCGCAGTTCCATCAGGGCGGTTTCTATGGTGATGTCCTGCGCCGCCTCGCGCCGGCAGTCGGCGATCGAGCGTACGCTGTGGCCCAGGTCCAGGCCCAGGTTCCACAGCGCCGCAATCAATTTCTCGATGCGCGTCTTGTCATCGGCGCCGGGTTCGCCACCAAGCAGGATCAGGACGTCGATGTCGGAATAAGGGTAGAGCTCGCCGCGGCCGTAGCCGCCCACGGCCGCCAGCGCCGCGCCCTCGGGCAGCGGATACTGCTTGATCGTGTCGCGCACGGCCTGGTCGGCGATGCGGCGCAGGGCCGCAAGCAGGATGTCGGGCCGCAGGTGCTTGCGAAAGCTTTCGATCGCTTCGGCCCGCCGCTGGTCGAAGCGCTGGCGCAGCGGCGACGGAGAAGGAGAGTCCATGGCGAGCGTCCGGGTCGGAGGGCGGCCCTGGCGGGGCCGCGAGCGTCTAGGCGGCCTGGACGAAGGCGGGCGCCGCCGGCATGCCGGGCGACACGGTAAGCACTTCATAGCCGGTGTCGGTGACCAGCACGCTGTGCTCCCATTGCGCCGACAGGCTGTGGTCGCGAGTGACGACCGTCCAGCCGTCGGCCAGCTGCCTGATCTCTTTGCGACCGGCGTTGATCATGGGCTCGATGGTGAAGATCATGCCGGGCTCGAGGCGCACGCCCGTGCCGG
>Ga0180218_1001053_pt1 | contig 18417 bp, 16 predicted proteins | sample eDN3rd37CKraftBY_FD_151334 | JGI IMG/M metagenome (GOLD analysis project Ga0180218, IMG submission 151334) | Enriched backyard soil microbial communities from Emeryville, California, USA - eDNA 3rd pass 37_C Kraft BY (version 2) (version 2) | ecosystem: Environmental > Terrestrial > Soil >...
TGTAGTGCATGCCGCTGACCGCGACGCCCATGATGAGGGCGGCGCCGAGGGTCGCGGCGCGGCCGCGCACGTTCACGCTGAGCCAGAGGGCCGCCGTCGCCGCGACGATCGCGATGAGCACGGAGAGGCCGACGACGGGCAGGGAGAACTCCATGTGGCCCGTCATGCGCATCGCGCCGATGCCCATGTAGTGCATCGCGGCGACGCCCAGCCCGGCGACCACGCCGCCCGAGACCAACCACAGCGGGCGGTCGCCCGCGAAGCCGACCAGGAACAGCCCCAGCGCGACGACGACCACGGCCACGAGGGCGCTGAGGATCGTCTGCGGCACGTCGTAGTTGATCGGCATGCCGGTGACCGTGAAGCCGAGCATGGCGATGAAGTGCATCACCCACACGCCCGTGCCGCCGATGGCGACGGAGGCCACCAGCAGCCAGGCCGCGCGGGTCTTCGTGTCCGTCGCCGCGCGGGCACGCGAGGTCGCCGACAGGCCGGTCGCCGCCCCGAGGCACGACGCGACGTACGCGAGCAGGGGGGTGATCAGCCCGTAGGTGAAATGGTGCATCTCCGGCATGCGGGGCCTCCCGGCAACATCGCCCGTCTGTGACGAGGCGGCACGTTATCAGCCCGTGACCTGGCGGGTGAAAAATGCTCGCTGAACTGGGACGATGCGCGGCGCTGCGGGCGGGTCCCTCGCCGGACGGGTCAGCCGAGGTGCGCCACCACGTGGTCGACGCACGCCGTGAGGGCGCGCACGTCGTCGGGCTCGACGGCGGGGAAGACGCCCACGCGAAGCTGGTTGCGGCCCAGCTTGCGGTACGGGAAGACGTCCACGACGCCGTTCTCCCGCAGCACGCGGACGACGGCGGAGGCGTCGATCGCGTCGTCCAGGTCGATCGTCGCCACGACGGTGGACCGCTCGGCGGGGTCGGCGACGAACGGCGTCGCCCAGTCACGGGCGCCGGCCCAGTCGTAGAGCACCCCGGCGGACTCCGCGGTGCGCGCGCTCGACCACGCGAGGCCGCCCTGCTCCAGCAGCCACTCGACCTGCTCGGCGAGCAGCACCAGCGTCGCGACGGCGGGCGTGTTCAGCGTCTGGTCGAGGCGCGAGTTGGCGAGCGCGGTGGTCAGGGAGAGGAACTCCGGCACCCACCGGCCGGTGGTCGTGCCGGCCGTCGCCTCGACGCGCTCGGCCCGCTCCACCGCGGCGGGGGAGCAGACGGCGAGCCACAGGCCGCCGTCGGCCGCGAAGACCTTCTGCGGGCCGAAGTAGTAGACGTCGGTGTCGGCGACGTCGACGGGCAGCGCGCCCGCGCCCGACGTGGCGTCGACGAGCAGCAGGGCCCCGTCGGCGCGTGCGCCGGGCACCTGGCGCACGGGCGCCATCGCGCCCGTCGAGGTCTCGTTGTGCGGCGTCGCGTACACGTCCACGCCGTCGACCGGCGTGAGGTGCGCCACGGTGCCGGGCTCCGCCGACACGACGTCCGGGTCGGCGAGGAAGGGCGCGCGCGTCGTCGCCGCGGCGAACTTGCCGCCGAACTCCCCGAACACGGCGTGCTGCGCGCGTCGCTCCACGAGGCACGCGGCGGCGACGTCCCAGAACGCCGACGAGCCGCCGTTCCCGAGGGCCACCTCGTACCCGTCGGGCAGGGCGAACAGCTCGGCGAGGCCCCCGCGGACCCGACGGACCAGATCCTTCACCGGGGGCTGTCGGTGCGACGTCCCCAGCACCGGGGACGCCGGGTCCCCCGCCGCGGCCAGCGCGGAGACCTGGGCGGCGCGCACCTTCGACGGGCCGGAGCCGAACCGGCCGTCGCTCGGCAGGAGCGACGCGGGGATGACCACGGTCGGGTGGCTCGAAGGGCGCGGGTGGCTCGACGCGACGGGCATGGTGTCTCCGGTTCCGGGCAGGGGAGCGGTCGTCGGTGGGGCAGGGCAGGATGTCTCGCCGGGAGCGCGCACGACGGCGCCGCGCGACCCCGCCTGCGCCCACGCGTGCGAATAGACTAGGCCGCGCCGAACGACGGGAGTGGACGTGACCGACCTGATCGACACCACCGAGATGTACCTCAAGACGATCTACGAGCTCGGTGAGGAGGGCATCCCGCCGCTCCGCGCCCGCATCGCGGAGCGACTGGGGCACTCCGGGCCGACGGTGTCGCAGACGGTGGCACGCATGGAGCGCGACGGCCTCGTCGTCGTGACGGGGGACCGGCACCTGGAGCTCACCGAGGCCGGCCAGGCCAAGGCGACCCGCGTGATGCGCAAGCACCGCCTCGCCGAGCGGCTCCTCACCGACGTCATCAAGCTCGACTGGGAGCACGTGCACACCGAGGCGTGCCGCTGGGAGCACGTGATGAGCGACCTCGTCGAGAAGCGCCTGGTCACCCTGCTCGACCACCCCCACGCCGACCCGTACGGCAACCCGATCCCGGGGCTGTCGGAGCTGGGGGAGCAGTACCAGGACGTGCCCTTCCTGGAGGGCGTGCAGTCCCTGCCGGGCGTGCTGGAGGCGCGCCGGGCCACCGGCCTGGCGGACGGCGAGGGCGTCGACCTGGTGCTCCAGCGGATCGCCGAGCCCCTCCAGGTGGACATCGAGCTGCTGGCCCGCCTGGCCGAGTCCGGCCTCGTGCCGGGCGCGCAGATCACCGCACGCACCGCCGGCGAGGACGTCGCCGTGGAGGTCGAGGGGTCCGGCATCGTGCTCGACCTGCCGGAGGAGCTGGCCAAGCACCTGTTCGTCGCGAGCCGCTGACCTGCGATCCGGCTCCCGCACCGGGGCGGCACGCCACATCGTGACCGCAGCGTGACATCGCCCGGGGTTGTCCGGTACGGTCGGGGCGCTCGCCGGAGTTCATCCTGCGGGCGCTCGACCGGACGCCGAACCCTGCCACCGGCCGAGCTCCACGGACATCCGCACGGCAGGAGCGGGGGACCCACTTCGGGCGTCGGTGACGACGTCCTCGGGGTGAAGCCGGACGGGCCCGGTCACGGGAACGGACGGCCGGGTGTTTCTCCCACCCGAACCCGACAGCTGACCTCGCAGGCGACAGGAGAGGTAGACACGTGAGCGCACGCACGAACCACGGCCGGCACCGCGCCGCCCGTCGTCCGATCGCCCTCGCCCCGTCCGGCGCCGCCGGCCGCCGTGTGGCCGTGGCCGCCGCCGCCGGTGGTCTCCTGGTCTCGACCTTCGCCAGCGCCAGCGCCGCGCAGGCCGCCCCGGTCGACAGCGACGCCGCCAAGAAGCTCAGCACGGTCGACCTGGGTGCGCTGACCGACCAGGCGCGCGAGGCCCTCGAGGCCGCGCCGGTCGTCACCATCGACGCCAAGGCCAAGGTCGACGTCGAGCAGGTCTCCAAGAAGATCGCGGCCAAGGCCGAGATCACCCCGGCGCCCGAGCCGGAGCCGGAGCCCGTCGTCGAGGAGGTCGCTTCCGACACGTCCTCCGACGACGCGACTCGCTCCACCGAGTCGGCGTCCCGCTCCGAGGAGCGCGAGGCCGTCGAGGCGCCGGCCTCCGCGAACGGCTCGTCGATCGTCTCCATCGCGATGCGCTACGTGGGCGTCCCGTACGTCTCCGGCGGCAGCAGCCCGTCCGGCTTCGACTGCTCCGGCCTGACCCAGTACGTGTACGCGCAGGTCGGCATCAGCCTGCCGCGCACGTCGTCCGCGCAGCGTTACGCCGGCACCGTCGTCTCGGCGTCCGAGGCGCAGCCGGGCGACCTCATCTGGACCCCGGGCCACGTCGCGATCTACGCCGGTGGCGGCATGCAGATCGACGCCCCGAAGCCGGGCGACGTCGTGAAGTACCGGTCGATCTGGCAGTCGAACCCCACCTTCATCCGCGTCGGCTGAGTCCGTCCGCCGCGTTCGCGGAGCCCCGTCGTGCCACGTGCACGGCGGGGCTTCGTCGTGCGTGGGTAACCGGTTCGACCTGGGCGGACGCGCAGAGGGAGGGCGCCGTCCACAGGCGCCGTGATCGAAACGTGACATCGCCTCGCGCGTCCGCTACGGTGTCAACCACTCGGCGGGTGATCCGCCGGGTCTCGACCGGAACGCCGAGCCCTGCAGCCGGTCGGGGACCTTGACCGCACGCAGGGGCGGGGGACCCAATTTTGGGCGCCGATCCATGGCGTCCTTGGGGTGAAGTCGCACGGACCTGGTCCGTGAGGCCGGGTGTTTCTCCCACCCGAACCCGACAGCTGACCTCGTAGGCGACAGGAGAGGGAACACGTGAACGCACGTACCACGCGCGCCCGGCACCGTGCCGCGCGCCGTCCGCTCGGCGGGCTGGTCCAGAGCGTCGGCTCCTCGGTGACCGGTCGTCGGGCCGTCGTCGCCGCAGCAGCCGGTGGCCTGCTCGTCTCGACCTTCGCCAGCGCCAGTGCCGCGCAGGCGGCCCCGGTCGATTCCGACTCGGCGAAGAAGCTCAGCACCGTCGACCTGGGCGCCCTGAGCGACCAGGCCCGCGAGGCCCTCGAGGCGGCCCCGGTCGTCACGGTCGAGGCCAAGGCGAAGGTCGACATCGAGACCATCAGCAAGAAGGCGATCTCCAAGTCGGAGATCACCCCGGCCCCCGAGCCCGAGCCGGAGCCGGAGCCCGTCGTCGAGGAGGAGAGCACCGAGCGCTCCACCGACACGGCGTCCCGCTCCTCCGAGCGCACCGAGGCACCGGCGGCCGAGACGTCGTCCAGCTCGTCGCTCGGCCAGCAGGCCGTCTCGATCGCGATGCGCTACGTCGGCACGCCCTACGTCGTCGGCGGCGCCAGCCCGTCCGGCTTCGACTGCTCGGGCCTCACGTCCTACGTCTACGGCCAGCTCGGCATCGACCTGCCCCGTACCTCGTCGGACCAGCGCTACGCCGGCAAGCAGATCCCGTTCTCGGACCTGCAGCCGGGTGACCTCATCTGGAGCCCGGGCCACATCGGCATCTACGCGGGCGACGGGATGGTCGTCGAGGCCTCCCGCCCGATCAACTGGGAGACCGGCTACCACAAGATGTGGCAGTCGCCGTCGGAGGCCATCGCTCTGCGGGTCTTCTGATCCCGGCGGCCCCCCGGCCGATCACCGTCGTCGACCCCCGTGCTCCCGGGCACGGGGGTCGACGTGCCTCAGGCCGGCTTTGCTATGCCTTGCGCCGTCCTTTCGCTAGGCTTGAACCAGGCGCCCTCGACGACGAGGGCGGGCTCCTCGCCAGCGGACAGGAGGCGCGAGATGACACGGCCTGAGGTCGTCCTGGTAGGTGTCGACGGGTCTGCAGCCAGCCTGCACGCCCTCGACTGGGCCGCCGCGTACGCGCGGCGCGTGGGGTGGGGGCTGCACGTCGTGTGTTCCTACTCGTTGCCATCGTTCACGGCCGCGTCCCTGGACGGCGGGTACGCCGCGCTGGACGACACCGCGATCCAGGAGGGTGCCAAGGCGGTCCTCGCCGAGGCCGAGGAGCGGGTCGCCGCCAGCGGCGTCCCCGTGACGGGCACGGTCGCGACGGGTGACGCCGCCGGGGTGCTCGTCGAGATGTCTCGCGAGCACGCGCTCGCCGTCGTGGGGACCCGGGGCAAGGGCGGCTTCACCGAGCGGCTCCTCGGTACCGTCTCGTCGGCCCTGCCCGCGCACGCCCACTGCCCCACGGTGGTGGTGCCCTACCGCGGCGGCGACGGCGGCACGGACGACGCCGAGCGGCGCGACGGGGACGCCGTGCACGAGGTGCGCCGCATCGTCGTGGGCGTCGACGGCTCGCCGTCCGCCGAGGTCGCGCTGAAGCACGCCGTCGCGCAGGCGAAGGCCTGGGACGCCGAGCTCGTGGCCGTCGCCGGGGTGCCGCTGGGCGGCGGGGCGGGGATCCTGGCGTGGCTGCCGTCGCAGATCGACCACGAGACCGTGCTGGCCGACGTGAAGGCCGGCCTGGACGTCACCGTCGACCGCGCCCAGGCCGCGAACCCGGGCATGACGATCAAGCGGCACGTGCTCGACGGCACGGGCGCCGAGCTGCTCACGGAGTTCTCCACCGGGGCGGACCTCGTCGTCGTCGGCTCCCGTGGCCGCGGTGGCTTCCGTGGCCTGCTGCTGGGGTCCACCAGCCAGGCGGTGCTGCACCACTCCGCCTGCCCGGTGCTGGTCGTGACGCGCAAGTGCGACGAGGAGCTCAGCGAGGACGGCACCGACTCCGCCTCCGCCGCCTGACCGAGTGTTGTGAGCGCGATTGAGGGGACTATTCGTGACCGAATAGTCCCCTCAATCGCGCTCACAACACTCGGCTTGCCGTCGGGCTGTGGAAAACGTCCGGAGCCGGGGCATGGGGACGGCAGGCTCGCGGCATGCCACGACCCGCCCCGACGATCGACGCTCGTGTTCAAGCGGATGCTTTCTCTGTCGCCACTGCACTTGCCGCCGGCGTCACCGCCGACCACCTCCGTACCTCGGCGTTCGAGATCCCGTTTCGAGGCGTCCGTGCCCGGCGCGGGGCCGTCGAGTCGCTGTACGACCGATGCTGTGCGCTGAGCACGGTGCTGGACGACGGGGTGGTGTTCGGCGACGTGACCGCGTTGCGCCTGATGGGCGTTGAGGTGCCCTGGACGCGCGAAGACGACGACAGGCTGCACGTCGTCACGCTACGGCCCGGGGCCCGGCCCTGTCGGCAGCGGGACGGTGTCGTGGCGCACTGGTCGAGGCAGCCGGTGCTCGGGACGACGACGGTGGGCGAGCTGGTCGTCACGTCACCCGAGCAGACGTTCGTCCACGTCGCCGTCGGGCTTCGACTTCCGGACGACGTGGTCGTGCTGGGCGACGCGATGATGCGTCGTCAGGCGATGCTGACCGCACCGGCAAAGCTTGCCGACGCTGCGGAGCGCACGCACAAGGTCAAGGGGATCGTGCAGGTCCGGGAGCAGATCGAGCGCATGCGACCGGGGACGGACTCGTCGCCCGAGACCCGCGTGCGGCTCGCGATCGTCGACGCGAACCTTCCGAGTCCGCAGGTGAATCAGGTCGTGCGTGCGCCCGACGGCGAGTACGTGAAGCGGGTGGACCTGGTGTACCCGGACCTGCGGATCGCCATCGAGTACGACGGGGACCAACACCGGACCGACCGCGAGCAGTGGCGCGAGGACGTCAGGGCGCGGCGCCGGCTCGAGGAGCTCGGCTGGATCGTGATCGTCGTCGTCGGCGACGACCTCCGCGACCTGCAAGCACTGGTCTCCCGTCTCCGGGCGGCAATCCGCGCGAGGACCCGAGGCTTGTTGTGAGCACGATTTCGGGGGCTATTCGCCCACGAATAGTCCCCGAAATCGTGCCCACAACAGTCGGGCGGGTCAATGGCGGGTGCGGTACAGGCGCATGGTGATCGGGCCGAGGACGGCGGTGAGGACGACGGAGGCGACGAGCACCCAGACGATCTCGCCGCCGTCGGGGGTGCCGGCCATCAGGCCGCGGACGGCGGTGACGAGGTGCGACACCGGGTTGATCTCGACGAACCGCTGCAGGGCTGCCGGCATGGTGGCCGGGTCCACGAAGATGTTCGACGCGAACGTCAGCGGCATCAGCACCATCATCGACACGCCCATCACGGCGTTCGGCGTCCGCAGCAGCAGGCCCAGGATGGTGAAGATCCAGCTCAGCGAGAAGGCGAAGACGAGCAGCAGCAGGACGCCGAGCACGACGCCGACGACCCCGCCGGCGGGGCGGAACCCGAGGATCAGCCCGAGGCCGATCGTCATCACCGACGCGATGGAGTAACGCACGGTGTCGCCCAGCAGGGCGCCGACGATGGGCGCCGGGCGCCAGATGGGCAGCGACCGGAACCGGTCGAAGACGCCCTTCGTGATGTCCGTGTTGAGCGTGTAGCCCGTGTACACGGTGACGATGACGATGGTCTGCACCAGGATGCCGGGCAGCAGGAACTGGATGTACGCCGACGTGGACCCGGCGAGCGCGCCGCCGAACAGGTAGGTGAACATCAGCGTGAAGATCACGGGGGACACGAGCACGTCGAACAGCTGCTCGGGCACGTGCTTGATCTTCAGCAGCGCGCGCCACCCGAAGGTCAGGGTCATCGAGAGCGCGGACGGCCGCGCGGGCGGCTCCGTGAGCGCCACGGCCTGGCGCAACGTCGTGGTCGCGATCTCGGCGGGTTCCGCGGACGCGGTCATCGGGTCACCTCCTGGGCGTCGGCGGGCTCGGCCTCGTCGTCGGCCGGCAGCGGTTTGCCCGTCAGGGTCAGGAACACCTCGTCGAGGCTCGGCTGGCCGAGCGTGAACTCCGGCACGGCGATGCCCGCCTCCCCGAGCGCGGGCAGCAGCTGCGCCACGGAGTCGGCGCCGTCGTCCGGGACGCGGGCCGACAGGGCGTAGGGGTCGGTGGGCAGCGTGGGCTCGGTGCCCAGCACCTTCTCGACGACGCTCGCCGCGGCCGACCGCTGGCCGGCGTCGGCCAGCCGCAGCGACACGGCGCCCTGCCCCACGGAGCGCTTGAGCTCGGTCGAGGTGCCCTCCGCGATGACCGTGCCGTGGTCGATGACGGCGATGCGGTCGGCGAGCTGGTCGGCCTCCTCGAGGTACTGGGTGGTGAGCAGCACGGTGGCGCCGTCGGCGACGAGCACGCGCACGATGTCCCACACCTGGTTGCGGCTGCGCGGGTCGAGCCCGGTGGTGGGCTCGTCGAGGAACAGCACGCGCGGGGCCAGCACCAGCGAGGCGGCGAGGTCGATGCGTCGCCGCATGCCGCCCGAGTACGTCTTGACCTGCCGGGGGCCGGCGTCCGACAGGCTGAAGGCGTCGAGCAGCCCCTCGACCCGGCGTCGCGCCGCCGTTCCCGTGAACCCGTACAGCCGGGCCAGCATGAGCAGGTTCTCGGTGCCGGTCAGGTCCTCGTCGACGGACGCGTACTGACCGGTGAGCCCGACGGCGGAGCGGACGGCGTCGGCGTCGGTCACGACGTCGTGCCCCAGCACGCGGGCGGTGCCGGCGTCGGGGCGCAGCAGCGTGGCGAGCATGCGCACGACGGTGGTCTTGCCGGCGCCGTTCGGGCCGAGCAGGCCGAAGACGCTGCCGGTCGGGATCTGCAGGTCGACGCCGTCCACGGCCTTGGTGACCTGCTTGCGGGTGGTGAAGTGCTTGACGAGCCCGTGGGCGTCGACGGCGAGGTCGTCGCGCGGCGGGCCGGTGTCGGACGCGGACATGGGAGCTCCCGGGATGTCGGTGACGTGCGTCACGTCCCAGGCTAGGACGGACCGCCGACGCCGAACTCATCGGAGCCGGACGCCGAGCGGTGCTGCGGCCGTGGCAGGGTGTCGCCCATGACCACGGAGCCGATGACCACGGAGCCCGCGACCCCGCGCCCGTTCGACCCCGACCACCTCGCCGCGTGGGTCGGCACGCAAGCCGGCTTCGCGCGCGTGCCCGGCGTGCAGTACGCGGTCCGCGTCGGGGGCGACGTCGTCCTCGAGGGCGCGTGGGGCGTCGCCGACGTCACGACCGGGGAACCGCTGCGCACCGATCACGTCTTCCGGGTGGCGTCGCACTCCAAGACGTTCACGGCGACGGCGGTCGCCCGGCTCGCGGAGCGGGGCGCGCTGCGCCTCGACGACGCCTTCGAGGCGCACCTGCCCGAGCTGGTCGGCACCGGCGTCGGGCGGGTGACCCTCCGCGAGGCGCTCGGGCACACCGGCGGCGTGCGGCGCGACGGCACCGACGCCGACTTCTGGCAGCTGGGCGCACCGTTCCCGGACCGGCGTGCCCTGGTGGCCTCGGTGCGCGCCGCCGGTCCGGTCCTCGGCCGCGGCGAGGTCTTCAAGTACTCGAACCTCGCCTACGGGCTGCTGGGGCTGGTGGTCGAGGCGGTGACCGGCCGCCCGTTCGAGCGTCACGTGCAGGACGACCTCCTCGGCCCGCTCGGGCTGGACCGCACGTCCCCGGAGCTGGAGGACGGCGCGCCCGCCGTCGTCGGGCACTCCGCCCTGGGCGTCGCCGACGACGGGCGGTTGCCCGTCGCCCCCGTGCGCACCGGGGCGCTGGCCGCGGCGACGGGGTTCTGCTCGACGGCGTCCGACCTCACGCGGTGGTTCGCGGAGCACGCCGACGGCTCGACGCTGCTCCGCCCGGAGACGCGCCGCCTGCTGCAGCGCGACGAGTCGGCGATCGACCGCCCGCACGCCCGGCCGCGGCGCTACGGCCTCGGTCTCGAGGTGCGCGACATCGAGGGGCGTCGTGCGGTCGGGCACAGCGGCGCGTTCCCGGGCCAGCTCAGCCGCACCTGGGCCGACCCGGCCGCGGGCGTCGTCGTGTCCGTGCTGACGAACGCGGTCGACGGCCCGGCCGACACGATCGCGACCGGCCTGTTCGCCCTGGTCGCGACGGCCCTCGACGCCGGCGCGCCCACGCCCGCGGAGGCCGCCGACCTGGACCGTCGCACGGGGCGGTTCGCCAACCTGTGGGGGCTGACCGACGTCGTGCGGCTCGGTGGCGACCTGTGGCTGATCGACCCGCGTCGCGACGACCCGCTCGCCGGCGCGGAGCGCCTGGTCGCCGACGGCGAGACGCTGCGGCTCCCGGTCGAGCCGGGGTTCGGTGCGCCCGGGGAGCCGGTCGAGGTGCTGCCCGGCGAGGACGGCCGGCCGGCGGGGATCGTCGTCGCGGGGGTGACGTCGTGGCGCGCCGAGGACTACGAGGCCGGGCGCCGCGCGCAGCTCGCCGCCCGGCACGGGGGTTGAGCGACGGCTACGGCTCGGGGAACGTGGGGGTGATCGGGTCGAGGCGGGTCGCGGGGGAGGGGCGCGGCTCGTCGAACGTCTCGACCGCGACGGACTCGGGCTCGAGCAGGCGGGCCACCGCCTCGTCGAGGTTGGTGCGGATCGCGGCGACGAGGCCGTCGGCGTCGCGGGCCTCGAAGCGCTCGACCAGCTCGACGTGCGACTCGGCGGCGTCCTTGCGGACGGCGTAGTCCTCGCTGAGGGTGAAGCTCGCGATCCGGACCTCGACGATGAGCGTGGTCATCCAGCGCAGCAGCCAGGGGTTGCCGCTGGCGGCGACGAGCGACCAGTGCACGTTGAGGTCGGCGTCGCCCACGCGACGGGCGTCCTCGCTCCGTTCGGCGTCGACGAGGACGTCGTGCGCGGCGCGGACGGCCGCGACCTGGGCGGGCGTGGCGCGCTCGACGGCGAGCGGCGCGGCCGACGTCTCGACCGTCGCCCGGGCCTCGTACAGGGCCCTCACCCGGTCGGCGCCGATGCGCACCACGCTGAGGCCGCGGCCGGGCGTCGACCGCAGCAGCCCCTCCTGGACCAGGCGCTGCGCGGCCTCGCGGAACGGCCCGCGACTGACGCCGAGCTGGCTGGACATCTCGACCTCGCGGATGGGCGACCCCACGGGCAGCGCGCCGGAGTAGACGGCGTTGCGCAGCTCGACGGTGATGAGGTCGACCGTCGACGGTCGGGTCACCGGCGACAGGAACGGCGCGCTGCCGACGGGGGCCGGCGACGATGGGGTCATCTGCTCTCCTTCCAGGCGGTCGGGGCCTCCCGACCGGGACATATCATCCCGTGCCGCGACCTCCGGCCAGATCGTGACCCTCTTGTGACCATGGCATGACCGCGTTCTCCGGGGTGCGCGGGCGCTCCCCGGACGGTCGTCCGGCCCGGCGGCACCGCCCTGACCTGCGGCGACGTCGAGTCGGGGGCGTCCAAGCGGCGCGCCCTCGAAGATTGTAGACAATCCGACATGCGGATACATAGATTGTCATAGCGTCGGCATCGCCGCTACGGTGTCGCACCGTCCAGACCAACGGCTCGGCGTGGACTCCCGCCGGGCGACGAAGGGAGACACCGTGTCGTCCACCAGGACCACGAAGCGCCGCCGGGCGTTCCTCGCAGCCGGTTCCGTGCTCACCATGACCGCGCTGGCCGCCTGCTCGAGCGTCGACGAGGGCGGATCGGGGGACGGCGCGGGCTCGACCCTGCAGAAGATCCAGGACTCCGGCTCGGTCAACGTCGCCTTCAACGGCGAGAAGCCGTACAGCTACAAGGAGGGCGACGAGCTCACCGGCGCGACGATCGCGCTCGACAAGGAGATCTTCGGGGCGCTCGGCGTCGACGACGTCCAGGGCACCCAGACCGAGTGGAACTCGCTCATCCCGGGGCTCAACGCCGACCGCTACGACACCGTCTCCGCGGGGATGTCGATCCTGCCGGAGCGTTGCGAGCAGGCGGCCTTCGCCGAGCCCACGATCATGTACACCACGGCGTTCCTCGTGCCCGAGGGCAACCCCGAGAACCTGACCGACTGGCAGTCGGTGGAGGACTCGGGCCTCACCCTCGCCGTCACCAGCGGCGCGATCGAGGACGGCTACGCCAAGAAGACCGGCGTCAAGACGATCACGGTCGGCGACTCGACCGACGGCCTCAACGCCGTCGTGACCGGCCGGGCCGACGCGTTCGCGCTCACCGGCATCTCGATCCGTGCGCTCGCGGACAGCACCGACGAGCCCGTGGAGGCCACGGAGGCGTTCGTCGCCAACATCGACGGCGTGGCGCAGATCGGCGCCGGCTCCGAGGTGTTCCGCAAGGGCGACACGGAGCTGCTCGAGGCCTACAACGAGGAGCTCGCCAAGATCAACGGCGACAAGGAGAAGTGGCTCGAGATCATGGAGCCGTTCGGCTTCACCGAGGCGGAGTTCCCGCCCGAGGGGCTGACGGCCGAGATGCTCTGCAAGGGCGACCTCGCGGCCATCACCGACGAGCTGGGGCTGGATTCCTGACCACATGTCAGATGATCTCCAGGCACTGGTCGACCGTCTTCCCAGTCTCGGCGACGCGGTCCTCGTCACCCTCGAGATGACGCTCGGCGGCGCCGTCCTCGCGATGGTCGTCGCGCTCGTGCTGGGGTTCGGCGCGCGCACCCGGACTCTCTGGGTGCGCGGGCCGTCCCGCGTCGTCATCGAGTTCTTCCGCGGCACGTCGCTGGTGGTCCAGATCTTCTGGATCTTCTACGTGCTGCCTACGTTCGGCTTCAAGATGGAGGCGCTCGCCGTCGCCATCGTGGCTCTCGGGCTCAACTACGGCGCCTACGCCGCCGAGGTGGTGCGCGGCTCCATCGAGTCCGTCCCGACCGGGCAGTGGGAGGCCGCCACGGCCCTCAACCTGGCCTGGCCCCACAAGGTGCGCCGCGTGATCTTCCCGCAGGCGTGGGCGCTGATGATCCCTCAGCTGGCGAACCTGCTGATCCAGCTCCTCAAGGGCTCGGCGCTCGCGTTCTACATCACCCTGCACGACGTGTACTGGTGGATCGACGAGCTCCAGCGGGACACCCGCGACACGTTCTTCAGCTACGGGATCGGTCTCGTCATCTACTTCGTCATCGCCTACATCCTCACCTGGGGCATGAACTGGCTGGAGGAGCGGGCCAAGCGTCGGCTCGGCCGCGGCACCCGCCCGCGGCTGCGTGACGTGTTCGGCCTCAAGCCCGGCGTCCCGACCGAGATCGCCCGCGTCCAGGGAGGTGCGGCATGAACGAGGACGGCATCTGGAACTGGGACAAGGCCTGGGACGTCCTGCCCGACCTGCTGCGTGGCCTGGTGATCACCATCGAGGCGACCGTCGTCGGCATGGTCATCGCCTCGATCCTGGGGCTCGTCATCGCCCTGGCGATGCGCGCGCCGACGCGGTGGGTCCGGGCGCCCCTGCGGCTCGTCGTCGACTTCATCCGCATGACGCCGCTGCTGGTGCAGCTCGTCTTCGTGTACCTGCTGCTGGTCGACGTCCCGCCGCTCGTCATCGGGTTCGCCGTGCTGGGCGTGCACTACGCCACCTACATGTCCGAGGTGTACCGGGCGGGCATCGAGGCCGTGCCGCCGGGGCAGTGGGAGGCCGCCACGGCCCTCAACCTGCCCAAGGGGCGGACCTGGTTCGCGATCATCCTGCCGCAGGCGATCCGCAAGACGCTGCCGGGCCTGGGGAACTACGCCGTCTCGATGTTCAAGGAGACGCCGTTCCTCTTCGCGATCACCGTGGTGGAGATGTACCAGGCGGCCCAGAACTACGGGGCCAACACGTTCTCGTACATCGAGCCGCTCACGATCGTGGGCCTGCTCTTCCTCCTGGTGAGCTACCCGACCTCGCTGCTGGTGCGCAGGATGGAGATCCGCCTTGCCTGACCCGACGAACTCCGCTGGGAGCCAGACCATGACCACACCGACCACGGCGGGCTCGAACGGCACGCCCGCCATCGAGTTCAAGGACGTCGTCAAGCGCTTCGGCGACAACGTCGTGCTGGACAAGCTGAACTTCAGCGTCGCGAAGGGCGACCGCGTGACGCTGATCGGCCCGTCCGGATCGGGGAAGACGACGATCCTGCGCCTGCTGATGACCCTCGAGGAGGCGAACGGCGGGCTCATCCTCATCGACGGCGACCCCTACACGCACGAGTACAAGGGGTCCAAGTGGGTCGAGATCCCCGAGAAGCGCCGCCGTCAGGTGCGCAAGCGGGTGGGGATGGTGTTCCAGCAGTTCAACCTGTTCCCCAACATGACGGTGCTCGAGAACATCATCGAGGCGCCGATCCACGTGCTCGGCATGAGCAAGGCCGACGCGGTGCAGCGCGCGGAGGAGCTGCTCGAGCAGGTCGGCATGACCGACAAGCGGGACTTCAAGACCAACCAGCTCTCGGGCGGTCAGCAGCAGCGCGTCGCCATCGCGCGGGCCCTCGCCATGGACCCGGAGATCCTGCTGCTCGACGAGGTGACCTCGGCGCTCGACCCGGAGATCGTGGCCGACGTGCTGGGCGTGCTCCGCGAGATCGCCCGCACCACGGACATCACCATGCTGCTCGTGACCCACGAGATGCAGTTCGCCCGTGACGTCTCGAACCGGGTGCTGATGTTCGACCACGGGAAGATCATCGAGGAGGCCGACCCCGAGACGATGTTCACCAACCCCCGGCACGAGCGCACGCAGGAGTTCCTCAAGGCCGTGCTCGGGGGCTGAGCTCCCGGACCCGGACACAGGCGGTCGCTCCCTCCTCACGCGTCACCTCGCGCGAGAAGGGAGCGACCGCCTGTTCGGCGTCAGGGGGTCAGGACGCCGGGGTGGGCGTCGGCGTGGCGGCGCCGTCCTGGGCCGAGCCGGACGTCGACCCGGTGCCCTGCTCGGCGTCGGGCACCGTGGTGCCCGTCTCCGCGCCGGCGTCCCCGCCGTCGCTGGTGCCGCCGGACGTGTCCGTGCCGTCGCCCGTGGTGCCGTCGTCCGAGCCGTCGGTGCCGGTGTCGGTGCCCGTGTCGGTACCGCCGTCCGTGCCGCCGGTGGACCCGTCCGTGGGGGTGTCCGTGTCCGGGTCGGTTCCCGTCGTGCTGTCGGGGGTGGAGCCGTCGGTCGGCTCGTCCGTGGTCCCGTCGGTGGTGCCGGTCGTGGACTCGTCCGAGCCTCGGTCGCCGGTACCCGTGCCGGAGTCGTCCCCGGGCACGTTCGCGGGGTCCTCGGCGGGGCTCGTCGGAGTGGGAACGGTGGTCGAGTCGTCGGAGTCGTGCGACGTGCGGCTGATGCTCGTGCCGGAGCCCTCCTGGCCGCGCACGGCGTCGGACAGCGGCTTGCCGATGACGAGCTCGACGACGAGCACCACGCCCATGACGACGACGAACAGCGCGGCGGCCGACAGCGCCAGCACCTTCTTGGTGCCGTGCTTCTCCACGAAGCGCAGCCAGGCGTTGCGCGGCTCGGGCTCGTCGCCCTCGGGAACGTCGCCCTCGGGAACGTCGCCCTCGGGAGCCTCGCCGTCGGACCCGTCGCCGTCCTCGGACGCGAGCGCTGCGCCGGCGGCGCCGACGGGACCCAGCGACCGGGTCTCGCCGAGCGGCGCGGTGGCGTCCAGCGGCTGCGTCCCGGGGACGGTGCCGTCGGCCAGCGTCTCGGTGACGGACCGACGCTCGACGGTCGTCGCGCCGTCGCCACCCACCGGCGCGTCCGCGGCGTCCGACGTGCTGACCATCGTGCCCCGCGCCGTCGTGGCGGTGCCGCTGACGCGCATCGCGGCGGTGCGCGACCGTGCGGAGGCAGGTCCCGTGCGCGCGACGACCTTGGTGACCACGGGCTTGAGCTGCTCGTGCGTCTTCTCGATCGAGCGGGTGTAGAGGAAGTTGCCGATGACCGTGACGACGCTCGCCAGGCCCGCGCCGATGATCGTCCCGGCGACGCCGAAGAAGGACATCAGCACCGTGGCGCTGACCGCCGCGAGGGCGCTCGCCACCACCTGGGTGAGCGAGAGCCGGGTCTTGGCGGGGGCGTCCTTCGCGTCGTCGTGCGGGTCGTCGACGGGGTCGCCCGGTGCGGGGCTGCGGGGGGAGGAGGTCACGGAGCGTGTGGTCCAGGTCGGGGTCGTCGGTCCGACGCCCACCGCACCCGCCGGCACGAGGGCCGCGCGCCGCGGGCTCCGGCGTCTGCCGCGGGCGTCCCCAGCAGCCTAGGCCGGTCGTGTGCAGGTCGCAGCGGGCCGTCGTGAGCCGCCCCGAGAGGAAGCGCGAAGATCCTGTGATCCCGCAGGCCCGAGGCGTTGTGGGCGCTCGATCGGCACTGTTCGCCGAGCAGACAACGCCCGTCGAGCGCCCACGACATCCCGGTGGGGTCAGGACGCGGTGGCGGCCTCCGCGGCGGCCAGCAGGATGCAGGTGGCGACGCCGTCCATCGCGACGCGCACCTCGTCCAGCGGCGGCATGGTCGGCGCGAGGCGCAGGTTCCGGTCCTGCGGGTCCTGGTGGTACGGGAAGGTGGCGCCGGCGGGCGTGAGCGCGATGCCGGCCTCCTTCGCGAGCTGCACCACCCGAGCCGCGGTGCCCGGCACGACGTCCACCGAGACGAAGTACCCGCCGTCGGGCCGGGTCCAGGTGGCGACGCCGGCGTCGCCGAGCCGCTCGTCGAGGATGTCGACGACGGCGCGGAACTTGGGCGCGAGGATCTCGCGGTGCTTGCGCATGTGGGCGCGCACGCCCTCGGCGTCGCCGAAGAACTGCGCGTGGCGCAGGTGGTTGATCTTGTCCGGGCCGATGGAGCGGATGCCGAGGTGCTTCGTGAACCAGGCGACGTTGGCGGGCGACGACGCGAAGAACGCGACGCCGGAGCCGGCCAGGGAGATCTTCGACGTCGACGCGTACATCAGCACGCGGTCGGGGTTGCCGGCCTCGGCGGCGAGGTCGATCGCGTTGGCGGACTTCGCCTCGTGCTCCGTGAGGTGGTGCACCGCGTAGGCGTTGTCCCAGAAGATGCGGAAGTCGGGGGCCGCGGCGGGCATCGACACGAGGCGCCGCGCGACGGCCTCCGAGACGACCGAGCCGTCCGGGTTGGCGTACGTCGGCACGACCCACAGGCCCTTGACCGTCGGGTCGTCGGCGACGAGCGCGGCGACGGCCTCCGCGTCGGGGCCGTCGGGCGTCATCGGCACGGTGACCATGCGGATGCCCAGCTCCTCGCAGATGGCGAAGTGCCGGTCGTACCCGGGCACCGGGCACACGAACGTGATCTGCTCCTCGCGCGACCAGGGCCGCTCGGAGCCCGGCACACCGAACAGCAGCGCCTGGACGATCGTGTCGTACATGAGCGTGAGGGAGGCGTTCCCCTGCGCGAGGAGCTGGTCGACGGGCACGCCGAGCAGCTCCGCGAAGATGCGGCGCAGCTCGGGCAGACCGGCGAGGCCGCCGTAGTTGCGCGTGTCCGTGCCGTCCTCGGCCGTGTGGTGGCCCTCGCCGGGCAGGGCCAGCAGCGCCTCGGAGAGGTCGAGCTGCTCGGCGGACGGCTTGCCCCGCGTGAGGTCGAGCTTCAGGCCGCGGGCCTGCAGGTCGGCGTACTGGCGGCGCAGGTCCTCGAGCCTCTCGGCGAGGCCGGCAGCCTGGGCGGTCGGGGTGGTGGACGACGGCGCGGTGGAACCCTCGGTGCTCACCCCACGGACCTTACCGGCCGCGCCGGAGCGGCGGCAGGGCGTCCCACGACGGCGTGCGGGCGCCGGTCAGCGCCGGCGGTCGAGCGCCCGTGCGAGCCGGCCCAGCGAGAGGCGCATGAACCCGCGCAGCGCCAGCCCCACCAGCGGGGCCGTGACGGCGCGGGGGAGCGGGCCGGCGAGGTACGCCTCCTCCCACCACACGACGCGGCAGCGGCCGGCGTCCATCGGGACGACGTCGAAGCCCGCCTCGCCGAGCAGCACCGGCCCGAGCTTGCGCAGCCGGGTGCGCCCGACGCGTGCCGCCGCGGTGGAGGGACGCTCCAGCTGCTCCACGACCATGCGGTCGACGACCACCAGGCGGCCGAGGGCGCTCGCGGGGTCGCGCCGCGCGCCCGGTCCGCTCACCATCGTGCAGCGGTCGCCCAGCTCGGGGCCGTGACCGGCGGGCCCCTGGAGCCGCGTGGCGACCATCCAGCGCGGGTGGGTGCGCAGGTCCGCGACCCACGCG
>Ga0180218_1001054_pt1 | contig 18386 bp, 15 predicted proteins | sample eDN3rd37CKraftBY_FD_151334 | JGI IMG/M metagenome (GOLD analysis project Ga0180218, IMG submission 151334) | Enriched backyard soil microbial communities from Emeryville, California, USA - eDNA 3rd pass 37_C Kraft BY (version 2) (version 2) | ecosystem: Environmental > Terrestrial > Soil >...
AGCCTGTCATCGCCATCATACCCAGCGCGAAGCGGCTGGACTATCTCAGCGACCGTCTCCGTTCGCCCCTCCTCCGGATGAAGATGGCCGTGACCACGCCGTCGGCCATGCGCACCGCCCTCTGGCAGGCCGGCCGTGACCGCCGGCTGCGCGAGAGCGTCGACCAGCTCTTCGGCGCCGTGCCGGAGGCGAGCGCCCACATCACCCTTTGGGGTCGGCAGGGTTTCTACACCGGCACGATGCTGACGCTGGCTCTCGTCTTCGCGGTACTGAACCCGACGGCTGCGATCCTCCTGCTCCATATCGTGCTGACCGTGTTCTTCTTCGCGACCGTCTTCATACGCTTCATCGCCCTTCTCGCCATGAAGCGGAGGAAAAAGAACACGCGGCCTGCCCTTCCCGCCGCGCGGCGGCCAGTCTATTCCGTTTTCGTCGCCCTCTACCGCGAGGCGGCGGTCGTCCCGCAGCTCATCGAGACGCTGAACCGGCTCGAATGGCCGGCCACGCGCCTCGACATCAAGCTGATCTGCGAGGCCGACGACAGCGAGACGCTCGATGCGCTTTCGGCCATGCGGCTCGGCCGGCAATACGAGATCGTCGAGGTTCCGCCGGGGCATCCGCGCACCAAGCCGAAGGCCCTCACCTATGCGCTCGGCGCGGCGCGCGGCGACTATCTCGTGATCTACGATGCGGAGGACCGGGTCGATCCGATGCAACTGGAGGAGGCTTGGCGCAGCTTCGAGGCCGGGCCGGCGGACATCGCCTGCCTCCAGGCGCCGCTCATCGTCACCAACGGGCAGGAAAGCCGGCTCAGCGCCCTCTTCGCCATGGAATATGCCGGCCTCTTCCGCGTGCTCCTGCCGCGCCTTGCCGCCGCGCGCATGCCGATGCCGCTCGGCGGCACGTCGAACCATTTCCGCACCCGCATCCTGCAGGAGGTGGGCGGCTGGGATCCCTACAACGTCACCGAGGATGCCGATCTCGGCCTGCGCCTCTACCGGCAGGGCTATCGCTGCGGCACGATCAACCGCCCGACCTACGAGGAGGCGCCGACCGAGGCCCGCACCTGGACGGGCCAGCGCACGCGGTGGTTCAAGGGCTGGCTGCGCCCTTTATCACTCGTATTTTTTCGTTATAAATTGACTACATAGCGAAATTATAACGCAGGATAGCAACGTTATAGCAACAAACATACGACGGCATTTCAATCTTGCTCTCGGGCGTCATACGCAACTTCGCCTTATAGAACTGGATTTTAGTGGACAACGCCATCGTAAGTTTGTTGCCTAAATGGCATGATTCGATCTTGCTAAGCAGAAACGCCAAGGTCACAAAATGGATAAAATGATGCTGCTGGCCCAAATTCAAGACACCCGTAGGCAAAAGAACGGCGAAGAGCACACCGTTGTGCGCTTAGGACAGGCGTCACTGTTTTTGGGTGACGCATTGGATGCATACGATGGTTGGCTTCCGCCGAGTTGCATAATCTCCGACGGTCCTTACGGACTAGGAAAGTTTCCCGGCGAACCCGTGTCACCAGACCGATTAGCGGAGTGGTACGCGCCCCATGCAGCAGCTTGGGCTCGATGCTCCGAGCCCTTTACAACTCTCTGGTTTTGGAACTCCGAGATCGGTTGGGCCAAGTCGCATCCCGCCCTCGAAATGAACGGCTGGCAATATGAAGAAACGGTAATTTGGGACAAGGGGATTGCACACATTGCTGGGAATGTGAATTCCAAAACAATTCGTGGATTACCCGTAGTGACTGAGGTGGCCGTCCGCTACACGCGCAAAGCAACTCTCACAACAGAAGGCGGTCACGATCTTCCGCTTAAGGAGTGGCTTCGAGTGGAATGGCAGAGATCAGGGCTACCCATGGCTCAAGCGAATGCTGCCTGCGAAGTCGCAAACGCTGCCACCCGAAAATATCTCACTCAGTGCCATCTGTGGTACTTTCCTCCCGGCGAAGCGGTTGTAAAGATGGCTGCGTGGTGCGCGAAACATGGCCGTAAAACTTCGCGCCCATACTTTTCCTTAGACGGCAAGACACCTCTTAACGCTGAAGCGTGGGATAGAATGCGGGCAAAATGGAATCACGCGCACGCATTAACGAATGTTTGGCGAGAACCTCCTGTTCATGGGTCGGAGCGAGTTAAGGCACGAGTAGGCCGGGGATATTTACATGCGAATCAAAAACCTCTGACGCTAATGGAGCGTCAAATATTGGCATCGACCGCTCCCAACGATGTTGTCTGGGAGCCCTTTGGTGGCCTCTGCTCTGCGACTGTCGCAGCGGTGAAATTAGGGCGGATTGCTCATGCTTCCGAGAAGCAAGAGGATTTTTTTCAAGCAGCGAGAACTCGGGTGGAAACCGCGTTGGCAAACCTCCGATCGACCGCAGCATGACAATTTCCAAACGTACTTCCGGCCGCCTGCCAACCGGCGCGTTCCTCGATGAGCACGACGAGCTCCCACAGTATACATGGGATGGCCCCGCAACCAAACGGGAAGAAGAATGGCCATACTTTCATCTCTGGGAGAGGGTCCGCGAAGCTCTTTTTGCACTGCCTGCATATTTTCGAATTGATGCTGGTCTGCCCGCAATTCCGGCGACGGACTTGCACGCGGCGAATACTTTGCTAGGTGCCGTGATCGAGGAGAGCATTCCTCGAACGCTTAATCAACTCCGGACTCTCTGGGACGCCGACCGCGAATTTTCCGATTGGGAATTTCACCGCCAGCCTCAAACCTTTCCGGATGTAGTCTTGAGGCGGGTGTCGCCGACCGGCGTCGAGACACTCTTTGGAATAGAGATCAAAAGTTGGTACGCTCTGTCCAAGGAAGAGGAGCCCTCATTCCGTTTCAACGTGAACCGCAATTTCTGCCATCCTGCAGACCTAGTGGCAATTTACCCTTGGGCGTTAGATGCAGCGGTGGCGGGCAAACCAACACTCTTTCGACCGCTTGTCGCGGGTGCGCGGAAGGCTGCTCGCGTGCGCGAGGAATCTTGGCTTCAAAAAGCGCAGAGTGAAGAATGGAAGAAAATAGTAAAACCAAATCCTGACGAAGCTAGGTTTCATCCAACTCGTGAGGATCGCATAAACGACACTTCGCCGCGCGACAGTGGAAACAATATGGGGCGACTGGCGCGCACCGGTATCTGGAAGGTCGAAATCGACCAGCTTATGATTCAGGAGCGCATTTCAGGAATCCCGCTCAAAGCGTGGCAAGCATTCCTCTCAGCTTTTAGCGAAAGCAAGACTTTGGATGATGCGTTGAAAGAAATTGGCCGCATCCCAGGAGTGTCATCCGTAGCTAACGACCTATCTAAAATTGCCCGTCAAGCTGGTGACGACCTTATTGCGCTCGCTTCCCGTCTAGATGATATTCCCGTTCACGCCGAAAAAACGAAAAAGCCTAGAACGCGCCCAACCTAGTTGGGTAAAGTCTCCGCTGCCTTCTTGCACCCCGGGCTCGTTTTCTGTTGGGCGCAAGACTATCACGGTACCCTCGTGTATCTTGTGCTCAATGTTGCCAACGACTTTGCCTTCTCTATTCTCGGGAGCGAAAACTTGTTCGACCGAATCATCAATATCCATCGACGTCTTCAGAGATATGTTGCGCGGGTCTGATAGCGAATGTCCAGCATTGTTCCTAATGGCTAAAAATTTCCACCGCCAACGCTTAGAGGCAAGTTCACAACTTGGGCTGTAAAAGGTGGCGCCGTCATTTAACTCGCCGGTGAACGAGAGTCACAGATCGACAATCGACCTTTCGTTCCCTAACAGCGCGAGATCGTCGCGTCGAACTGGACCATATAGCCTAAGCGGATTTACCAAGCTTTTGAATAGCCAGTCATTAGGCCAACGTCACACGTCGATTGCGTGAGGTTGCGACGGACGAAGTGAGCGGGCGCGCCGGCAACAAGAACAGTAGCGCGCGCCATGTCCCGTGGATGGCGGCGAGACGTTGACGGCAGTTCCGTGACATCATGGCCCGAACGACGATTTTGAGAAATCCACAAGCGGCCATTTTCCGATCGCCGCGCGACTGCAGCCAAATTTGTATTGTTGAAAATCGATAGCGGTGTGCTGGTGCATTCTCAGGCGTAGGGCCTAGATGGCAGGGCCGCATCAACGATAGCTCGCGGACCGCTATGAAACAATCGCTCTGATTCTCCTTACATGGCTTAATGATCGCAGATGGTCCAGCGGCATTGGCTACAGTCCGATTGTAGGCTTCGGGTCCCACTCGAAATGCTATTGCTCGTTAAGGACACGACCGACGGCAATGCGGCCGCAACCGGACGTCGGCTTTTGGCTTCGAAGATGGCGGAAGCGGTCATTTATGTCCCTTTACGAGCGACACTGCCTTGGTAGGCCCGGAGGGAGCGCCCTCCATCGCTTAAAAGCCTTAGAAGCCGGGCTTTCAGGGATCGCTTAGGGGGCGCGATGTCGCCCTTTTGCGTGCCCATGGCACAGACAAGTTCTCTCCGCAAGCAGCCGCCGATTCGGCAAACCGTGCAGCTTTCGAATCGGATGGCTGCTATGTAGGATTGGAACGGATTGATCGTGCGAGTTTGGATCGGAGCTTTCAGTGGCCGTATCGTCTGGACGTTTTGAGTTTGCCCTAGAGCGCCTAAAGCCCAGTGACTGGGAACGATTTGAGCAACTTTGCTCGGTCTTCCTTGCGAACGAGTTTGCCGGTCTTCGTACAATGGCAAGTCCAGGTGGCGACAGAGGGCGCGATGCCGAGCTTTACGTCTTCTCTGACGAGCCGAACGTAATGTTTCAATATTCGGTCACAGAGAACTGGCGACCGAAAATCAAGGCCACTCTAGACCGCCTTGAAACAGAATTCCCCGACGTTAAACACATCACCTTTCTCTCCAGTCAAAGGATTGGCGCCTCCGGTGACGAGGTAAGGCAGGAGGCGAAGAATTGTAAGGTTTCACTCGATATCAGAGACAGAAACTGGTTTGTCGAGAGAGTAAACCTGAGTGAAAGCCGACAGCAGGCTGCACATGAGCTATCCAGAGTGATCGTAGATCCAATTTTAGAAGTTAAAAATGTAATCGCGGCGAGCAAAGATCTTAACGGCGGAGATCTTAAAATCGCGCTTACCTTCCTTGAGCTCCAGGCGCATGATGACGATGCGTCGAAGGGATTGACCAAATCGTGCTTTGAATCACTTGTGAGAGCAGCACTGGCAGGAAGTAGCGCCGATAAGCTTGTTACGCGAATTGGTATCCATGAACGCGTACAATCGTTCCTACCACAACATAGTGCCGATCAGTTAAAGCACTTTATCGATGCGGCCCTTAGCCGTCTTGAGAAAAAAGCCATCAAATATCACCCCAAACAAGACTCATTTCACATCGCCCATGACGAGCAAGAGAGCATAACAAACAGGCTTGCCGAACTTGAGCTTCTCAAGAGTGAGTTTTACGAAGATATATCCGACATATCGACTGTCGTCCTATCAGGAGATACCAATCCTCTCTCTGATGTGCGGACATACTGCAATAAGGTAATCGAAAAGTATTTTTACAAATTGGGAGAAGAGTTCGCCGAGGCCGTTGCAGTTGATCGCATACCACCCGTTCAAGAGGACGTCCTCAGACCAATTTGCGAGGAGGTCGCTCCGAATGGATTTATTGCGAAAAACCTATCTTGGATTGATTTTCTACACTCAGTTAGCTCATCTTTACTCGCACATGCATCGCCAAAGACGGTGAAATACCTGAAATTGCTCTCATCGGCGTATACACTTTTCGCATTTCTCCAATCAACGCCCGACGTTCAAAAAGTCACCAAGAAGCTCTTCGATCAAGGTAGTCTCTGGTTTGATACAACTGTTTTGCTACCTCTATTTGCAGAGCGAGCGTTTCCAGACGACGTGCGGCCGTTCACCGACCTTATGGTTCAACTCAAGCGGTCTGGGTTGCAGCTATTCGTAACCTCTGGCGTGATAGAAGAGATCGAACGACATTTAAATCTCTGCAAAACCTACCTGAAGACTAAGCCATGGAAGGGACGCGTACCTTACGTGTATCAGCGGTACGCGCTTGCGGGCAGATCGGCTGGCCAATTCGAATCTTGGTTGGACCAATTCATGGGCAGCTTCCTTCCACACGATGACTTGGCAGACTTCTTAAAAGATGCTGCTGGCATACTGCTTGCCGATGTCCCTGATAGCGATAAAGTTCCCCCTGACGCAATTAAGGACATCAACAATTACTGGGTTGAGGTCCAAGAGATGCGACGGGGAACCCAAGACACCTTCTCGATCACGGCGAATCGGCTTGCCGCACATGATGCTGAAAACTACATCGCAGTCCTATCGCAAAGGCACCGCGAGAGCGGCAAGTCTATGCTCGGTTACACCAGTTGGCTTGTAACACTGGATAGTGCTGCGTGGAGGCTAATTGACAAAGTTGATGAAACGACCCGGGCTTTTATAAAGCATGGCCCAGTTATCTCTCTCGATTTCTTGATCAAGTACCTATCGTTTGGCCCTCGACGGCTACAGTCAAGCGACCTAGGCCACGCTCAAATCTTCTCCGTTGCAATATTCGAGTCCGTGTCGCCTGAGTTGATAGAAGCAGCACAAGAGGTCAGAAAATCATATGGCGCTATGGATGAGAGGCAACTGCAGCGTCGAGTACGAGATCGTTTGAACAAGCAAAAGCTTAAATCTGGGGTACTGCAGGAGGCAGGACTCGAAGGCATGGAGAAGGCCCTTCAGTCATTGTTCTAGGCAGCTGTGCATCGCCGTGTACCGATGACGCGCATAGCGTGGATGCACTACCTCAAGCCCTCATTCTGAACTGGCCCTAGCTCAAGCTTGCAAAACCAGAAATTTTTACTGTCTGCTGCTGGGCGAGTGACAGGATAACAGCCATGGGGTGGCGTCGGCGCGGACTTCGATGCTCTAACAGGGCAAGAGAGGCGAGCTCAAGGCGGTATAAAAAAGCACCCTAGATTCTAGTTCCCCAAGTCGCATAAATTGTTAATGAGCAAGTTAGGGGGCATTGAGTGATTTCGGATGCAAAGGTTCGGGCAATTGCCCTCGTTTTCTATATTGCGGGTCTGCTGATTGTCCAAGGGCTGGCCGTGGACAGCGGATTGCGGCCGAACGAGAATGCCATCTGGCTGTATGGAGGAATCGCAAGCCTCCTCTTCGGAAGCCGCATTCTCAATCCGTATTTCACGCCACCATCTGGAGCGTTGATCAACGGCGTGACAGGATTGCTGGCCCTATTGTCGGCGCTTCCGGTAGTGGCACCTTGCACGCCGGATGCATACGTACTCGGAGCGACAATCGGTTTCTGTGCCATCGTTGCCTTGGTCTCACTGCTACTACTGATTTTCCGTACCCCGATGGGAGAGGAGCCTTCAACCGCTTGGAGGGTGTGTGAGCGTGCGGTAATTGGTCTGGGGAGTCCGAACATCCTATTCGGCGTGCTTATCACTGCTTCTGTGTGGTTGTTTCATCGCAACGCGCCGGTTGAAGTTTTCGTAATCCTTGGAACCTTTATCGTCATCACCGTGTTCGGTCCCGTTGAGGCCGTCGCAAAATACATCTTGTGGTTCCTCGATAGACCGAGGCCACTCAATCGCGCGGATCTGATCGGCTCGGTTGCCGCCCATCAATCGCCGGGCATCGTTCTTGTCCGGCAGGCCGAAGCCAAGACAATCGCCCGGGGCACGCCGATGGTCATCTCCGACCAGCATGGGCCTTTGCAACTTGGCGTGGCGCTCAACTACGTTGGGCGTGACGAAGGCAATCTGCTCAGGGTGCTGGTTACTTCGCTGCCAAAGCGGCTTGCGGTGCTTCACGACGGCAGTGCCAAGGCGGCCGATGGAATGGCCATGTCCATTACAATGACGGACGAGGATAAGGCTAACATTCGAGCCCTCAAGTGGATCGACCGGCTATGCGGCATCGTGGATACTGAGACCAGCACTGAATACCTGCAATTCGAGGTGATCAACGAAGCTGGATTGGCCGAGGGTGCACTTGTTGAGGTGCGGATCGGTGACAACCAGAGCGTTATATATCAGGTGGTAGATGGGGCGACGCGGGACGAGGTTGTTCAGCAGAAGAATAAGTATGGGTACGCTAGAGCGAAGGCTCGCAAGATCGGTACGTGGGACGATGATGGCCGCCGGTTCCGCCCCGTGCCTTGGATGCCCCGGATGAATGCCCCCGTATTTCTTCTGAAGGCGCTCGAGGGCGGCCCGCAGGATGACTGCATTGGGCATTTCCCTTCGACGCCATATGGCGTCCGGATTGATCCATCCGAGTGTGTCACCCACAACACTGCGATCCTCGGCATTCTGGGCGTGGGTAAGAGTTATCTTGCGATTGAGCTGGTCGAACGAATGATCGCTCGGGGCATTAAGGTGGTGTGCCTCGACTTGACCAATCAGTATGAGAGTCTTCTCGAAGAATTCATCGACCCCAAGCACGAGAAAGTACGACGTGACGCCCTTGTTGCAGCAGGACAGGGCGGAGTCGCAAATCAGAACAAGGAGCAGGGCGGTTCTCGCCATCGTTTCAAGCAGGCCGTTTTTCTCAAGATGCAAGAATTCATGGCGGCAAACGATGACCATTATCTGTGGGTCGTAAATCCAGCGCAGTTCCGTGTGACCAAGCAGGTTTCGGGCATGTTTCAGGGTAACGCTGATCTAGCCCACCTCACATCCTCGGAGATCACAGCGATCTTTTCTGATGCGGCCTTGTTCGTCTGCCAAGAACTCGGGATGACTGATGAGGCCCGGCTCTGCCTCGTCTATGAAGAAGCGCATTCGCTCGTGCCAGAATGGAATTCAGTCGCGGCAGAAGGCGACAAGATGGCAACAGCGACCAGCGCGCGCGCAATCCTTCAGGGTCGTAAATACGGCCTTGGCTGTCTGCTAATTACGCAGCGAACTGCCAACGTAACTAAGACAATTCTCAACCAGTGCAACACCATCTTTGCCATGCGGACCTTCGATGACACCGGAAAGGAGTTCCTCGGCAACTACATCGGTTCGGATTACGCTGCGGTCCTGCCTTCAATGCAGCCTCGTCATGCGGTGGTGTTTGGCAAGGCCTCCTCTTGCGAAAATCCGGTCCTGATTCGCCTGAATGACCAAGATGCGTTCCGCGCTCGGTTTCGGCCTGACAATCCGCCTCGCCAACCCGCTCCAATGCCCGATCCTGAGGCGGAACAGGGTGATGATGGAGGTGAAGCTCTGCCAGACGCAGGGGCCTAGGATGGCGGGTTTCGATACCGAAAATAGCCCTGTGCGGAATGGCGGGCGAGGCAAGATTTGAATTTGTAATCCGACTCCGTAAGGTCACAACTCAGAATTCTCATCGAATGACGGTTTTCGGAGGAAGTTGGAGACTTCATGGGCGCCCGATATGACGGCGCATTGCTGTCATCCAGAAGGCGACGCGAGTATGCGGTAGACTTGCATGCGTGAGCACGACGCTTTTTCTGCAATCGCCGAGGCGCCCAGACCTTCACGACTGAGTTCTTGAATTAGTGCCCTGTTGATGCGCTGGCGACCGCCTTTGTAGACGCCCGCAGACTTGGCTCGCTCAATCCCCTCCTTTTGCCGCTCCTTTATGAAGCGGCGCTCCATTTGGGCGACCATGCCAAGGACGGTCAGAATGACGTGCCCCATCTCCCCTCGGGTGGAAACGTGAGGGTCGAGCACGGTGACAAACGCTCCGCGCTCCTGACACTCATGCACGATGTTTAGGACGTCACGCGTGTCGCGTCCAAGCCGATCTAGGCGGGTCACGACCAACTCGTCGCCGGGGCGGAGAAAGTCGATGACCGTCGAAAGCTCACTGCGCCCCTCGCGGCTCGCCCCTGAAACCTTCTCTGATCGAACAATTTCGCAGCCCTCGGCCCGAAGCCGTTCAAGTTGGCCTTCTAAATCCTGATCGCCAGTGCTGACGCGCGCGTAGCCAATTCGTGCCATGTTGTAACCTCGACCTTTAGGCCCAAGGCTACCCTGTCACGAATAGTCGACGTCAACCCAGATGTGACGGCTGCGAGCGTAACGCCGAAACCGTCACGCGAGGGTATACCTCGATGTGACGGGCGCCGTGATGGGGGTGCTTCATGGAGGGCCACCGTTCGCAGCGGGGGGGGGGAATCTTGACATAGCGCGCCACCGTTAATACTTCTAAGTCAGCGGAGGCGTTGTGGCGCCTTGTGCGGACCAAGAGGCCCGCCTGATCTGTGATTTAACTCATAGATTCCACTATCCGGCATGCGAAACCACGAAAAATCGGGTCTCGCGCGAACAGAAGTTTCCGGCCGGGGAGCGTTTTCAGGAACGCCGCGCATTCGCTTCTCACGAAGTCGAATGGAGCACTTGAACGATGCCGGATATATCGAAAATACGCAGCGAGAAAATGATCGCGCAGGGAGGTCGCTGCTATTATTGCGGTCTGCCAATGTGGGATAACGCTTTGAGCGCTTCTTTGAAATCAGCGCGCGGCGACATCGGTTCGCTGCCCCAATTACGGTGTACAGCAGAGCATCTACGCCCTCGCTCCGAGGGGGGCAAAGACGTAGCGGATAATATCGTTGCTGCGTGTTTGTATTGTAATCGGTCGAGACATCTAACGAAGAAGCCTCGTTCGCCCGTTGCCCACCGCGATCATGTCCGTAAGCGCATGGCAGCAGGGCGGTGGCTTGTGCCTCTCGTCAGTCAGGCGGCGGTGAAGGCTTATCGAATACGGGACGCGCCGTAACTTTTGAAACCTTGGCCTTTCCATCACAGGCCGGGTAACGGACACAACCTAGGAAAGCGCCATAACGCCCGGACCGGTCAACCAGCCATCCACCCTTGCACTCTGGACAGGAGCGATAGGAAGCGCCACAATTGCATCGGGCTTCGGCCGACCCGCTAGAACGCACGGGGAGCCCAACACCGCATGACGGACATGCGGGCAGGGTATTTCCGCAGTGCTGATCATGCTCACAGCGGTACAAGGTTCGCCCATCCTTGCCGCGCACGTCCAGCAAGCGCCCGCCGCACTCGCAACATTCATGCGCAATGGCTTGGCTGTCAGCCGTCAACGCGACGCCGTAGCTATGATCCTGACCAAGTTCGGTAACAAAGGCCGACGGTCTCGATTTCGATGCGAGGATCGTCAGTGTGTGGCGGGCTCGCGTCATCGCCACGTACATCACCCGCCGCTCTTCAGCGTTTTCGAATAGTTCTTCCTCGGGTGACACAAGCGCGAGCAAGGGATCATCGACGATTTCGGAGGGGAATCCCATTCGCCCGCTGTCAGCATTGAGGAGGATCACATGATCGGCCTCAAGACCCTTCGATGCATGGATCGTCTTGAAGCTAATCCGTAGTCGAGGGAAGCGGCGTTTCCAGTCAGCCATGGCCGGCCCAAGGAAGCGATACCGCGCCAGTAGCAACACGCTCGCGGTATTAGAGCCCTCGATCTTTCTGGAAATTTCCGAAAGAACCTCAGCGAGCTTGAGAGTGTCCTCACCCTTTGCTGTCATGACGACCTTGATCGCCGGTTCGGTCGCCTTCCCTGCCGGCACGATCTGTTTTGAAAGCTGCGCCGGGTTTTTCAGAACGAACGTTCTCGCTGCGAAGGCGATTTGATCTACGGATCGGAACGTGCGGCCGAGATCGACGGTCCTATGGATTCCAGAGCGCCCGTTGAATGTGCCGCCGAACTCCTCACCAAAATTGCGCATAAGATGAATGTCAGACCCGGCAAAGCGGAAGATCGATTGCCAATCGTCACCTACGGCAAATATCCGTACGTCTGGGTGCTGCGCCTTCAAAGCCTTCACCAGTCGAGCGCGGCTTTGCGAGATATCCTGGAACTCATCCACGAGGATATGTCGGAACGGGCTTACATAGCGACCGGTCTCGACGTATTGGGCGGCACGCAGAATCATATCCTCGAAGTCGATACGTCCGCCGAGGCGCTTCTGGTATTCTTCAAAAACTGGGACGAAGACCGCAAGGAACGCGTTGGCGCGTTGCCCCAACTTCAGCCGTTCCGCCTTCGCCTCGCAATCGGCGGCGGTGTACCCCCCGCTCTTAAACTTCCGCAGGAAGGTCGCGAGAAGTTGCGTGAATGTATCGACCTGATTCAACGCAACGACGTTGTCAAAGATCGTCTCGATAGGGCGCGGTTTCAATGTGGCATGCGGCGCGAGCTTCTCCGCCAAGGCCGTGAGAAGATGCCCTTCTTGCCGCTCGTAGCTGTATGTCTCGATCAGCGTGGTTTGCTTAGCCGCGTGGACCTCGCGCTTCCACCTCATGTCAGCCAGATATCGATTCCGGTCAACAAACGGCGCCGTGGTCAACTGATCGGTGCCATCGGACATTCTCTGGCGGCGTACGCCAAAATGCTCGATGTAGACGCCGCTCTCTGTCAGGCGGAAATCCGGGCAGTAGTCACGCCGTCCACCCTTCGGCAGCTTATGCTCGTAGTCCGGCTCGTACTCATATTCGATGCCGTTTTCATAAAGCCAGTTGGCGATCTGCAGCTCTTCGTAGCTTTTGACCTTCTCGCCTTGCAGGGTGCGCAAATCCTGCTTCTCTAGATAGGAGTAAAACTCATGCTTGGTCTTGAAGTCCCACTCATCTTTCGGCTCGACCAAAAAGTGCGCAAACCACTGGACAATCTCCTTGGACACATCAGATCTCGTGTGAACGAGGTCCTTCAGGATTTGCTTAATCAGGCTCGTAAAAGCCATGTCGTCGGTGGCATGGTCTGCCAGCGGCGGTTTTGACCCATCGACACTCCCGATGATGTCATAGGCAAGCGCGTGGAAGGTCCGCACCACGATCGGAACGCCTGAGCGCGCCTCGACCCGCTCCGACATTTCCTCCGCTGCGTTCTTCGCGAATGCAAGCAGCAGGATTTCCTCTGGCGGGCGAATGCCGGCTTTCACTAGATAGGCTGCCTTGGCGGTGATCACGCTGGTTTTCCCGGAACCGGCTCCCGCAAGCACGAGCGTTGCATCTTCATCCACCACGACGGCAAGGCGCTGCTCCGGCGTCAGCGGCTTGCTCTCGATCGTATCGAAGAACTCCTTCCAGCGCTCAAGCTCGGCGGCAACAAAGATTGAAATCGAGTTCGCCCTGATGGCGTCAGGGTCGACCCCGAACTTCCTGACACGCCCGACCACCTCAGCTAGCTCGCTTCCCAGAGCTTCCGGCTGAAGCTTGGATAGCACCGAGGCGTCAAGCGCTTTGGCATCTACCAAAAGGGCCTCGACGGCGCATGCCGCAGGATAGCGTGCTGGCCGATCCAGTTCGGCAATTGCGCCGTGGAGCCGCCCTAAACGATGTGCGTCATGTTCCAGCGCGCTGAGGTTGAAAGAGGCCCAAGCGGCCGTCACCTCCTCCGCAAACGCGTTCGCCTCGGAAGGTCGTAGACCGCGCATAACAAAACGGGTGTGTCCCGTGGAGATCGTGATCGTCGCGCCAATTGCTCCTATCCGGACGACCGGCGCGGCAGAAATCGCCTCAAGCGATACAGATGAAATGAACCCACGGCGCGTGAGTTGCAATTGATCTCGGGTTAACTCCATCGCCCGGAACGTCGTCCCGAATGAATTCACCAGTAATCCGAGAAGCGGTCGTGATTTTAGTCGGCTCAATCTCGGCCTCGCCTTTTTTGTGCATTGCGCAGGTTACCCTGCCGTCACGCGATGCCGAGTCAATTCCAATTCACACGCGCTAGAAATTTCCATCACGCATGCGTTCTAGATTCTCTTTGGTCTTGCGCTCCTTTTCCTCCAGCATTTTGCGTGTTTGCTCGTACGCTTGTTGTTCTTTTCGGACATCCCACTCGGTCACCTTCGGAGCAAACTCCTTGTCACGTACGAAAGTGAACCCAAACCGCTCTCCCTTGGAGGAAATGCCTTTGCATTCTACCGTTTTGATTGACGAGGTATCCGCTTCCAATGGTTCGTTTTCAACGCAATATCCCTGCTCTACCTCAAAACCACCGAATCGGAGGTTCCGATTCAAAAGACTACCTGAAATCGTGCTTACCGAAATGATCGAACTGCGGAGGGAGCTGCCGTCTTCGTGTAGGTTTTCTAGGTTGAATTTTACTTTGGTGCCCGTGTCTTGCCCGAGTTTGTCGAACCTATTCTTGATTTCAAACTCGTAGTGGTATCCCTGCTTCTCTTTATACTCGACAGTTTCGCTGTGTTGTCCGATGGGCGTGTGCGTTTCCGGATTGGTGAAATGATTCACCGTTCGAACCAGCTTCTTACCGGCAATGTCCTTGAGGTCATGACCCTGAATATCCATATCGGTAAATTCACCAAAGGACTCAACGATAAAATTTCGATTGGGGTCTATATAGCCTTTGCTGGCAACTGAGTCATCGGCGAGAGCGGATTGGTCTCCAACTGTGTCGCGGTGATTTTTCGAATCAACGGCAGGTGGATCGACGTCCTCTAAACCGGGGTTATCACCAGCCTTGGCGACGTCTTTTTGGAATGGGTTATTTTCGTCTTTCGTCAGCGTGATGGCCGCTTCAGGCGTAGCTGTATCAACAGCGTTTTTCTCACTATGAGCATGCGATTGCCCCAGCTTATCAAAACTGAGCCTGAATTCTATTTGTCCGTAACCGACCCCATAGCACAAGATGTTCTTATCCGACTCGATACAAGACCCAGCGACTTGATCGTCTACTGCCGTCTCGACCTCACCCGCTGCGTTACGGGTCAAGGTGGAAACTGCAACGAGCTGGCTGGCCTCCTCTGTGTCTTTGAAAACGAACATGTAGCCTTTTGTGACGACCTTTCCGTCGTCGGCGACGGGCACAAAATAGGCGCTCAATTCGTCGTCATACACGTCTCTGCGGATAGTTGGCGCGACGCTAGTTTGCTTGTCGCTCATGATCGCCAGATCGTTGTATGTGCCGTGGATGAATGCTGAGCCGACGACGCGATTGGCTTTTCTGGGATTGTTAGACCCCGTCCAGCACTCCATAAACTTGTCGATGGCTGCGCTTGAGCCCTTCAATGGGAAGGTATCGTTATATTCATCGTTGATGTAGTACAAAAGCCTTCTGCCGGCTGCGAGCGCCGCCAACGCGCGGAGGCTGACGGGGGTCATTTCCTGTTCTTCGCCGATCTCGAAATAGGCAGCCTGAATACCGTCGACTTCCCACGACACGGTATCACCCGTTGACAAGCCACCTCGCGTGAGGGCGACAATCGGCTTTCCCGGGCTTGCCCAAATATGCAGCACCTCAGCGCTTGGATTTTGGTTGGCCGCTACCGACAGCGCGCACATATCGCTTTCGAGTCCCGTGTTGTCAGAATGGCGGAATCCCCAGCCGTCTTCGATGATGGAGTTATCGCTAGCGCAGCTCTCAACAGGGGGCACGCTGAGTAGCGCTGCGGCGAGGAGCGTCCAAGCGGATAGTTTCATTGAGCTGCCACCTTCTTCTTTGCCGAGCGCCAAGCGAAGAATGACATCATGGCCATGGCGAGCGCGACAAAGCCCCAGACCTTCAGGTCAGGGAATTCAGCCGCTCCGGCAAAAGCAATAAGGCCTGCGAGAGCGAACGTGACGGTTGAGACGATCGGCAGGCCGAAGGCGAACGCGCCGCTAACAAAAAGAAGCAAGCCGGCGAGAATGCCGAGCGCACCTGCGTCACTGGTGGCTGCGTCCCCCACCAGATGCGAGGCCGTTCCAACTGTGCAGGACTGCAGCAGCACGAGAATGCCGAGCATGATGCCGATGATACCGATGGCGATTTTCATGTCTGTTCTTCCTTGATGTGTCTGGGGTGATGCACGAGGCGAGCGGCGTGCGAGGGCGGGGTTAAGGGCTAGGTACTCAAGTGCGACCAGCGAGAGCGTCGGCCTTCAGGCGCTGAAATTCAGCATCATCAATCGCCCCTGAAGCTCGCAGGGCTGCGAGACGTTCGAGCTGTTCGAGGCTGGGGGCGCGGGCTGCCGCGTTTGTCTGCGCATGCATCGATGTGGCCGGTTGGGCACCATTGCCGGCAGGTGCCGACCCAAAGCGGTTCACCGCTGGGGCCGAAGGCTGGCAATAGAAGATCAGCAGGATCAACTGACCGAGCGGGATCATCCCGATCAACACCCACCAGCCCGTCCGATCGATGTCATGCAGGCGGCGGACGGCGGCGGCGAGCCACGGAATATAGTGCGGGATCATCCATAGGGCGGTGATGTAGAGCGGCGCGTCCTGGCCATTGCCGAGCGCTAGATCGACTATCAGGGCGATGATGCCAATCCCGGTGACGACGAGCGTGAAATACCAGAACTCTGCGCGGCTGGTTCTTCCATTGAAATCGAAATAGCGGCGCATGGCGTCAACGTAGGCGTTCATCGGAATCGGTGTCCTGTTCGTGTCGAAGTTGAATAATATGGGACTGACAGTCCGTCGATTGTCAAGCATCCGCTATGGCTCATGTGTCCGCCATGGACACGCGCAGCATCATCGGCTGGAACCTTCGCCGCCTCCGGGTCGCCAAGGGCCTTTCCCAAGAAAGGCTGGCGCTGGAGTGCGGTATCGACCGCGCCTATGTCGGCCGGGTTGAGCGCGGTTCGGAGAACGTGACCGTTTCGACATTGGAGGCTTTTGCAAACGTGCTGGGCGTACGGGTCTCCGCCCTGTTTCGGGATGTCGAACCGAATGAGCCAGAGCCAATGCCGCTCAAGGCGGGTCGGAAACCTAAGTTCCAAAATTGAAGAAGCCCGCGGCGGGGCGGGCTTTCTTCTCAGGTGATGCATCGGGAAGATCGTCATCAGTACTCGTCTCCTCGCATGATCGTCATGACGCGGACGGTAAAAGCAGGGTCGGCCGGGTCCGGCGATGCCCGACACAGATCGAGGTCGTAGTAGTCGATCTTCCAGAAGTATCGTACGCCCTGGACGGTGAGCGCACCGAAGTCGTGCTCGCCGTAAGGATCGTCTTCGGGGCTGAAGCTGCTGAAGGTCCGAACGGCATCGAACAGGCTGCTGCGCTCGTCAGGTGGAAGCAGCATCACGCCGCGCGTTGCAACGACATGGCCGCTGACGAAGGTGCGGCGGAATGCATCGTTGAGCCGCCTTATCTCGTCGGATCGCTTGAGCCGGTCGCGACCGTCGTCAAGCGCAAGGAGGATGATGTTGGAAAACCGCATCGCCCGACTGGCCTCAATACGCCTTGCACTGAACATGAAGAAGGGCGATTTCCGTCAGATGCTTGGTCGTGTTGGGTTCACCGGGAAAATCTCGCCAACGAAGGCGAAAGCGGTCGTTATCGAGAATCTCGACAATCTCGCAGACCCACCAACCGTCGAGCGGCTCTTCCGATGCGAGCACAGCATCGCCGACCGCGAGCTTCGACCAGTCCTCGGGCACATGAAGTGGCACCTCGCCCTTGCTTGCCTTGGCATAGCTCTCGGCAGCGGCCACCTTTGCGGCTTCGATGCGGACGGCAGCACCGGCGATGTAGTCTTCATCAAGGTAGACGGCGAGGCGGTCATACGTTTCCCGCTTGGTGAACGGCACGAAGGCCTTGCCGCTTTCGAAGAGCTTTCCCTTCGGCAGCTTGCCGGCGATGGCGGCCAGATCGTCGCCCTCTACCGAGATCGACGCCATGTCCATGATATCGGCAGCGAGAGTGGCGGCATCGGCCTGCTCCTCTGTGAACCACGCTGCATGCGGCTTCCCCTGATCGTCGAGGCCGGCAAGAATGAGCTTGGCGGCGGCGGCATCTGCCTTCGGCTTCGCTGCCGCAGGTTTGGTAGCAGCCGGCGGGCGCGGGCCGTTCAGGATCGAAACGTGCGGCAACGACACCTTCTTGATGGCGGCCGTCGGGGTGATGGGGTTCAGGCTGGGCATGGGCTTCTCCACAAATGAAAAGAGCGCCGAAGTGGCGCTCATGGGGTGGTGGTGTCGATAAAATCGAGGGGGCGGCAATCGCCGAAAAATCAGTTGCATGGCACCGTCTCCAAGCTCATCGAACAACTACAGTATACTGAAATATAGATGTAAAATCAATATGTTGTAGCGTAATCTCAAATTACGCACCCCAAAAGACGCCGGCTCAAGGCAGTGATTGCCCGCATGAAAGAGCCCTGAAACGTGGCCAGTTTGGGTGTTGAAAGAATAGACCGGGCGGCAATGTTGCCCGAACACCAACCTTGGACAGCTACAAGAGTGCCGGTCTTGCCAAGGCCACAGTCTAGCATATGAGTGCTGGGACATCCGGGTTCCTCAAGTGTAAGCGCGACGAACACCCCACCTTTTAACGGCGCGATTTGGGCTTGAGATTCTGCTCGTTGATTTGGAAGGACGATTTTCAATGGACGAGCGGAACGATGGTGCCAGGCTTGAAGCCATGTTTGAT
>Ga0180218_1001056_pt1 | contig 18373 bp, 11 predicted proteins | sample eDN3rd37CKraftBY_FD_151334 | JGI IMG/M metagenome (GOLD analysis project Ga0180218, IMG submission 151334) | Enriched backyard soil microbial communities from Emeryville, California, USA - eDNA 3rd pass 37_C Kraft BY (version 2) (version 2) | ecosystem: Environmental > Terrestrial > Soil >...
TTGCAGCGTCAGATTGCTTTGGAACGTCGCTTCGACGAAGTTATAGCCCGCATACGCGAAGAGCGGCCCTTGCCAATAATTGATCTGCGCCTCGACCCCCTCCCGCAATGTGTCACCCGCATTCGTGAACGAACTGCGGCCGATGATCGGCGACGCGACGTTGATGATGTCGTCTGTATTCAGCGTGTGGAAGTAACCCAGGCTCCACGTCATCTTCTGCCGCGCAAGCGCATCCGTGCTGCTGCCCTTCAGCCCCACCTCCCACGTGTATGAAACGACCTGCTTTAGCGGCGGATCGGACGTGAGAAAGCTCGGCAGCAGACAGGGATTATCCGGATCCGCGCACGCAAGTTCGGCGGCGACCGGCGCGCGGTTCGCTTCCGAGAAGCTGCCGTAAAGCGAAACGCCATCGAACAGCTTGTACGCGCCACCTGCGACCGGATTGAAGTGGAAGTAGGTGTTGTCGCTATTGAGGTTTGGCGCCAACCCCGTCTCGTCGTGAATCTGAATGTTCGCGACGTTGAAGCGCCCGCCCGCTGTCAAAGTCAGCCGGTCGGTCGCATCGAACGTGTCGAGAAAATAGAGCCCGTAGTAGGTGTTCGTCGTCGATATGTCGACCGGGCGAATATCGGAGAGATCGGTGGCTCCCGTCGGCGTGCACGAGCCATCGTCCTCCTGCGTGCAGATATCGCCGAACGGTCCCACGAATGGACCGCCGCCCGCAACCACGAAGTTCGGCTGCAAGGTGCCAAGCTGGGCCGATGAAGAAAACGCCACCTCGCCATGGTCGATGCTGCCGCCCAGCAGAAACTGATTATTGCGATCGAACAGTTTCGATTTATCGACGCCCTGCAGCGCCGCACCGAAGCTATTCGTATCCACAAACGTGCGGTCGATTTCACCAAGCCCTTCATCGCCGGGAACGGTTATCAGATTGCCGCCCGTATCCCGCAGAAGAATGCTCGTGCCATCGAGATTATCGAGGCAAGCACCCGTCACCGGCGGACCGGGTGGATTGACCGCGCAGGGCTCCGCATCAGAAATATTGCCGTCGATATGCTTCTGCTTGAAGTGGCGGTAGTAGGAAACGCCCGATATTTGCAGCGTATCCGTCGCCTGCACGCTGCCATTGAGCGACACCATTTCCATCTCGTTCGTCGTCGATTGCGGCGTAGTGAAAACCCTGCCCCAGCCTTCATCCAAAAGCTCCACCGGCGACGCTGCGGCAACGCCGACCGAGTTGTCGGCGCCCGTAAAGTTCAAGTGGAATTCCGATCCGTCACCTTTGACGCCAAGGTCGGCATACAAACGGCGGATGTCGGATGTGCCCTTCTCGCGGAAGCCCTCGTCGCGAATGGCATCCATAGCGATGTATGTCGCCCAGTTGCCGAATTGCCTGCCGTCTTGGATCGATCCTTGCACGCGCCCAAACGATCCAAAACGCGTGTCCGCCTCGAAGCCGTGATAGTTGAACCCGTTTTTCATATCGATCGAGATGGACCCGCCGATTGCATTGAGGCCGAAGACGGGGTTGCCGCTCATCACCGTCATGTTGGCGATCGCGATCGGTGTGATGAAATCGTAATTGACGGTATCGCCGAAAGACTCGTTGATACGGACGCCATTCTGATAAACCGCAAGCCCCTGCGGCACGCCATCGACCGGCGAGGAATTGAAGCCGCGGTAATCGACGTTCGTCTGAAAACCATTGCCCTGGTAGTCACTCACGATGATGCCGGGCACATAGTTGGCTAGAACGCTCGCCGCGTAATCACTCCGCGTGCGTGCGATTTCAGATGACGAAACAGTGCTGACGCTGCTCGGCACCTTGCCGATCGGAACCGCGCCCCCGAGCGGCGACATCTTCACATCGTCCGATGGCGGCGCGACCGCGAACTGAGGCGCGGACGGCGATGGGATGGGAGGCGCCGCCGGAAGTGCACTCGGCTGCACGGCGGGTGCCTCTTTCACGGGTCCCTTGGCTTCGGACGGTGCTGCCGCCGATGGAGCCGCCGGTGCCCGCCGCTTGGCTTGCAATTCCTTCTTTACTTTTGCCGGGGGCTGCGGACGCGCCTGGATAACGTCAACTTCGGGAAGCGTGGTGCTTGGAGGAGCCTGCGCAGGCGTTTGCTGAGGAGCTGCCGGCGGAGACGGCGGCGCAGTTGTGACCGGGGGCGTTGGAGCCGCGCTAGGAGATGGCGTTGGCGTCGGGGCTGGCTCAGGCGAACTCGGACCCTGAGCTGGCGCTGGCGGACTTGGCGACTTCGCAGGCGGCGTCGCGCTGCTTCCAGCACCCTGCGCCACCACCGGGACAAACCCGCTCACCGAAATCAGCAGGACCATCGCCACCGCCGGAGCTCTGGCTCCCAGCCAAATCCGCGAAGATGCAAGCATATCGACGCCACTCCGGCATTGATGCGAACATCAAACGACAGGAGCGATTCTGGCCGCGCCGGGCAATGGGTCTGACCGAGAATTAATCAGTAAACCGACGGTTTGCCCGCACCTGGCGGCCCTGGTGCATCAGAAATCTCTTCCACGTGCAGGAGAGCCTTCGAAACCGGAATTTATCTGTCGGGCGGCGGGAAATCTCTAAACTGAGTGTCGCCCGTTCAATACGCGGCAAATTTCTGGGCGGTCAAAATCGTTCGCCAATGGAGCAAGCGGTGGCGATCGCCGGGCTAGCCCGTGATCGCCACCGCTGAGCATCAGAAGTCCAGTTTGACGCGAGCAGAGCCGATGTGCGCCAGATAATCCTCGCGGATGTTGGCGTCATAATTGAGCTCGAACGTCGAACCCGGATTGAACTGCGCCAGGATACCGGCACCCAGCGCAGCGGTATCCCGGCCAACGTCCGGCCCCGCGGCAGTGAACGTACCGCCGCCTGCCGCGAACGCCGCCGTGACGACCTGAGCCGTATCCGAGAACTCGTGCAGCCAGGCGGCACGGCCCTCGATCACCGTGTCAGCGGCGATCGGAATGAGCGCCTTGATACCGAGCGCCGACACGAGCGAGTCGTTGCTCTGGCTGTTGATGCGCAGAGCCATACCTCCGTCGCTGTCCTCGGTATATCCATCCTGGTGCAGGTTCGAATAGGTCAGCGACCCAATCGGGGTCACGATCGCACTCGCAAAGTGCATCGGCGCGCCGAGTTCGATCGAGGCGTTGAACTGGCGGCCGTCGTGGCTGGCCTCCGCGCTATCCTCGAACGGCACCGTCAACACTCGCCGTGTATCGTAGTCGTGCCAGGTGAAACCCGTGCGGCCCGACACATACCAGCCCGGATTCTTGATCGCGCCGTAAGCCTGCACGAGATAGCTGTCGATGTCCGTGCTGTTGCGCGACGTGTCGCCTTCACCATAGATGCGGGTATTGGCATAGCCGCCTGCAACGCCGATCCGGACGCCCGGCGCAATCCAGTTGTCGTAACCGGTGAGGATGCCATAGAGCCGTGCATCGTAACCATCGACGAGACTTCTCTCGCCCTGGTTCATGCCCACACCGAAGGCTTGACCCCAGAGCGCACCACTCCGCGGAGCGACGAAATCATCATCTCCATCCTTGAGCCCGCCGAGATTAGACCTGTTCGGATCACTCTGCTTAATGCCGAGTCCCGAAGGCCCTGGCACATAGCCAGGCGAGCTGCCCGTTCCGCCAACAGATGCTAACCGCGTATCGATGTGCTGGCCGATTGCGGAGTTGAGCGTGATCGCAGCCTGCTGAGTAGCGAAGTTCGTTTCAGGCGCGAGCTGACTGCCGGCCGTTCTCACGTCGTCTTCGTCGGAAAGCGATTGAACCGCACCGCCCAGGGCACCGAGCACGTCGCTGTCGTCACTGCCGGCAGCAATGAGCCCATTGAGGGTCGCCGCGGCAGGATTCGAGATACCCTCGATGTCGAACGCGTTTTTCACGGAAGCCCGGATCGCAAGCGCATTTCCGCTCGCTGAACCGCCGACCTGGTAGGCCTCCCAATCGACCAAGTAGGAGTCTTCGATCAGAGTTGGCAGATCCGTGCCGGTAAGATGCTTGGCGACGAGAAAGCTTTCTCCGTCACGAACAGTCGAATCGATAACCGGAGTGAGCGTGGTCGTCGTCGCGATCGTGCTGGCCGTCACAGTCGGCCAAAGTCCTGTGCCAATTGCCAACGTTCCGTTGATGAAGCCGCTGTTCTCGGAGGGATCAGCAGTCGTAGACCCTGTACCGCTGCCGGTAATATGCGGCCTGAGCTCGATCGAACTCGCCGTCCCCGCCAGGTTGGTGAACACGGTCACGTTACCGTTGAAGACGCCCGCGTTGTCGAATTCAAAGTGGTGATCCGGAACGACAGCAACGAAATCGGCGTAACTGGAAAAGGTGTTTGACGGATCGACGTCATCATCATCGTCATCGTCGTCGTCGCCGGCAGTCGGACGCTGCGAGACGCCGATCGCGAACGGAAGCGTGCCCGGATTTGTCGGAGGGGTAATTTCACGGCGCTGATCGACCACGAGATTACCCGTGACCGTGCCGGTGTTCGTGAAGACGTGATTGCCTGCTCCGAGCCAGATGTTGCCATTGATCGTTGCGGCGTTGAAGATCTCACTGTCTCGGCGGTTCGTCTGCGCGCTCAGCGCCAGATCGGTTCCCGCGAGAAGCGAACCCATGAACGCTAGGTTGGTCTGCTCGATAACCTGAATGTCGCCCTGAACCGTGCCATAGTTGTCGATGAAGGACTTGCCGTATGTCACGACACGGTGGGTCGGGGGATCCTCACCCTCGGGGCCGTTGCCCTGAATGCGGCCATCGTACGTCGCAATCGCAGCATTCACGATACCGCTGCCAGGAGTGGCTTCGATCGTCCCGTAGTTCTCGATCAAAAGCGCGTTGGCCCGAGAATAGATGCCGGCGGTCAACTGCCCCGTCGCTCTAATCGTCCCGAAATTGCTGATGATCTCGTTCTCGACTTCTTCTTCGTTGTTATAGATACCGGCGGCAATGCCGAGTGTGCCGCGCAGCGCCGGATCGCCATTAGGATCGACCGTTACCGCACCGGCCGCGTTGATCGAGTTGATCGTCTGCGGTCCACGCTCGACGGAGATCGTACCGAAATTGTTGACGGTGAACTGCTCGACATCACCCTGGGCATAGATGCCGGCGGCCAGTCCGCGGCCGGCATGTGACGCGCTGACTGTCGTGCCCGCCAGCACGTTGACGGTGAATACTTCAGCTGAGGTCGGCGGAGTTGGGGGGTCTCCCGCCACCTGGCCCCATATGCCGTAAACACCGTAATTATTGTTCGTCGCTGACAGCAAAGCCGCTGAAATACGCGACGAAACGTCGGCTCCAACCTCGAGCGTTGCGTCTTCTGTAATGCGTACCCCGGCGATCGGGTTTGCTGTTGCGATGCTCGATGCCGGAGCAGCTGCAACGGCCGAGGTTATGGCGGCGTCATCTCCGGAACAATCCAAGACGATGCCCGCAGTACCGCTGTTGGAGCAAGCAGCCAGAGCCTGGTGAGACACGCCCATGCTGAGCGCGGCGGCTAGCGAGGCAAGCAGAAGTCGCGCAGTGGGATGGCCCAAAGCGTGGTTCGATGAACGCATAAGTTTTCCCCCCTTCCAAATCGGGTTTGGAAGTTTTCTTTTGATTATTGGCTTGATTGGCTCAGGAAGGTCGAAGCCGAGCGCCAGATTGCAGACGGGAAGACTGGCGCCAGGACTTCGTTTGCTACGCTGGACTGAAGATCTTTTTGGACAACGCTTCTGGGCGTCGCATGCGCGGAACTCTACTCAACTCCACTCCCCTCCAGCTTCAGCCGGGTTCTTTTTGTTCACCTGCGGGCAACCCGTCAGGAAGAAGAGAAAGCTCGCTACACGAGCCTTCCCAGGCACTGTTATCGAAGTGAGCACTGCGGAATATGGGAGTATTTCCCAGACGATACGCTTGCGTTCAAAATGCTGTTGATGTTGCGTATTCGCCACGACGCAATTCCGAACTCGCCAAAAGGGGCGCGGCGCTGCCGATTTCTTAACTTTTGATACCGGATGTCCCGGTCGGCCCAGGAGCGGTGGCCAGGACGGCGGGACTTGCTTTGTCAGCACACGCTGGTTGCAGCACGAAAAGCCATAATCCATCGCTACCGGGACTGAGCACAGTTATAAAAAGGATAGTACATGCGAAACGTTGTATTGGGGCTCATGGCGGCAGTTCTTCTCGGAACGGTGGTTCCGGCGGCAGCCCAAACGCTCCGCTTCGATGATCGCGGCTTCACCTTCCGTTTCGGCAAGGACGACCGGCGCGGCGACGTCGAAGGCAAGCGGGCGAGCTGCGAACTCTATGCGCGGATCTCAGCCGTGCAGGCAGACAGCAACATTCGCAACCGCTGCGGCTTCCGTGGCCCGCAGTGGGGCACCGACGTCGGTCCTCACTTCATGTGGTGCCGTTGGGCCTCGCGCTCGGACATCGCACGCGAGCAGCAGTTCCGGGCCCAGCGCCTGCAGGATTGCTTCAACCGGCTCGGCGACTTCGACGACCGCCGTTAATGCCCATCACGCAAGGCACGACCTTAGCCCACTTCCAAGCCTCTCGGCATTCGCACATGCCGAGAGGTTTCGCCGGATGATCAGTCTAGGCGGTTCGCGTCTCCGCCATTCTTCTACCCTTTCGTGACCAAGCCATTCGCACAGCCGGCCTTGAACTCCTCCCAATCGATCGAGCCGTTCTTGTCGACGTCGAGCTGCACGAAGTTTTTGATGAACGGCTTCGCCTGATCCGGACCGAGATCGCGTCCCCCTCCGGCTTTCTTCCAAACGTCAGCACACTCATCTTCACCCAGCGGCGTCTGCGCTTGCGCCCAAGTGATCGCGCCGACGGTGCACGATAGAACGATGAAGAACCAAACAATGAGGGATCTGCCCATGGAACTCTCCTACCTAGATGACGCCCTCCAATGCCTGGGGCGCACATTCGCTAAGTAGATGCCGCGGCACCTGCTCCGCATTAGCAGCGTCGAAATGTGATTGCCGCTTTCGAGAAACGGCGCGAACGATTTGGGTAAAATTGGGCGCTGTTCGCGCTATGAGCCAATCGCGCTGGCCCTCAGAGAAAATCTCCAAACCGACGGCAAAGCGTCTCCTGCCGGGATAGCGCGGCAAGAGACGTTATCGAGCGTGATTAAAACTTGTAGGTAAAGCCGGTGATGATCGTGCGAGCCTGACCGAGCCAGCAATCGCCGCGCGACAGACAGGTCGAAATCACCTCTTTATCACCGATGTTCTGCGCGGTGATCTGCCAGCGCCAGTTTTCTTCCTCGTATGCGATCATCCCATCGAAGAGCGTCACGTCCGGCACCTTCAAGGTATTGGTCGAATCCCAGTTGGCGCCGATGTATCGTACGCCCGCGCCAGCCGACCATCCCTTCAAATAAGGCTGATCGAACTCCCACACGCCCCACAGCGATGCCATGTGCTTCGGTCTGGACTCGATCTGGTTGCCGTCCAATACGGTGCCGTCGTCATACTGCGCCTGCGTATAAGAATAGCCGGCGACAGCCTTGAGGTTCTTCGTCAACTGACCGGTGAATTCGATCTCGCCGCCCCTGCTCGTGATGGCGCCGTTCTGGACGTAGGTCAGACCGTCATCGGAGATGACGAGATGATTGCTCTCCTTGATATCGAAGAGCGCGCCGTTGATGGAGAAGTTAGCGCCCGGCGGCTGATACTTGAAGCCGACTTCATACATACGGCCCTGCTGCGGATCTGCCGGCTGGTTATTTGCGAGCCTTGCGAGCACGGGGACGAAAGATTCGCCGTAGCTGACGTACGGCGTCAGTCCGAACGCGAACTCGTACATCAGGCCCGCGCGGTACGAGACATTGTCGTCGCTCTGGGCCGCGGGACCAGAACCCGTATCGATCCAGTCCTTGCGCGCGCCGAGAATGGCGAGCCAGTTACCGAGCCGCAGTTGATCCTGTACGTAGAGGCCCGTTTGCGTCGTCTTCAGATCCGGCTGATCGCAGATCGGAAGTTCAGGCAGAGGACCATAAGCTCCACCGCCGCAACCAACGCCCTCGAGCCCTTCCGGCTGGCCATATATCGGGTTGTAGACATCAAAGGGGGTCGTGTTCAGAGCCGAGCCCATCCTTGAGCTGGATCTGAAGTTGGAGTAGTCGACCCCGCCAATCACCTTGTGAGAGATCCAACCCGTCGCGAACTTGGCCTGCAGGTTCGTGTCCTGGGTGAAGACGTCGGTATCCGTGACACTCGCAGACTTGATCCGCACCATCTCGGTCTGGTCGGGATCCAGATAGGGGAACCCTGGCGGCCTGTAGAAGTGCCCGGAGTACGTGCTCGCGTAATCGTTATGCACGTTCGTATAGCTGGACGCGTGGTTGAACTTGAAGACCTCGTTGAACTTGTGCTCGACCAGCAGGGTCGCGGACGCGGCGTCCGTGTCGTAATGGTCGCCCGGTTCGCCCACGAACCGGTTTTGCGGAATGCGCCGGCCGTTGACGTTCGGAAAAATCGTGCCGATGTGTGGGAGGAATTGCGAGGTAGACCCGGAACGATCTTTCTGAAAGTGGGTGAGCGCCGTAATCGTCGTATTGCTGTCTGGACGGAACGTGATCGCCGGCTGGATCGCATAGCGGTCGTTATCGACGTAATCGACCTGCGTGTCGGCATCGCGAGCGACACCGGTCAAACGGTATGACCATCGCTTATCCGACGTGATCGCGCCTGTCGTATCGAATTTGACCTGCTTGAAGTCGAAGCTGCCATACTCGACGCTGACTTCGCCACCTCTCTCCGTTTGCGGCCGCTTCGATACGGAATTGATGATGCCGCCGACCGATGCCTGACCATAGAGAACGGATGCAGGCCCGCGCAGAACTTCCAGACGCTCCAGGAAGTACGGATCAATGCGGTAGGTGCTCGTATAATAGCTGAAAGACCGCCGCAGGCCATCGAGGTAAGTGGTGGCCTCCACGCCTCGGATGAAACTGCCATCCGACCGGCCATCGACGCCGTAGGAGTCTGCGACGACGCCCGGAACGTAACGCAACGCCTCCTGCTCGGTTTGCGAGCCCGTGTCGCGAATTTGCTCGGCGCCGACGACCGAGATCGACTGCGGAATTTCGGAGAGCGGTGTATCGGTCTTCGTTCCCGTCGCCGAGTCCGTCGCGTTGTAGTTGGCGACCGGCGCGTATGCGCCTTTCACGTTGACGTTCTGGATGCCGGGCGCGGTTGGCTGCTGCGCCGGAGGCGACGTTGCAGTGACCGCCGTGGTGGTGGTCGCTTTCTGCTTCGCGACCTTCTTCTTCGGCGGGCTCTTGGGCTGCTCGGTCGATTCGACAGTCACTTCCGGCAGCGATGTTGAGGCGGCCGGGGCTTGAGCCGGTTCCGCTTGCACCGGAGCCGGCGCTGCCTGTTCTGGAGCGGGCTCTGCGGTCTGCGCGATGGCTACGGAAGAAGAAAATAGCAAGCCCGCCGCAGAAATAGCGGCAACTGATGTAGACGTGCGCACTCGAGCCCCCCGGCGTCGATATCAAATTACCAAATCGACACCGCAGCTGAACGCTCCGACGCCAATCAGAGCACAAGCCTACACGCCGTTCACAGAATGTCTACTGTCTTAGTATACTTATCTCAAATCTTTTGTGCATGCGCATCGCTCAGACGACTATTCGCTCCGGTATAGCAGCAGCGATGCTGGTGCTATAGAGAGGCCTGACCGGAATTTTGAAGCGGGCAATCAGCAAACCGCGCAAACTCGGCAACCGAATCACGACCTTTGGCCCCAACGAATCAGAAGCCGCCACGATTGGTCCTGCAATCTGCTCTGTGGGATCTGTTCTTCCCTACAGATGTGCATATCCCCGCGCGAATCAATCGTTCCTATCGACATTGAATCATCCGTACCCAGAATGACTGTCGTCAGAATCGGCTGGGCAACACATGCGGTGTCGGATGAGAATATCGGGCTGGCGGTTGTTCCTCACTATGGCAACAGCAGGCGTTGCCACGAGCGGATGTGCGAGCTTCAGTTACATCACTCAAGCCTATAACGGCGTTCCAGTCCAACAGGTCTCCACGCAATACGATACGTTCCGCGTCTTCGATAAGCCAACCGAAAACCGGATGATGATAACGTCAAGCCTTGCATCCGCCGCGGCTCAAGGATTTACAGGTGGGCTCCTGCTAAATCCAACAGCGACGGCATCACCGAAACCAATCTTCGAAGAGGCGGCGCTAGCATATCTCAAGCAGACGGGCCGCAACTGCAAAATCATGGATGGCTACCTTCTTGTGAACCCCCAGTGGGAGTTCAAATACAGCTGCGAGGTGGCAACGTCTTCGATCAATAAAACCTGAGACAAGCTCACCCAGTCCCCGCCGGATCCGCCGGATCAAACACTGTGATATCGGTCCAGATATCCAAATACGGAAAATCCCCGTAGTCGTGCTCCCACCAGGCGACGAACTGCAACCGCCCGTCTTGGGGCGTCACGTTCCCAGCGAGAATTGGTATCGCGCGCCCGACGAAGCGGTCAGGAACAGCCGCGCTGATCCTTGCCTCAGCGACAGTGACCACAACGTACGAGTCACGCCGAATGATCGGCCAGTTGACGATGTACGTGAAGCCGCGCCCCGCATGCCGCCACAGAAAGCGATAATGCTGAATGATCATGGGTTCCGCTCCGTCAACAGAAACTCGCGTTGATCCTCTGAACGGGGCGGACGCACGAGCAGCTGCCCATTGAGCGGCAGCGCCGTCAATTGAATGAAATAACCGCCCCCTTCAATGTGAGCCGTGCCGATCCGCTGCAAAACGTCTTCGGACTCGTCGGGCGGCAACGTGCCTTTGAAATCGGGATGCGCGGCATGTCTCGTTTGTCGGCGGGCAATAAGCGCGAAAACAGGCATCCAATTTTCATCATCGGGCATAGGAACCCACTCCTCGAAACAACTATTGAATGAAATGTCCCGTGAATTAAATGAGCTCAGGCAAAACATCGTCGCCGGAACGGCGTAGAAATCACATCAATGAACACGGCCGAGTATTCGCGAAAACCCGATCGCCGTCACGCGCTTTCCACGCAATTTTCGAAAAAACCTCCGCCTACGGAGTTTTGCGTTGCCAGACGCGAGTAAGCACGCAATGGACGGCTACGGCCTGGGCCAAGGCTCGCACGCAATGCCATCATCGTCAGCATCGTTGCGAGGCCAATAGCCGGGCTCGCCTCGCACGGCGGGGGCTAAGCCAACCGCTCGCGCTGTCTTGCAGTTTGATGACGCGAGGAAATGTCGAACCGTGACGTCAAGCGGCCATGGAGATGCCGAGGCAATTGCGAGAAGGCTGCCGCCCACACACCCCAGGAGGAGCCATGGCCAGAGCGGACGAACCGCACGCCTGAGACGAACTCGCAGGCCACCGGCTTTTCCATCGGCCTCGAGACCGAGCGACCTCCGGTTTCCCCTCCAGGCAGCTTCTCGTCCCTCGCGATGATGATCGTCCAACGTCATGGCACCGCCCGATGTTTAACGCGCGGCAAAAGCGTACCGATCGGATTGTAAGCACCACGTTAAGCCGGCCTGCCCGGTCCATTCGGCCACCACCCGGTGCCCCGTCTACCCTGCCCGAAACAGCGGCAATTTGCGTATTCCGAGGGCTTGTACTCCCCGCCACGCTGTGGCACTCGAACCACGCCTGCACAATTATGCAGCAAAAACAACTGCACCGCGTCTCCCAGAAAGAGAACAACCAAAAAACGCGCTGCGCGCCTCGCGAACAGCCGCGCGCACTGGAAGGGAATTCCCATGCTCGATGAAAAGCTCGAACCAATCTATGCAGAAGTCCTGCGGCGCAATCCGGGGGAGAGTGAATTTCATCAGGCCGTGCGCGAGGTGCTGGATAGCCTCGGCGCCGTCGTCGCCAAGCATCCCGAATATGCCGATGGCGCACTGATCGAACGCCTCTGCGAGCCCGAGCGCCAGATTATCTTCCGCGTCCCCTGGGTCGACGACAAAAATCGCGTGCAGATCAACCGTGGCTTCCGCGTGCAGTTCAATTCAGCACTCGGCCCCTTCAAGGGCGGCTTACGCTTCCATCCGAGCGTCATGCTCGGCACCATCAAGTTTCTCGGCTTCGAGCAGACGTTCAAGAACGCCTTGACCGGCATGCCGATCGGCGGCGGCAAAGGCGGATCCGACTTCGACCCGAAAGGCCGCTCGGACAACGAGATCATGCGCTTCTGCCAGTCCTTCATGACGGAGCTTGCACGCCACATCGGCGAGCATACCGACGTCCCCGCTGGCGACATCGGCGTTGGCCAGCGCGAACTGGGCTACATGTTCGGACAATATAAGCGCATCACCAACCGCTACGAGTCGGGCGTCCTCACCGGCAAGGGCCTCGTCTGGGGCGGCTCGCGCGTCCGCACGGAAGCGACAGGCTTCGGCGCCGTCTATTTCGTCGATTACATGCTGCGCACGCGCAATCAAAGCTTCGACGGCAAGCGGGTCTCCGTATCCGGCTCCGGCAATGTCGCCATCTACACGATGCAGAAGGTCGCCGCCCTCGGCGGGCGCGTGATCGCGTGCTCCGACTCGAACGGCTATGTCGTCGAAGAGAAGGGCATCGATCTCGAAACGCTGAAGGAAGTCAAAGAACGCCGCCGCGGCCGCATTGCCGACTATGCGAAGCTCCGCGGCTCAGACGCGATCTACATTCCCAACGGCCGCGTCTGGGATGTGCCCGTAGATATCGCCATGCCGTCCGCCACGCAGAACGAACTCACCGGCCAGGATGCGAAGACGCTGATCAAGAACGGCATGATCGCAATCGGCGAAGGCGCCAACATGCCCTGCACGCCCGAGGCGGTCCGCGCGTTCCTCGATGCCAACGTGCTGTTCGGGCCGGGCAAGGCTGCGAATGCCGGTGGCGTCGCAACCAGCGCGCTCGAGATGCAGCAGAATGCATCGCGGGATTCATGGAGCTTCGAGACGACGGAAGCGCGTCTCAGAGAAATCATGCACGGCATCCACGACAGGTGCGCGCGGACGGCGGATGAGTACGGCGCGCCCGGCAACTATGTGCTCGGTGCCAACATCGCGGGCTTCACGCGCGTCGCCGAAGCCGTACGCGCGCTTGGTGTGATCTAAACGAACGCGCTCGAACTTTGCGCAAGCGTCTTCAACATCCACGAGTGGCGAGGAAACTCGCCGCCCGGCGGTTCAGCGCGGCTGGCCCGCCTGCCCTGCCTTCAAACTTAAGGCTTCGCCCCGGAGCGCTGCTTCTTCTTATGAAAAGGCTTCGAGCCGGGCTTGTTCGCACCAGTGAACTTCGGCGAACCGGTTTGTGGTTCAGCGCCGTTGGAATGAGCGCGCGCTCCGTCACGCTTGCGATGCGGATTGGCGCGGAACTTCTCTTTGTTTCGATCCCGCCATGGTGCCTTGCCGCGGGATTCCCCCGGCGCGTCTGACGAACTCGCGTCGTTAGCCTCATGATCTTTGCGCTTCCAAGGCGAAGACTCTCGCTGGCCGGCATCATCTCCCATGGACGCGCCGATGCGCGAGATCCGCCCCTCATTGGGCTTCATGGAACGCGCGGCATCCGCAAACGTGTCTGCGACTTCAGCGGCGACCTGGAAGCGCGTATCGCGATCGAAGATCTTGATGGACCCGATCTCGGACTTCGTCACATTGCCCGCGCGGCAGAGCAGAGGCAGCAGCCAGCGCGGTTCGGCATTACGCTCACGCCCGATATCGACACGGAACCACACCATCTCGCGGCCGTGATCGCGAACGGCGCGCGGCGAGCGGCTGTCCGGCCCCCGCGTGCCCGCCTGGTCTCGGGACGCGCGGGTACGATCATCGCGACGTGGCGGCGGACCGGTATCCTCGGTCAGGTCTTCCGGCGCCGGAAGCTGGGCGCGATGGATGCGGACCAGAGCAAGGGCAATCTCGTCCGCCGTACGGCTCGCCTGAAGCGATTGCGCAAGCTTCAGGTCCTCCTCCGTCGCGGGGTCGGTGAAGATGGAACTGGCGAGGAAGCGTTCCTGATCGCGCGCGCGGATCTCCTCGACCGTCGGTGCAGCGCCCCATGTAACCTTGAGCTTAGCGCCTGCCAGCAAGGCTTCGGCCTTGCGCCGCCGGTTGAATGGAACGATCAATACGCAGAGCCCCTTCTTGCCGGCCCGGCCCGTGCGGCCCGAACGGTGAAGCAGCGTCTCGGCATCGTTGGGCAGATCGGCGTGAATGACGAGCGTGAGCGCCGGCAAGTCGAGCCCGCGCGCGGCCACGTCGGTCGCAACGAGAACACGAGCGCGCCCATCGCGCAGCGCCTGCAGAGCATGCGTGCGCTCGTTCTGCGTCAACTCTCCCGATAGCGCCTCGGCGGAGAAGCCGCGCTCCGACAGGCGCGCGTGCGTCCGCTTCACCGCTTCACGCGTCGAGCAGAATACGATCGCGGCGCTGGCATCATGAAACCGGAGCACGTTGACGATGGCGTTTTCGACGTCGCCCGGCACGACGCGAATGGCGCGATACTCGATGTCGGCGTGCTGCTCGTTGCGCTTTGCCGTTTCGATGCGGACGGCCTCGCGCTGGTAGCGCCGCGCCAGCGCTTCGATCTCGCGCGGCATGGTGGCGGAGAACAGCAGCGTCTGGCGGCCTTCCGGAGTCGCATCGAGAATGAACTCGAGATCCTCGCGGAAGCCGAGGTCCAGCATCTCGTCGGCTTCGTCGAGCACGACAGCTGCGAGCTTCGTGAGGTCGAGCCGGCGGCGTTCCAAATGGTCCCGCAGGCGCCCGGGCGTGCCGACCACGATATGAGCCCCGAAGCCGAGCTGACGGGCTTCCGCGCGCGCGTCCATGCCGCCGACGCAGGTAACGATCTTGGCTCCGGTATCGGCATAGAGCCAGTCGAGCTCCCGCTGCACCTGCATCGCAAGCTCGCGCGTGGGCGCAATGATCAAGGCCAGCGGCTCGGCTGCCTGGGCGAAACGCTCCGCGTCTCCAAGCAGCGTCGGCGCCATGGCGAGACCGAAGGCTACCGTTTTGCCGGAGCCGGTCTGGGCAGAGACGAGCAAGTCACGCCCCGCCATGCTGGGGTCGAGAACCGCGAGTTGTACAGCGGTCGGCGCCGAGTAGCCGCGCGCAACGATGGCGCGCCCGAGCGCGGGATGAACCGACGGGAAGGTCATGATGGGTCTTTTCAAATGATGGAAGCCGCCGGGCTCTATTCGAGTGTCAGGCGAGCGTCGCCAAAAATATCGTGATCGAGGTTGCCTAGCCGGTATTGGGCGTTTCCGCCAGCTGGCAGGTTGGCGCGCTTCTCATGTAGGCCGGGCCGAGGAACGGAAGCTGCCACGGCGGCGGTGGTGCAGAACCGGCGGCTCAGGCCTGTCCTCCCCGCCCCGCCTCAGGCTGTCGCGCCCATTTCTCCAGCCTTGACCTTCTTCTCACGCGTCAGGACCCGGGCGATGACGATGAGAACGAGCGAGGCAACGAGAACGATAGTGGCAATCGCATTGATCTCGGGCGTGATGCCGCGCCGGATCGAGGCGAAGACATAAATCGGCAGCGTGGTTTTGGACCCCGCCACGAAGAAGGCGATAATGAAATCATCGAAGGAGAACGTGAAGGCGAGCAGGAACCCTGCGGCAATCGACGGGAAAATCTGCGGCAGCACGATTTCCCGGAACGTGGTGAACGGGGTCGCATAGAGGTCACTCGATGCGTCCACAATGTCCCGGCCGAGGCTTGCCAAGCGTGCCCTCACGATCATTGTCACCAGAGCCATGGTGAACAGCCCATGCGCGGCGATGATCGAACCGTAGCCAAGGCCAAACTTCGGCGGATCGCTGCCCGGCCAAATGGCGGCAATCGCGGGGTTCAACAGCCCGAACAGCTGCACGAGCGCCACCAGCGTCGCGATGCCGATCACAACGCCTGGTACGACGATAGCCGCCGACAGAAGCCCATCGAACACAGCTCTCGTCCGCGGCCCAAGGCGCTCCAGGCCCATCGCAGCCATGGTGCCGAAGATCGCGGCAAGACTGGCGCTGGTAAAGGCGACGATGAGGCTGGTCCAAAGCGCATCCATTAGAAAGGGATTGGAGAGCGCCCGGCCATACCACTGCGCCGAGAAACCAACGAGCTCGCTCGCATTGCGCCCGGAGTTGAAAGAGAAAAGCACCACGAGTGCGATCGGCGCGTATAGAAAAAGATAGAGGGCGAAGACGAACGCACGCATCAGATCAGATCCACCTGCCGGGTGCCGGAGACGCGCCACGCAATGCGCATGGCAACGAGAAGCACGGCGACGACCACCACGACCAGCGTCACCGCAATTGCCGAGCCGAAGGGCCAATTCCGCGATTGCAGAAACAAATCGACCAAAGCATTGCCGATGAAGAAAACCTTGCCGCCGCCGAGAAGCTGCGGGATCAGATATTCGCCAAGCAGCAGGATCGTGACGAGCGACAGGCCGGTCATGACGCCCGGAAGCGATAGCGGCAGCGTGACGCCGAAGAAAGTCGAGATCGGCTTGGCGCCAAGAGCGGCCGAAGCATCCAGCAAACGCCGGTCGAGCTTTTCAAGGCTGACGTAGATCGGCAGGATCATCAGCGGCAGATAGCCATAGACGATGCCGAGCAGGACCGCGCCCGGCGTGTTCAGCAACCGCACATCATCGATGCCGACCAGTTCAAAGAGATGCGGAATACCGCGCGCGCCCAGCAAATACATCCAGGCGTAGGTGCGCACGAGCATGCTCGTCCAGAACGGTATGACGATCAGGGAAATAAGCAGCATCCGGTATTTCGGATCGGCTTTGATCGCGAGATAATAGGCGACCGGATAGGCGATCAGCAGACATGTCAGCGCGCCAAGCGGAGCGAGCGTCAGCGTGTTGACGAATGCTGCCGAGCGCGCGCCAAGATTTGCAAACTGCGCGAACGTGAAGGCCGCTTGATATCCGCCCTCCGGCGCACGTTCGCCGAATGCAAAGATGACGACGGCCGCGAAAGGCAGCACGAGAAATGTAAACAGCCATACCGCGGCGGGCCCGACCAGGGCCGCAGTCACCAATCGTCGCTTGTTCTCGGCCGAAAGTGCCATCTTTATAAGTGCTCTCGTGACAGTGCTTGAACTGAGGCTGGCCGGCTCCCGCGAGAATAGCGAGAACCGGACCTATCCCTCAAAGGCGCTGCTACGTCCTCAGGCAGACTTGAACCGCGCCATCAATTCGGCCCGAGCGGGATCCGTCAGCGTCACCGCCGCACCGAATTCGAGCGGCGTCAAAGCGGCTTCATCCGGATAGACGATCTTGTTCGACACGATCTCCTTCGGCAGCAGCGAGATCACGCGATTGTCGGTGGTCGGCGCGCCGTTGGCGATATGCTCCTTCACCGCGTTCTGCGGATCCATCAGATAGTTGAGCAGCGCATAGCCTGCCGCTTTGTTCGGAGCATCTTTCGGAATGGCGTAGTAATCGGTCCAGATCTCACCGCCATCGGTCCCGAGAATGTAATCGATGGCCGGCACGTCGCGATTGAGCTGCGCGCCATCGTTCGTCCAGCACATGGTCATCCAGGCATCGGTCGCGCGCATCGCCGGCTGGTAGTCGCTGTTGATCGCGAAGAGATGCGGTTTGACCTTGATGAGCAGCTCTTCCGCCTTGGCGAGTTCGTCCGGCTTGATCGAATTGAAGCCATAGCCCAGCGCGACCAGCGCGCTGCCGATCGTCGTCAGCTGATAATCGTGCACCATGGCACGGTTATTGGCTTCGGTCTGAGCAACCTCGAAGAAGTCCTTCCAGGTCTTCATCGTCGTCTTGATCTTGGATGTGTTGACTGCGAACCCGGTCGTGCCCCAGTTCTTCGGCAACGCATAGGTTTTGCCGTCGATCTGCCCTTCCTTGGTGAAGCGCGGATTTTCGCTAGCAGCACTGAAGTTGGGCAGCTTCGAGATGTCCAGTTCGTCGATGAGCCCGAGCTTGTGATAGGTCGAAATGGTGTAGTTGGTCGGCACGAAAAGCGACCAGCCCGTCGCACCGGCTTGCAGCTTGGCCAACATCTCTTCATTCGAGCCGAAGACATTGACCTCGACCGCGACGCCAGTTGCGGCCTTGAAGTTTTCGAACGTCGCCGGGTCGTGATAGTTCGGCCAAGTGGCAATCGACATCTGCGTGCCGAGTTCGCCAGCCGCATAAGCGCTCGAGGAGAACGCCCCCGGAATGCGCGACATCACCGCTGTCGCCACGCCGAGCCCCGTGATGCCCAGAAAGTGACGCCGGGTCACCGAGCCACGCTTGAAGCGCATGAACTCGTGCATGAAGTCGTCAGGCGAGATCGGCAGATTTTCCCTGTGCTTCTTGGTCATGGCGTGTTTCC
>Ga0180218_1001057_pt1 | contig 18363 bp, 18 predicted proteins | sample eDN3rd37CKraftBY_FD_151334 | JGI IMG/M metagenome (GOLD analysis project Ga0180218, IMG submission 151334) | Enriched backyard soil microbial communities from Emeryville, California, USA - eDNA 3rd pass 37_C Kraft BY (version 2) (version 2) | ecosystem: Environmental > Terrestrial > Soil >...
ACAACTGGGCCGCTGCGGCCACCACTTTATCGATGAGCGTCTGGCGTTGCGATTCGGGTATCTTGGCCTCGGGCACGGTAACACCCAGGGCGGCGGCCACTTCGCCGCCTTGCTTGAATACCGGTGCGGCAATGGTGGAAATATTCGACTCGAAAAAACCGTCGGCGATGACATAGCCGCGCTCTTTGTCGGCCTTCAGCAATTGGTACAGGGCTTCAGTGGAGGCCGGCGTGTGGCGCCCATAGGGCTTGAGCTGTTCTTCGGGATACAGGGCGCGCAGGGCGTGCAGGCCATGGTGGCTGAGCAGGACCCTGCCCAGCACCGTGGCATGGGCCGGAAGCCGCGTGCCGATGTGCACCGAACTGGTAAATATGGAGCCGGCCGCCGCCTTTTGCACGTATACGACCTCTCGGCCGTCGCGTATGACGAGGTTGGCCGAATAATTGAGTTCGTCGCGCAACTGCTCGAGTATGGGGCGGCCGAGTTCGGTGAGCGCCAGCGAGGCCAGGTATTCGAAGCCCAGCTTCAGCACCGCCGTGCCCAGCTGGTACTCGCGCCCGTTGCTGGCTTTTTCGACGAAGCCCAGCGACTCGAGGGTGACGAGCAGGCGGAACACGGTGGTGCGGGGCACATCGAGCCGGCGCGCCAGCTCGGGCGCGGCGAGCACGGGGGTTTCCCGTGTGAATTCAGTCAGTATCCGCAGGCCTCTTTCGAGGCCGGGTACCGAATACCTGGATGTGTCCGTACTGCTCATGCCTGCGTCCCCTGTTGCCGTGGCCCGCTGCACTGCGGCGCCTTCAGCCTGGATAATACTGGCCCGGATAATACTGCATCGCCTGGGCCACGTCACAATCGAGGCGGCCGAAGGCGTCGATTTCTATGCTCAGACCAGGAAAGGCCAGGGCGCTGACCTGAACCAGGGTTGAACACGGAAAGACCGGCCCGAAGAAGCCCGCCCGGAGTTGCGCGACAACTTCTTTGTCGGCGATATCGGTAAGGTAGACCACCAGCTTGTAGATATTGGCGCGGCTGCCGCCCGCCGCGCGCATGGTGGCATCGATGCGCTCGAGGATGAGCCGGCCCTGCGCCTCGGTGGACAAGGCGCGGCCGGCATCGTCTGTGCCCGATCGAGCCGTGACGCCCGACATCATGACCTCGTTGCCCAATACCAGGCAATTCGACCATGTGGCGCCGGCCGGCTCGGCCGCGCCGGGCACCACGACCCGCTTGACGGGCGTCCATGTGTGCATGTCAGTTCTTGCCGGTGAGCTGGGCGATGGCAAGCTGGCGCAAAGTGCGGCGCAGCCGCGTGACGGCCACGTCGTGCTGGTACAGATGCTCGCGCTTGTTGGCGTCGGGCTCCATCACTTCGAGGATGACGCGGTCTTGCTCGACCACAGCCCAGTGACGCGCCTCGAGGCGGTTCTTGTACAGGAAGCGCCAGGCGTCGCGCTGCCAGCCCGATACCTTGCGGTTGCGCCAGAAGAAGACGGCCGATTCGTTTTCGCGGATAGGCGTGGCAAAGGCCGCGATGCCGAAGCTGCCGCCAGGGCCGCCGCTTTTGGGGTAGGGGATGTCTAGACGCGCCCACTGAATGCCGGTGTCGGCAAATTCGGTCCAGTCGAAGTTGACGTCGCGCTGCGCGGATTTTTCGAATGAGAAGCCGTGCTCGGTGTCGCGCAGGTCGAACTTGGCGGCGCGGGCGCCTGCAGCCATGCTGTGCGACTGCTTGTGCAGGAAGGTGCCGTGCATGGGATCCATGACGTTGTCGAGCACGTAGCGGTAGTCGCAATTCCATTCGAGGTAGCACAGGAACTTCTCGTATTCGTCCGAGTCGAGTTCTTGGGGAAGCTCCAGCGGCGGCGGCTCGTCGACGTTGGTGTGCGAGTTGTACATGAAGATGGCGCCGTGTGCTTCCTTCAGGTGGAAGGAAAGCGTGGGGCGGGAGCCTTCGAGCTTGCAGCCGGGGCTTCCGGGGACCGAGATGACCACACCCTTGCAGTCGACTTCTACGCCATGGTAGCCACAGGAAATACGGTTGCCCAGGGGGACGCCGGCCGAAAGCGGGGCGCCACGATGGGGGCAATGGTCTTCAAGCGCGTAGGGCGTGCCGTCGGTATCGCGCCAGAGGACGATCTTGTGGCCCAGGCGGCGCAGGGAAACAGGGGTCTGCTGAACGAAGGAGGAGGGGCAGATGGCATACCAGCGGTTCTGTATGCCGTTGGCCAGGACTTTTTCGACTTCGACGTCGGAGGGATTGGTGGTCATGGTGGCTTTCCTTGATGGGTTCAGTCGTTGCCCAGGCGCTGCAGCTCGGCGGTGAGCAGCTCGGCCGTCCACATGGTTGACGTGTCCTGGGGTTGAGGGCCGTGATCGTTCAGGTAGGCCACCAGGCCGTCAAGCTCGACGATGTCGGAGCTGAAGGCGCGCTCGAGCGAGTCGCCGAGCAGATCTTCATAAGCGGTGGGCTGCCGCTTGCGAGCCTGATGAGGCTGCAGATAGAGATGAGACATGTTTTATTGACCTCCGTTTTCTACACGTTCTTTGATGCGCTGGCGCACCGGTACGAAATCGTAAGTAGGAAAGCATTCGGTGGTGAAGACTCCCCAGGCCGAACGTTCCAGTTCGACGTTGACCACGGGGATGAGTTCGACCGGTACGCGCAGCGTGACGATCTGACCGAATCCCATTGCTACCGTCCATGAGACGACTTCCACTCCTTCGGGAGGAAAGCGGTCCCACCACTGGCTGGCTTTCAGCTTGGACTGGATCGTGTCCAGGTTATTGGACTGATCATGCTTTAGAAATATCGTAAGCAGCGTGCGTGCATCCGACGACATGCAGGCCTCCAGCCGAGAAATGAAACGTAAAAACAGCAGCCGCTGCCAGTGTAGCGACTGTTTGTTCCATATATTAAACAACGTTTTATGGATTAAAAGTTTATGACTTCAAGGGCCTACCTAACTATTAGTAGAAACCCTAGTAATATTCGACGAAAATCGTAAAACAAAGGGATTTCCCTAATACAACATGCCTCTCCAAGGATTTAAAGTTTGTTTAATTCACAAAACGTCAGTTCATATATAAAACAAACAGGGCTTGGCGGGGGGCTTCATAAGCTTGGATTGCGCCCCGCCTCACTACTCAAGGAGCAGCCCCTCATGGTTGAAATCGAATTCAGAAACGTCGGCAAATCCTTCGTTGATCCTAATACGGGCGAGATGCGCCCCGCTGTGTCCCATATTTCGTTTTCCATCGCCAAGGGCGAGGTCGTATCCATTATCGGTCCTTCGGGCTGTGGCAAAAGCACCTTGCTCAACATGGGATCCGGCCTTTACGCCCCCACCTCGGGCGAAGTCTATGTGGCGGGCAAGCGGGTTACCAAGCCTGTGCGCGAAGTGGCCTTCATGCTGCAGAAAGATCTGCTGATGCAATGGCGCACCATCGAAGACAACGTGGCCCTGGGCCTGGAAATAGCCGGCGTGGGCAAGTCCGAGCGGCTGAAGGTGGCCAACGACCTGCTGCGCAAATGCCATCTGAAGGGCTACGAAAAGAATTACCCGCACCAATTGTCGGGCGGTATGCGACAGCGCGCGGCATTGGCCCGCACGCTGGCGGTCGACCCGCAGGTAATGCTGATGGACGAGCCGTTTTCGGCGCTCGACGCCCAGACCAAGATGATTCTTCAGCAAGACCTGGCGCAGTCGCTGGCCGAGAACGGCAAGACGGCATTGTTCATTACCCACGACCTGGTCGAAGCCATTGCCTTGTCGGACCGGCTGCTGGTCATGAGCGAGCGCCCGGGCACCATTATCGAAGAGATCATCGTCGACCTGCCGCTGCGCGACAACCCGCTGCAGCGGCGCAAGCTTCCCGAGATCGGCCCCCTGCAGGGGCGGTTGATGGATCTGCTGAAGATCGGCAAAGAAGAAGACGCCGCGGTTCATTGATTTTCACGTGCAAGCCCGAAGTACTGTCATACCGGCCTACAAGCCCTACTGCAATTCACCATATAAGAATCCCAGACTCAGGAGAACAGAATGAAGAAACTAATCACTGCCGTCATGCTCGGAGCATGTGTTTCGATGGCTTCGGCTTCCGCCCTGGCGGCCGACAAGCTCGAGCCCATCACCTACCTGCTGCCTGCACCCAAGAACCTGCCTGCCTTTGCGCCCTGGCTTATTGCTCAACAGCAAGGCTATTTCAAGGACGAAGGCCTTGACGTGACCTTTGTCACCGGCAAGGGCGGGGTCGACGTGGCCAAACAGGTGGGTGCGGGCAACGCGCCTATCGGCGGCGCCATCGGCGATACGCCCATCATCGTTCGTGCCAACGGCATCCCCGTCAAGTCGGTTGCCCTGATGGGCGCGGGCGGGCTCACCCTGATCGCCTCGCATGAAAGCGCTCCCATCGACGAGCCGCAGCAGCTCAAAGGCAAGACCATCACCGTCATGGCCTATACCGATACCACCTACTATTCGCTGCTGGGCACCATGCACAAGGTCGGCCTGACGCGCAACGACGCTGAAATTCAGGCGGCCGGCCCCGCGGGCGTCTGGCAACTGTTCGCCTCGAACAAGGCCGACGCCATGGCTGCCGTGCCCGACTGGGTCGCAACCGTTCGCCACAACGGCGGCAAGGTGCATCTCATGGACCCCGCCAAGGGCTTCAACAGCATGGCCCAGGCCATGATCGCGTCGGACGACACCATCAAGAACAATCCCCAGCTCATCCAGCGCATCGTACGCGCCACCGTCAAGGGCATGGAACTGATCATGAAAGATCCCGAAGGCGCACTCAAGGCCTACATCAAGGCTGTGCCCGCGCACGAGGGCAAAGAAGACGAAATGCGTGAAGTCTTCCGTCTATACAACAAGTACGTGTACGCCGACCAGAAGGTGCCGGGCAAGATGGATCCCGAGCGCCTTGCCGCCGTGCAGGATTTCTATGTTTCGCAAGGCATTGTCGACAAGGCCGCGCCGCTTGAAGATCTGTACACGAATCAATTCATCGAGGCTTCGCAATGAGTGTGGATTCGACCACAGTAGCAGTCAGTGCGTCGGCCGGGGCTTCGGCCCCGGCCGGCCAGAATCAAGACAATGCATCGCCAACCCGCGTCGGAGGGTTTAAATTGACTAAACGCCATACAGTGACCGCCGGGGGCAGCATTGCCGTCCTGATCATCTTCCTGGCCGCCTGGCAGTGGCTGCCGGGCTGGCTGGGCATGCCCGAATTCATCCTGCCCAAGTTCACCACGGTCATGCAAGAGTCCGTGCACATGTGGCAAACGGGCAATTTCCTCGAACATTTCGGCTACACGGCGCTTGAAGTCGTGCTGGGCTTCATATTGGGCGCCTTGCTGGGCCTGTTCGTCGGCGTGGTGCTGGGCCTGTCGCCCACGACCGAGTCGGTTCTCTCGCCATACATCCTGGCCCTGCAGATCGCGCCCAAGGTGGCTTTTGCGCCCCTGTTCGTAATGTGGCTGGGCTATACCATTTACCCGAAGATCCTGGTGGCCCTGCTTATCGTGTTCTTCCCGATCATGGTCAACGTGCTGTCGGCCATCCGCACGGTCGACCCCGACATGGTCAATCTGGTCCGCACGCTCAACGCCAGCCGCTGGCAGATCTTCCGCCTGGTCGAGTTTCCCTCGGCCCTGCCGTCCCTGTTCTCGGGCCTGCGCATCGGCGCCACCCTGGCCGTGATCGGCGTGACGGTGGGCGAACTGGTGGGCGGCAACAAAGGCCTGGGCTTCCTGCTGGTCGATGCCGAAGGGCAGGGCAACACCGCCGGTGTGTTCGTGTCCATCATAGGCCTTACCGTCATTGGCATCATTGCCTATGCCGTCGTGGTGTGGTTCGAGCGGCGCTGCCTGCACTACATCCCCAAAGCCACCGTTACCACGGCCTGAAGGGGGAAGCATGAGCAACACGCAACGTTCCGCGGTAAAAGGCCTTCTCGAAGGGAAAAAAGTGCTGGTCACGGGCGCGGCCCGCGGCCTGGGCCTCGAGTTCGCCCGCAACATCGTCCAGGGCGGAGGCTCCGTCGTCCTGGCCGATATCCTGGCCGAGCAGGCCGAGGCCGCCGCAGCGCAGCTGCGCGAACAGGGCTACGAGGCGCACGCCGTGGCGCTCGACCTGAACGACCCCGCTTCCATCGAGCACTGCGCGGCCTTTGCGTCGAAGGCCCTGGGCGGGCTCGACGGCCTGGTCAACAACGCCGGCATGACTCATTCCGGCGGCAAGAATCTCGAGCAGATCGACGTCGACGTCTGGGACGAAGTCATGCGCATCAATGTGCGCGGCACCTGGCTGATGTCGCGGGCCTGCCTGCCGGCCCTGCGGGCTTCGGGGCAGGGCAGCATCGTCAACCTGGCGTCCGACACGCCCATGTGGGGCGCGCCCAATCTGCTGGCCTATGTGGCCAGCAAGGGCGCCATCATGTCCATGACCCGTTCCATGGCGCGCGAACTGGGCGCCGGCGACATCACCGTCAACGCGGTGGCGCCGGGCCTGACCCTAGTCGAGGCCACCGAATACGTTCCGCGCGAGCGGCACGATCTTTACGAAAACCAGCGCGCTCTGCAGCGCGCGCAGTTGCCCGACGACGTCAGTGGCGCCGTCGCGTTTTTGTTGTCCGGCCTGTCGCGTTTCGTGACCGGTCAAGTGTTGGCCGTCAATGGCGGCTTTGTGATGCATTGATATAAAGGTGATAGCTATGAGCGAACAGGTAGTGGCTGAACAAGAACGCAGTTGGGATCGTCCCGAAGGGGCCAGCTTCGAAGAGTGGATGAACACCCGCATCGCCCGGTATTCCACCCGCAAGTACGATTGGGACGCCCTGAAGTTCCAGGCCGATTTCGATCCCAAGTATCGCCGTGCGCAAATGCGCTATGTCGGCACCGGCGCCACGGGCGTGGCCACCGACACCAACACGGTTCCGTCCGAGCACTTCACATTCTCGACCATGGTGATCCCGGCCGGCGGCGTGGGTCCCTCTCACATCCACTACGACGTCGAGGAAGTGTTCTTCGTCATTCGCGGCAAGATGAAGCTCGTGCTCGAGAAAGACGGCGAGCGCTACGAAACCATCTTGACCGACCGCGACCTGGTTTCTGTGCCTCCCGGCATCTACCGCGAAGAAATCAACATCGGCGACGAAGACGCCCTGATGTGTGTATTGCTGGGCGCCAAGAAGCCGCAGATCCCCACTTATCCGCCCGAGCACCCGCTGTCCAAGATCAAGCGCTAAGAAATGGCCGAAGGCATTGTGCAACCTCATGCGCCGGGCGCTTCGTCCGCCGCTTCCGGCTTTGCCGAGAACACCGTCCGCATCGGGGGCGGTGTTCTGGGCTATCGGGAGGGCGGTTCGGGACGCCAGGCCATCGTGCTTTTGCATGGCATCAGCTCGGGCTCGGCTTCGTGGTCCGGCTGCGCCGCCGTGCTGGGCGGGCATGCACGGGTAATCGCCTGGGATGCGCCCGGCTACGGCGCTTCGACGCCGCTGCCCCAGGCCAGGCCCACGGCGGTGCACTATGCCGAACGCCTGCATGAACTGCTCGAAGCGCTGCAGGTGGATCAATGCCTGCTGGTGGGGCATTCGCTGGGCGCCCTCATGGCCGCCGCATACAGCAGCCTGCCCAGGCAGCGGGCGGCCGCTTTTGTCCTGATGAGCCCGGCCATCGGCTACGGCGCCCGCCCCGAGCAGGCCCTGCAGGTGCGCGACAAGCGCCTGGCGGCCCTGCGCGAGCTGGGCATACAGGGCATGGCGCAGAAGCTTCCCGACCGTCTTCTTTCCGGCCAGGCCGGCGAGCCGGCGCGCGAGGCGGTGCGCCACAACGCCTTGCGCCTGCGGCCCGAAGGCTATGCACAGGCGGTCGAGCTGCTGTGCGGCGACGACATCGACCGCTACGCGCCGCCGGCAAGCGCGTGCCGTGTCTATTGCGGCGAGCACGACATCGTCACCACGCCGGAGCAATCGGGCCAGTACGCGCAACGGCATGGTTTTCCCTTCGCCCCGATCGCCAAGGCGGGTCATGCCTGCTATGTAGAGCAGCCCGATGACACGGCACGAATGATACTCGACGCGTTGACGCTGCTCGACGCGCCAGGAACAACAACATGAGCGAAGTACTGAAAATGGGGGCGGCGGACAAATACATCGTTCCGGGCCTTGAAAGAGGCCTGCGCATATTGGGCGAGTTCAACCGCAAGGACTCGGTGCTTTCCGCGCCCGAGCTGGCGCGGCGTCTCGACATTCCCCGCTCCACCGTGTTCCGGCTGCTTTCCACGCTCGAGTCGCTGGGCTTCGTCGAGCGCGACTCGGGTGGCCGCGACTACAGCCTGGGCCTGGCCGTGCTGCGGCTGGGCTTCGAATGCCTGGCATCCAAAGAGCTGACCGAACTGGGCCGGCCCATACTCGACCGCCTGCGCGACAAGGTGGGCTATTCGTGCAACCTGGTGGTGCGCGATGGCCGTTCGATCGTCTATGTGGGCCGTTCGGCCGTGCCCTCGCCATTTGCCAACATGGTCTATGTCGGCACACGGCTGCCGGCCCATTCCACATTGTTCGGCCGCGTGTTGCTGCGCGACCTCAGCTACGACCAGCTGCACGATCTGTACCCCGAAGAGCGGCTGCACCAGGCCACCGGCAAGACCCCGGCCACGGTCGCCGACCTGTACAAGCTCATCCAGTCCGACAAAGAGCACGACTACGTGTTCGAGCCGGGCTACTACGAAGAATCCATCGCGACGCTGGCCGTGCCGGTGTACGGCCGTGGCGGCGCTGTCATCAGCGCCATCGGCGTCACCCTGCCCAGCGCGCACATCGAAAAACTTGACTTGAAAGAATTGTCGGCCGCCGCCTGCGGCGCGGCGGACGAGTTGTCGCAGTTGCTGGACCACATCGTTCCTGGCATCGACATATCGGCAACTCAGAACGAGAGGAAACAATGATAGACCTTCAAGGAAAAGTGGCGGTTGTCACCGGCGGCACGTCGGGCATAGGCCTGGCGACCGTCAAGCTGTTGCTCGAGTTCGGCGCCGACGTCGCCCTGTGCGGACGCGACCGGCAGCGCCTAGACGAAGTCGCCGCCGAGCTTGTGCGGGCTTTTCCGTCACGGCGCATTCTGGCCCGCCCCTGCGACGTATTGCAGCCGGGCCAGGTGGCGCATTTCGCCCAGACCGTGCAAGACGAACTGGGCAATGCCTCAATGTTGATCAACAACGCGGGGCAGGGGCGTGTCTCGACCTTTGCGGATACCGATGACGCCAGCTGGGAAAACGAGCTCAAGCTCAAGTTCTTCTCGGTCATCCATCCCACCCGCGCCTTCCTGCCCCAGCTCGAGCAGAGCCAGGACGCGGCCATCGTGTGCGTCAATTCGCTGCTGGCGGCACAGCCCGAACCCCACATGGTCGCCACCTCGGCGGCCCGGGCGGGCGTCATGAACCTGGTGCGCTCCATGGCCACCGAATTCAGCGCCAAGGGCGTGCGCGTCAACGGCATCTTGCTGGGCCTGGTCGATTCGGGCCAGTGGCGCCGCCGCTACGAGCAGCGCGAGGACGCCTCCCAGACCTGGGAGGAATGGTCGGGTGCACTGGCTCAGCGCAAGCACATCCAGCTTGGGCGCCTGGGTCGCCCCGAAGAAGCCGCCCGCGCCATTATTTTTCTGGCCACTCCGCTGTCGTCCTACACGACCGGAAGCCATATCGATGTTTCCGGAGGAGTATCCCGTCATGCCTAATCACAACACTGAAGTCACGGTAGGGGCGGCGATCGCCGCTTTCCTGGAGGAGTGCGGCGTCAAAACCGCGTTTGGCGTCATCTCCATTCACAACATGCCCATCCTCGACGCCTTCGGCGAGCGCGGCGTGGTGCGTTTCATCCCTTCGCGCGGGGAAGCCGGCGGCGCCAACATGGCCGACGCCTACGCGCGCAGCACGGGCGAGCTGGGCGTGTGCCTGACCAGCACCGGCACCGCCGCGGGCAACGCGGCCGGCGCCATGGTCGAGGCGCTGACGGCTGGAACGCCCATGCTGCACATTACCGGGCAGATCGAAACCGAATACCTCGATCGCGGTTTCTCCTACATTCACGAGGCGCCCGACCAACTGACCATGCTGCATGCGGTGTCCAAGGCCGCGTTCCGCGTGCGCGACGCCCAGACTGCGCTGGCCACCCTCAAGCAGGCAGTGCAGACGGCGCTCACCGCGCCCACCGGCCCCGTCAGCATCGAGATCCCCATCGACGTGCAGCAGGCGCTCATTCCCATGCCGGAAAACCTCAAGCCCCTGCAGGTGCCGGTATTCCAGCCCGACGCCCAGGCCCTGGATCGCCTGGCCGACAAGCTGGCTTCTGCCCGCCGGCCCATGCTGTGGCTTGGCGGCGGTGCGCGGGGTGCGCGCGCGGCGGTCGAACGCCTGATGAAACTGGGCTTCGGCATTGTCACCAGCACACAGGGGCGCGGCATCGTGCCCGAAACACATCCCCAGACGCTGGGCGCATTCAACCTGCACAAGCCCGTCGAAGCTTTCTACCAGACCTGCGACGCCATGCTGGTGGTGGGTTCGCGCCTGCGCGGCAATGAAACCCTCAAGTACGAGCTCAAGCTGCCTCGCCCGCTGTACCGCAGCGACGTCGATCCGGCCGCCGAAGGCCGCTGCTACGACACCGACGATTTCGTGCAGGGCGACGCGACGCTGGTGCTGCAAGGCCTGGCCGATCGCCTCGAAGGCCGCATGAAAACAGATCCGGCCTTCCTGGACGACCTGGCCGCCGCGCGCAAGGCCGCCGTGGCGAGCCTGGTCGACGGCCTGGGGCCCTATGCCAAGCTGGTCGAATCCCTGCAGCAGGCCGCCGGCGAGAACTTCAACTGGGTGCGCGACGTCACCGTGTCCAACAGCACCTGGGGCAATCGCTTCCTGTACCTGTTCGACCCCAAGGCCGGCGTGCATGCGCTGGGCGGCGGCATCGGCCAGGGCCTGGCCATGGGCATCGGCGCCGCCATCGGCGCGGCCCAGACCGCTTCGGGTAAAAAGACCTACACCCTCGCCGGCGACGGCGGCTTCATCCTGAACCTGGGCGAGTTGGCCACGGCGGTGCAAGAAAAGGCCGACATGGTCATCGTCCTGATGAACGACAAGGGCTACGGCGTCATCAAGAACATCCAGGACGCGCAGTACGGCGGCCGCCGCCACTATGTCGAGCTCCATACCCCGGACTATGCAGAGCTGGCCACGGCCATCGGCTTTTCGCACGTGCGCGTCAGCGACCTGTCGCAGGTCGGCGAGGCCTTCAAGAAGGCCAACGCCGAACACGGTCCCTTCATGGTCGAGATCGACATGCTCTCCATCGGCAAGTTCAAGACGGCCTTCGCTGGTCCTCCGGTCAGCGAACCCGAGCCCGTGACGGCGGGGTCGTGATGTCCGGCGTGCTCAAGCGGGTTGCAATAGTGGGGTTCGGCGCCATCAGCCAGTCGGTGCTCGACTTGACCAAAGGCGACGAAGGCTTGCGCATAAGCCAGCTTATCGTCAGTCCAGGCAAAGAAGACGCCGTGCGCGAGCAACTGGCCGGCTTGGGGCTTCGGAACCCGCCGCAGGTACGGTCGGCGCTCGCCCTGGATACGGACAGGCCCGATGTGCTGGTCGAATGCGCCGGGCACGGCGCGCTGACGGCCCATGTGTTGCCAGCGCTGCGCCAGGGCGTGCCCTGCCTGGTGGTGTCCATCGGCGCCTTGTCGGCGCCCGGAATGGCCGAGGAACTCGAGCAGGCCGCGCGGCAAGGCGGTACCCAGGTGCATCTGCTTTCGGGCGCCATAGGCGGCATCGATGCGCTGGCGGCAGCCCGCATGGCGGGACTCGACTCGGTCACCTATGTGGGGCGCAAGCCGCCGCTGGGCTGGCTGGGTTCGCCCGCCGAAGAAAAGCTCGACCTGCGCAATCTCAAGGAAAAGGCGCTGTTCTTCGAGGGCTCGGCCCGCGAGGCTGCGCGCCTGTTCCCCAAGAACGCCAATGTGGCGGCGACGCTGGCGCTGGCGGGGGTAGGCCTGGACCAGACGCGCGTCGAGCTTTACGCCGATCCGGCGGTGAACCAGAACATTCATTACTACGAAGCCCAGGGCGCGTTCGGAGACATGGCCGTGACCATGCAGGGCAAGCCGCTGGCCAGCAACCCCAAGACTTCGGCGCTGACGGTGTACAGCGTGGTGCGCGCCTTGCGCAACCTCGTGTCGCCGCTGGCCGTCTGACAACACGTTTGCCGCACGGCGGGGCGGTTTGCCGCATAGCCCCGGGCGCGGCGCAAGGAAACTCATGAGCAACACTGAAATCCTGGACATCTGCATTGCCGGCCAATGGCGCCGGGGCGGCGGCGCGCAGTACGACACCCGCTATCCCGCCACCGGCGAGGTGGTGGGCACCCTGAACGCAGCCAGCCCGGAAGACGTCGAAGAAGCGATCCAGGGTGCCCAGAAGGCCTTCGATCAAAGCGGGTGGGCCCAGCGCAAGCCGCATGAGCGCGCCGCCGTGCTGTATCGCATTGCGCAGCTCATACGCGAAGACGCCGAGCGCCTGGCCCAGCTGCAGCGCCTGGACAACGGCAAGCCCATTACCGAGACGCGCGCCCTGGTGGCCAGCGCGGCCGGTACTTTCCAGTTCTTCGCCTCCGCCTGCGAAACGCTTGAAGAAGCCATTACGCCGGCCCGCGGCGACTATCTCACCATGAGCTTGTACGAGCCCATGGGCGTGGTGGCCGCCATTACCCCCTGGAACTCGCCCGTGGCCAGCGAAGCCCAGAAGATGGCGCCGGCCCTGGCCGCCGGTAATGCCGTGGTGGTCAAGCCGGCCGAGATCACGCCCCTGCTGGCGCTCGAGCTGGCGCGCATCTGCGACCGCGCCGGCCTACCCAAGGGCCTGGTCAGCGTGCTGCCGGGCAAGGGCTCGGTCATTGGCGACCTCATCACCCGCCACCCCCTGGTGCGACGCGTGTCTTTCACGGGCGGCACTTCGGTGGGCCGGCACATCGCCGGCATTGCGGCCGACAAATTCATGTCGGTGGCGCTTGAACTGGGCGGAAAATCGCCCACCATCGTGCTCGAGGATGCCGACCTCGACCATGCCGTGAACGGCGTGCTGTACGGCATCTTCAGTTCCAGCGGTGAATCGTGCATTGCGGGATCGCGGCTTTTTGTCGCCCGCCCGCTGTACGAGGACTTCATGCAGCGTCTGGCCGAAGGCGCCGAGCGCCTGCGCGTGGGCGACCCGGCCGACGAGTCCACGCAGATGGGGCCGCTCATCAGCGACAGCCATCGCGCATCGATTGAACGATATGTGGAAATCGGGGTCAAAGAGGGTGGACGCCTGCGCACGGGCGGGGCGCGCCCCAAGGGCGGGTTGTACGACAAAGGCTGTTTCTACCTGCCCACCATTATCGAAGGCCTTAAAAACACCGACACCATCTGCCAGGAAGAAATCTTCGGCCCGGTGCTGGTGGCGATGCCTTTCGACGACATCGATGATCTCATCGCCCAGGCCAACGACAGTGTTTATGCCCTAGCGGCCGGCATCTGGACGCGCGACTACAAGGCGGCCTGGCGCCTGGCCAAGATCCTCAAGGCCGGCAATGTATGGATCAACACCTACAAGCAGTTCTCCATTTCCACGCCTTTCGGCGGCTGGCGCGACAGCGGCCTGGGCCGCGAAAAGGGGCGCGATGGCATACTGCAGTATATGGAACAAAAGAGTGTCTACTGGGGTCTGAACGAGCAGCCCCTGCCGTGGGCCAACTAAGGAGCAGTCAATGGATGTAATGGGTATAGACGAAATCACCTACGGGGCCGATGATTTCGACACGTGCAAGCGCTTTTTCGCCGACTGGGGGCTTGAGCTCGTCTCCGAGCAGCCGGGCAAACTCGTCTTCTCTACGCTCAACGGCTGTCTGGTCAACCTCATCAAGACCGACGTGCCGGGCTATCCCGCGCCGATCGAGGCCGGCCCGACCCTGCGCGAAGTAGTGTGGGGCGTGTCCGACGCGCAGGTGCTCGAGCGCATCGCCCAGCGCCTGGCCGACGAAAAGGGTTTCGAGAACACCGGCGAGCGCGTGTCCTGCATCGATCCCGGCGGCATGCTGGTGGGCTTCCAGGTCAGCCGCAAGAAAGACATCACCATCGATTGCGGTCAGATGAACACCTGGAACGAAAAGCCGCGCCGCAACGCGCGCAGCCCCATCTACGACAGGGCCCAGCCCATCGAGGTGGGCCATGTGGTGTTCTTCGTCAGCGATCTGCAGCAGATGGAAGACTTCTACGTGCAGAAGATCGGCTTTGCGCCTTCTGACCGCTATCCGGGCCGCGGCGTATTCCTGCGCTGCGACGAAGACGGCGGGCACCATGACCTGTTCCTGCTGCAGACTCCCGACAAGAAGGTGGGCCTGAACCACGTCGCCTTTGCCGTGCGCGACATCCATGAGGTGTTTGGCGGCGGCCTGCACATCGACCGCTGCGGCTGGAAGACCCAGCTGGGCCCCGGCCGGCACCCGATTTCGTCCGCCTACTTCTGGTATTTTCAGAATCCGGCGGGCGGCCTCATCGAATACTACGCCGACGAAGACCAGCTCGACAAAGACTGGATACCCCGCGAGTTCGAGCCCGGCCCCACCCGCTTTGCCGAGTGGGCGGTGGATGGCGGCCTGGACGGCAACACGCGCCGCCAGAAAGAAGCCGAAAGCCCCGACGGCAAGTTCCTGACCGACAGGAAGTAGGGCTTCGCCCACGCAAGCCGTAAATCTAAAGCCTGCAAGCCGCTGCCTTTGAGCAGAGTAGCGGCTTGCCCCCACCCAAGCCGTTGCGGGCGGCAAAGCCCGGCCCGGGCTTTGCCGCCCGCGGCGGCGCTCAAGAACCCAAAAAACGCCGCAAGCACATCATTTCCTCCCGGGACCCGGCCAGGAACCTTGCTTCAAAACGTAAGAACGGTAAAAAACACTAGTTGTCATCAAATCGAGACTGTCCCTTTCTAGAGTAGTGGCATCCAACAACGCCCACCCTGGAGATCTCGGATGGCCACGCCTGCCGCAAGCCCCCGTTCACAGCTTCGATACGATCCGGTGCAACTGCTGGGCACCGTCGTAGAGAAGGGGCCCGACAGAGGCTGCCTCGTGCGTTGCGACGGCAAGGACTGGAAGGTGGAGCGCGCCGCCAGCTGCCTGCTGGCGCCCCAAGTGGGAGACGAAGTGCTCCTGTCGGGGCCCGTTCCCGACAGGGTCTATCTGATCGCCGTCGTGCGCCAGGCCGATCCCGATGCCGCGAGGCTGGAACTGGATGGCGACATCCATCTTGCGTCCCTCAAGGGTGGAATTTCGGTGCATTCCGCCCAGGGCCTGGAACTGGGCTGCGCGCAAGGCCTGAGCCTGAGCAGTGAATCCATGGGCCTGCGCGCTCAAAGAGGGATGTTCACCATCGATGAGCTGAATTATCTCGGTCGCCAAGCCCACGTTGCCGTGGCCCGGACAAGCTGGGTCGGTTCCCTGTGCGAGCTTGCCATCGACCGCATCACCCAGGTGGCGCACAGCGTGTTGCGGATGGTACGCGATACCGAGCAACTGCGGGCGGGGCGCCTGGACTACGAGGCCGAACAGACCGCACGCCTGCATGGCGGCCACGCCCTGGTCACCGCCAGGCATCTCGTAAAAGTGGATGCCGATCAGATCCACATGGGTTGAACGCAAGGAACTCCCGATGAATCGACGCGTAGAAGTCAGCACGCCCCTGCCTCCCGGCACCTTGCTGTTCCGATCCATGCATGGTGAAGAAGGGCTTTCCACCTTGTTCGAGTTCGACGTGGACATGGTGTCGGAATCGGCCCAGCTGGATCTCAAGCAGCTTCTCAGTCAGACGATCACGCTCAGGGTGGATCGCGGCAGCTCGCCGCCGCGCTTCCTGAGCGGTCAGGTGGTGCGTTGCAAGCTGGCGGGGCGCGCCACGCCGACCTCGCGCCATTACATCTATCGCGCCACCCTGAGGCCGTGGCTGTGGTACCTGACCCAGACCCAGGACAGCAAGATATTCCAGGAGCGGGCCGTTCCCGATGTCATACGCGAGGTACTGGCCGAATACGACCATCCGGTGGAGTTCAAGCTGAGCGGGTCTTATCGCAAGTGGGACTATTGCGTTCAGTATGAAGAAACCGACTTCGCCTTCATCAGCCGGCTGATGGAGCATGAGGGGATCTACTACTGGTTTCGCCATGAAGAGGGCGTGCATACCCTGGTCATTACCGACGACGTGACCCACCACGAACCCTTTGCCGACCTCGACACCATTCCCTATTTCGGTCCCGACCGCGTCGTGCAGCCCGACCGCGAGCATGTGTCGCGCTGGGAGCCGGCCGAGCAGGTGACGCCCGGAAGCTTTGCCACGGCCGATTACGACTTCAAGAAGCCCGCCGCCAGCCTCGACGTGCTGCGCAGCAACCCGGGTCCGTATTCCCACGGTGATCTGGAGGTCTACGAATGGATGGGCGGCTACACCGACCCCGATCAGGGCGAGCATTATTCGCGCGTCCGGCTCGAGGCCCTGCAGGCCCAGCAGTCCGAGGCATCGGGCCTGAGCAACAGCACCGGGCTGGCACCCGGATATCTGGTGACGCTCAGCAACCACCCCCGCCTGTCCGAGAACCGCGAATACCTGGTTAGGGCGGCAAGCTATCACATTCAGGAAAGCGGCTATTCGACCGACGACGATGGCGAAAGCCTGTTCGAGGTGGGCTTTGTCATGGTGCCCGCCACGGTGCAGTTCCGCGCGCCGCGCGTAACCCCGCTGCCTCGCACGCATGGCCCGCAGACGGCCAAGGTGGTGGGCAAGCCCGGAGAACAGATCTGGACGGATCACTACGGCTGCGTCAAGGTCCAGTTCCGCTGGGACCGCTATGGCAAGAAGAATGAGAACAGTTCGTGCTGGGTGCGTGTTTCCAGTCCGTGGGCCGGCGGCGGTTTCGGGGGCATTCAGTTGCCGCGGGTCGATGACGAGGTCATCGTCGACTTCATTGGCGGGCACCCGGACCGGCCCATTATTATCGGGCGGGTCTACAACGCCAGCAATATGCCGCCTTGGGACCTGCCCGGCAACGCCACGCAAAGCGGCTTCCTCAGCCGCAGCAAGGACGGCGACCGCTCGACCGCCAACGCCCTGATGTTCGAGGACAGGGCCGGCATGGAGCGCATCTGGCTGCACGCCGAACGCGACCTGGCGACCGAGATCGAAGCCAATGAAACCCATACCGTGGAGGGCGATCGGACCACACTCATCATGGGCAGCGATACGCTGACCGTGATGGGGGTGCGGACTAGCACCACGCACGGCCACGAAAGCGAAACCTTCCTGTCGGGTGCGGACCGCACAGTGACCGGCGACGTGAATGAAACCGTGACGGGCAATGAAACACGTACCTTCGTGGGCGATGTCATTGAAACCATCACCGGCAACGTCGATGAAACCATTACGGGCGACCTGACCCAGACCACCACCGGCGAGGTAAGCCGAACCATCACCGGCAACGTCACCGACGAAACCACCGGCAATGTGGACGAAACGATCACCGGCGACCTGACCCAGACCACGACAGGCACGGTCAACCGCAGCATCACGGGCGACGTGACCGACGAAACGACGGGAACCGTCAATGAAACCGTCACGGGCGACCTGACCAGCACGATAGATGGAACGCTGGACCAGACCGTCACGGGTTCGGTCACCATCAACGCCCAGACGGACGTGACGGTGACCACGCCCAAATGGACGGTGAACGTGACCGGCCCCACTGCATTCTGGCAGGACAGCTATGCGCACGGCACGCCGATGCGCCTGAACGTGGTGGGGCTTTCGGCCGACGCCTGGGGCATGCGCGGCCAGGTGTACGGCGTCAATGCCCAATGGGCGCTGGTGAAGCTGGATGGCGCCAAGTACAAGAACAAGACGGGCCTGGTGGAAATGAAGAACGACGTGGTCAGGCTGACCACCGCCGCCGCGGCCAAGATCCAGGCGGGGGGCGCCTACGTGTCCAACCAGATCATCAACTTGTTTACATAGGGCACGCAAGCGCAAGGCAATGAACGATACCGGAAACGCAGCGCGGGACGGCGACTCGATAAACAGGAAGAACGCAGCGGCAAAGAACGGCATGGCGTCTGAAACAAAAATCATCCTGACGGTGGTGGGCATCGCGGTACTGGCGTTTGCCATCTATGTCTGGGGCTTTACCAAGGCCGGCGTGCCCGGCTACGCCTTGTGGCTGGTGGGCGGCTTTATTGCTTTTTTCACGCTGCTGACGCTCAAGAGCCTGCTGCCCGGCCAGGAAGAGAAGCTGGCGCAGCGGC